>Ga0208459_1000898_pt1 | contig 29876 bp, 21 predicted proteins | sample AD_UKC087_MetaG_FD_184433 | JGI IMG/M metagenome (GOLD analysis project Ga0208459, IMG submission 184433) | Active sludge microbial communities of municipal wastewater-treating anaerobic digesters from USA - AD_UKC087_MetaG (SPAdes) (version 2) | ecosystem: Engineered > Bioreactor > Anaerobic >... | reverse complement strand
TGATGACATTTTTGCTGAAGTCCATAAAAAGATGCGTTTTGTGAGCAGCTATGCCGAAGCGGATATCCCCAACCAGGATGTGATTTTCATCGCTGTCAATACGCCTTCGCTCCCAGATGGTAATGCCGACTTGAGCTTCGTGCGCCTTGCGGCTGATTCGATCGCGGAACACCTCGGCGAAAAATTTGTCGTCGTTGTGAATAAGTCTACCGTTCCGATTGGTTCGGGCAACTGGGTTGAGGCGATCATCCGCGAACATTATTACGAGGTCCACAACACCAAACCCAACGGACTCTTTAATGTTGTTTCCAGCCCGGAATTCCTGGCACAAGGCTCCGCGCTGCAGGGTTCCTTTTATCCCGACCGGATTATCATCGGTTCTGAACACGAACCGAGCGTTGAGCGTCTGAAAGAACTGTTCGGTCCCCTCATGCGTCAGGATTTTGAAGCCCCTGTAGGGCTGCCGAGACCCGCGGGGCTTACTGAAGTGCCTATGCTCGTTTGCGACCTCATTTCCGCAGAGATGGTCAAGTACGCTGCCAACTCGTTCCTCGCATTAAAAATCTCTTTCATCAACGAGATCGCCCATCTGGCGCAGAAGGTTGGCGCGGATGTGACCGCGATCGCCAAAGGCATCGGTTTGGATAAGCGCATTGGTAACCGTTTCCTGAACGCTGGAATCGGTTGGGGCGGCTCGTGCTTTGGAAAGGATACCGCGGCGCTGGTAGCAACCGCCAGGGACTATAATCTTGACATGCCCATCATCCGTGCGGCAAGGGACGTGAATTATGCCCAGCGCACCTGGGTGGTGGACCGCTTGCAGGAAGAGTTGAAAATTCTAAAAGGAAAGCATATTGCCCTGCTCGGTTTCAGCTTTAAGCCGAATACGGATGATCTGCGCGACGCTCCTTCGCTGGATATCAGCAAGCTGCTGGTGCAGCGCGGGGCAATTGTGCGGGCGCACGATCCTGTGGCGCTGGATAATGCGCGTAGCCAATACCCAAACATAGGAGTTTTCTATTCAAGCAACCTTGAACATACACTGGACGAGGCAGATGCGATCGTCCTGGTTACCGAGTGGCCTATCTACCGCGAGCTTGATTGGGAAGCTATTCCACCAGTACCAGTGATCGATGGGCGCAACTTCCTCGACAGGGAACGCCTTACGCAATTGGGTTTTCATGTTGTGGGTATCGGCAAATAGCCAGGGGAGATAAAGTGTTTGTTTCTTTACTTTTCTCCGTAATGCTACCTGGGTTCTTCGGATCGGGCCATTGTTTATGATTTTACAGGATCGTCCATATCAAAGCACAGAAAGGAATTCATCATGGGTAAAGCCACACAAGATTTGCTAAACGAACATGAAGCTATTCTGCACGTATTCACCATCCTGGATAAAATGTTGACCTCGCTGGACGCTAACGAGGAAAGAGATCTTAATTTCGCGGATGAACTGGTTCATTTCCTGACAATCTTTGCTGACAAGTGCCACCACGGAAAAGAAGAAGGTTTTCTTTTCAAGGAACTGGAAGCCCTTGGTGTTCCAAACCAGGGGGGACCCATTGGCGTGATGCTTCAAGAGCACGTGATGGGACGGCAGTTGATTGCTTCAATGAGGGAAGCGCTTCAAGGCGCCGATCTGGAAGCCTTCAAACTTCACGCTGTGGAATACCGAGATCTGCTAAGACAGCACATTCAAAAGGAAAACGCGGTCATCTTCAGGCTGGCTGACCAATTGATCAGCGATGAAAGGCAGATGGAGCTCTTTGAGAAGTTTGAAGAGCATGAAGAAACTGTGATTGGTCATGGTGTGCATGAACAGCTGCATGCCCAGATCCATGCCTGGGAGACCTTGTATCACCTGTAAATAACGAACTTTTAGCAGTTCGCAATTGCCATAATTTTGCCTAAATTAGTAGTTTTTATGGCATAATTGGTGGGCAAATCTAAATCTTTTATCAAGGAGAGCGATATGACCGATATGTTTTGTTTTCAATGCCAGGAAACTATGAAAAATTCAGGCTGCATCCGGCGCGGCATGTGCGGAAAATCCGCCGAAGTCGCGCGTTTGCAGGATCTGTTAATTTACCTCCTGAAAGGTATTTCTTTCTGGGGCACTCGCGCTCGTCCAATGGGCGTCAAGGACGATGGGACGGATCTGTTCATTGCGAAGGCGCTTTTCGCCACCATCACAAATGCCAACTTCGACGCCGATCGCTTCGTTAAATTGATCAAGGAAGCCATTGAGCGCCGTGACGACCTCCGCAAGCGCGCCCAGGCTCGCTGTAACGAATTGCATAACTCCAATTGCACTGGCAGCGGTCCGGATTGGGCTGGCTGGCAACCTGAAAACTATGAAGTTAAAACCTTGCTTGCCAAAGGGCGCACGGTTGGCATTATGGATGACCCTGATCTCAATGAAGATATCCGCTCCATGCGCGAAGTGGTTATCTATGGCCTTAAAGGCATCGCTGCCTACGTTGATCACGCCTATCTGGTGGGGGGCAGGGATGAAAGCATTCTGGCATTTATGCAGGAAGCGCTTGAAGCCACCACAAACGACAAACTTGGTCAGGCAGAAATGCTGGCGCTGATCCAGAAGACCGGCGAATTTGGCATCAAGGGCATGGCGCTGCTGGATGCCTCCAACACTGGTCGCTACGGCAATCCGGAACCCACCCAGGTCTTCCTTGGGGTGAAGCCCGGCAAGGGCATTTTGGTCAGCGGGCACGACCTGGTGGACCTCGAAGAGCTGCTCCAGCAAACTGAAGGCACTGGCATCAACATCTACACCCATGGCGAGATGCTGCCAACCAATGCTTATCCTGAACTCAAGAAGTACAAGCACCTGGTTGGTAATTATGGCGGCTCCTGGTGGAAACAGGCAGAGGAGTTTGACGCTTTCGGCGGACCAATCCTGATGACCACCAACTGCATCATTCCTGTGCGCGATGGCTACCGCGATCGGATCTTCACTACCGGCATGACCGGTTATCCAGGCGTACCGCATATCGCCGATCGCCCGGATGGCGGGCATAAGGACTTCTCGGCAGTGATTGAGCGCGCTAAGACCTGCGATGAGCCAAAAGAACTTGAAACCGGCACAATTCCGATTGGTTTCGCGCATCACACCGTGCTGAGCGTGGCTGATAAGGTGATTGAGGCCGTCAAGAGCGGCGCGATTTCGCGCTTTGTTGTGATGGGCGGCTGCGACGGGCGGCACAAGGAGCGCCAATATTATACCGATGTTGCCCTGGCTTTGCCACAGGACACGATTATTCTGACTGCTGGCTGCGCAAAATACCGATATAACAAACTTGGTCTGGGCGAGATTGGCGGAATTCCACGCGTTTTGGATGCCGGACAGTGCAACGACAGCTATTCGCTGGTGCTGATCGCCCAGGCGCTGGCTAGCGCTTTCAATTGCACGGTCAACGATCTGCCGCTCTCCTTCGACATTGCCTGGTATGAGCAGAAGGCAGTGATTGTGCTCTTGGCACTGCTCAGCCTCGGGGTTAAGAAGATCCGCTTAGGCCCCACACTGCCCGCGTTCCTTTCTCCGAATGTGGCGAAGGTCATCGTGGAAGCCTTTGATCTGAAACCGATCAATACGGTTGAAGCTGATGTTGAAGCCATGATGGTTGGGGCATAGGCATCTGGGTTTGTTTTCGTGTTCAAAAAATGGCTGGTTTTACCAGCCATTTTTTTGTTTCGGTGGGGGAGATGAGGTACTTTGCGATATATTACTTATGAGAATATCACTTCTCGATAGTTATAGGAGGGGGTTTGATGAGAAATGGGTGATATTTGGGGAAAAGTTGTAGGGAACAGGCCTGCCTGTTCCAGCGCCCCAGGTTGACGCATGCGCCAACGCTACAAAACGACCCGTAAGCTACGGACTTGGTTTGCCATCGATCGTAATGTCAGGTTGATCCATTTAGTCTGACCTACGCGGTTCTTGTTGTTGAGTAGTAGGAGCGGCTGGACCGAGGCCCAGCCGTACTAATGGTGCTTTTCAAACTCAAGATCGCGTCGCTCCGCTCGCGATGACGATATTCCGTGATGTCAGGTTGCGCATCCTCTCCGAGCACGATGAACAAACCTACGCGGTTCTTGTTGTTAAGTAGTAGGAGCGGCTGGACCGAGGCCCAGCCGTACGATGATGCGATTCACCATTATTTGTGATTTCAGGCTATTTCAACTTTTCCAAGTAACCATACGCCGCGGTTGCAAGGTTTTCAGCGGCGTGCGCGAGGGCATCCTCGAGAGGTTGACCGTCAGGAGTGGCCTGGACCAGGTCATCCACGCCTAAAGCGAACATCTTTTCCGCCCCGTCCCCTAACGCACCGGAAATTACGGCTACACGCACAGCGGCTTCATGAGCGCGCCTGGCGACCGCTGAAATAGCCTTCCCCATTGCACTTTGCGCGTCTGTACGTCCTTCTCCTGTGATCACCAGGTCACTTCCGACCAATTTTTCATCAAATCTCAAGACATCGAGCACAAAATCGATGCCACTGCGGATCTCAGCCCCCATAAACGCCACGAAAGGCAGCGCAAACCCGCCCGCCGCTCCCATCCCGGGGATATCCTTCAAATCCATGCCGATTTCCTGCTCGATCTGCTCCGCCAAATTCCGCAGCCACCGGTCCAACTGCCTGACTTGCCCCGGGGTGGCGCCCTTTTGGGGACCAAAGATTTCCGCCGCGCCGCTGGGACCACAGAGCGGATTATTAACGTCGGTCAGGAAAACAATCTTGCCGGAATAACTGAGCTCACGCAATCCACGAAGATCAAGGCTTTGTATGCTTCCCAAGCCGCCGCCGTTGGTGACCTTTCCTCCCATTTCATCAAAAAAATGGATCCCCAAAGCAGTCGCCGCCCCAGTGCCACCATCGACGGTGGCGCTGCCGCCCAGACCAATGTAAATCGGGTTCGCCCCGGATTTGATGGCATCCAAGATCATCAAGCCCACACCGAATGTGCTGGTGCGTAGAGGATCATATTCGCGAGGGTTGAGCAAGGTGAGCCCCCCTGCCCCAGCCATCTCGATCAAGGCTGACCCGTCTGCCAGCTTGAGATATTCGGCCGTAATCTCGCGCCCCAGGGGGTCGTTGGTGTGCACGACTTTTCGCTCACCCCCTAGCGCGTTGAACGCAACCTCCACGAGCCCCTCTCCCCCATCAGAAATGGGCAACTGAATTAATTCAGCTTGAGGAAAGACCTTTTTAGCTTGGGTAGCAATGATTCGACAAGCTTCAGGCGCGCTAAGCGAGCCTTTGAACGAATCCGTCGCGACAACGATTTTCTTGATCATAAGATTAGTTTATCAGGGATGTCGCCTTGGAGATGATAACTCACAGTTGGAAAATGGGAGCGTCCTCCAGAACCATCGGCACCAAGTAGCCATCGGTCATTTGCATGACCTCATCCGCCACCTTTGTGATACCCAGGTCGTGCGTCACGATGATGACCAGGTAATTGTCATCATGCGCGAGATGCCAGAGCAGCTCAACGATCTTCTCCCCGTTAGCCACGTCCAGGTTGCCGGTGGGCTCATCGGCCAGGATTATTTTTGCGCCGGAAGCGAGCGCACGGGCAATCGCCACGCGCTGTTTTTCTCCACCGGAGATCATATTCGGAAAGCGTTTATAGACCGTTTCGGGCAGGTTAACATGGGCGATTTGCTCTTTGGCAATAACAGCTGCCTCTTTTGGCGATTTGCCAACCAATTCCAATGGAAAACAGACATTCTCCAGGCAGGTCATCAGCGGGAAAAGGTTGAAACTCTGATAGACCACCGTCACATTTTCGCGGCGGTACGCGTCCAGATTGACCGCATCGGTAGGCGTGCCACGGTAGATCACCTGACCTCCAGTGGGCAAAGCCAAGCCTGCCATGAGAGAGAGCAAGGTGGACTTGCCAGAGCCGGACTTCCCGATAATGGCGTACATCTTGCCTTCGTGAAAATCGACATTGACCCCTTTGACGGCATCGACCGATTGGTAGTGGTTGCTGTATTGATAACTGACGTTATCGAGCTTCAGGATGGGTTCTGGTGACAATTGATCCATAACGCTTCTATTCCTTGGTGAACAAAATATCAAGCACCTTGGAACGCCCCATCAGCCCGATGGCGATGATGATTCCCAAAGTGTAAACAGCTAAGAACAATAGCAGGTTGCGATCGACAGCTGGCAGCCATTCCGGGCGTGCCAGTATAACCACGGTGACTGGCAGGAACCCGATCAGCAGGAGGAAGAATTGCTCCAGGAAAAACGCCAAGTAAACCTGGATCTTCTTTGAGCCCAGGCTACGCATCACCGCGAACTCAGGCAGGCGGTTACGTGTGAGCAGGTAGGAGAGGATAAATCCAATCAAGCCGGAAAGCAGGAGCATGATGGGAATGATGAGATTCAGAAACGACAGATGCTGCCGGATCGAAAGCAAGCCATCCGCAAGGGCTTTATCGTCGATGACAACAGCCAGGCGATTGCTGCGAATGACGCCAATCTGGCTATAACCGCTTTCTTCCAGGTAATCGCGCAGAGCGTCAAGATCGCGCGGATTTTCTGGAATGATCGTGGCTGAGTCGACTGATTCCGCTATGTATTCATTGGGAATGCCGATAACCTTTAGCGAATTCAGGTCATCAGGATACTCTCTAGACATGATCCCCAAATCTGTACCCATTCTCACTTCGGTCAGGAGGCTCCACGGCACATAGAAAACCGGAGAGCGGCTGCCCTGGAAATAGCTCCCAACCACTTTGAAGTCAAAACCTTCGGCCAGCACATCATATCTTTCAATTGGTTCGTAGACACCCAGCCTGATGATATCTCCGAACTTCAAGCCGTGCTCTGTCATAAAACGGTCTGGCAGGATGATGATGAACTCAGGATTGAGATAGTCTTCATCCGAGTAACCTTGCAGCCACTGGACCTGTGACTCACGGAATTTGATTGCTTCGCTGGTGCGGGTGACGCTGTCGGTCAGAGCAAGGATTGGCATTCGTTTCACTTGCTGTTCCAGTTTGCTAAAGCCCAATTCCAGCTCAATATTGGACTTTTGGCGGTCAACCACGGGTCTTTCAGGTAAACCAGGCGTACCGGGGCTGCCATCGGCATGTTCCACCAAACCCATATACTCATAGTGCATATAATGGGTAAGCAGTAACTCTTTGATCACCGGATTCTCATGCTCAAGCTTTGCCCTAATTTCCCGGATCTGTTCACCAGAAAGAGAAGATTGGAACATGCTGCGCGTCTGCCTCGCCTGGTAGGAGCTATCCAACAGGCGAAATAGGTCGCTTTGGAGTTGGACCGGAACATTTCTGTTTCGACCCAGGAAGGTGGTGAGGTAAGCGGTGGTCGGAACACGGTCGTAAATCGTTTCGGCTGCCTGCTCTTGATCTGCAACCGAGACGCCAATGATCAGGATGAAGGCTGCCAAAAGAGCCACAGTGAGGGGCACGATGAGACTGCGTGAAAAATTCCGCAGGATCGAGCGTAAGGCAAAACGCAAACTTAAGCCCGGCACCCGGGCGAACGTCATCGCGTGACCACTTTCGGTTTTGGGGGCGATGACCGTTTTTGTCTTCTTCCGCCTGGGCTTCTTGAGGGTAATGAACGAGGCTACCAGAGTGATCACAAAGACCAGAGCGATAACAAGCCCTGTTGTAAGCCAGCGTACCCAGTCGGCTGTGACCAATTCGGACATGAAGGGTACCTGCAGACCCAAGGCGCGTTCGCTGAAGCGCAGGTCTTGCATGACGCTGCCCTGTAAGACGCTCCAAACTGCCCCGGTGAGTCTGCTATCGACCAGGCTGGCAACGTAGGTACCTGCCAGACCTGCCAGGATGGCAATGATCATGATACCAATGATCAGGTAAGTGATTGTGCGGGTGCGACCTGTGCCCAGTTTCATCATGACATCCGCTGTTTCGCGTTGGCGAACAATGAAAAGATAGGCAAACAGGCTAATCACAGCCACACCCGCAGCAGCGCTGGCGATGGTCATATAAAGTGACCGCTCACGCAGTTTCAGGATGGGGACGACTGCGTTACTGTAGCCCTGATCCTCCACCTGCAGTTCCACCATTTCGGGCAAGTATCGTCTGGCATATTCCAGGTATTCGTCCGCCTGGGAGTTATGCACGCGAACACGGAGAAAATCATAGGTATCCGGGGCTTTTTGCAGCCAATCAGGAAAAGGCGTCAGGATCGTGTAGGTAAGTTCCGCGGTGATTTGAAAGATACCGGCAATTCGGCAGTCTTCCTCATGCGCGAAGCCGGTCTCGATGGAATAAGTTTTGGCAGGGTTGCCTTCCGGGTCGTAGTGGTAGGAGAGGTGCCAGCGGTCGCCAACCTTAAGTTCCAAGACCCCAGCTAAGCGTTCACTGATGTAACAGTTTCCAGGTGTTTGGTCAAAATCCCCGCTTTGCAACCAGATCTGCTTCATGTGGAAAGGGATCATGCTTTGAATGTCGGATGATGCGATCACTTGGAAGGAGGAATCAATGACGCGCAGAGTATCCGCCACCTCTAGCCAGGTTTTGCCCTCTTCCGTACCAAAATAATCCTCTTGATCGGTGATGTCGGTCAATTCTTCCACGCCTTCAATCAGTGGACTTGGGTTTTTGACCAGCCAGGCTGGTTTTACAGGTGTCAGTGTGATCTGACTGCCAGGGGAAGCGTAAGCAGCGAGTAGATATTTGCGGTCTGGTTTCAGTTGATTACTGATGTCGTCACCATTTGTGTTGATAGGGCTGACTTTGAGAAAAACCGAACCGCTCACGCGCCTTCCAAAAATAGTGTCGTAGGTCAAGGCAGTCCAACTACCGTCATCCTGAGGTGAGAGCAACCGCAACGTGAGAATGACGTAGTCTTTAACCAGCGAGTTGCTCTGCCAGACTGTGGTGTCTTTTCCCGCGAAGGCGGAGAGGGTGCGTTCCTGGTTCACTGCAATCACGGCAGGATGCTTTGTCAGAGCTGCAAGATCGATTGCTGTCAGGTTCTTTTGGAAATTTGCGTCAGCCCAGGCACCGTCGGGGTTGTGGAGGTCTCCATATTTGAAAGCAATGACGGTATCAAAATGCTCATCTGCCTGGGCGAGCATGCGGTTGGCAGAGTAATTCATGCTGCTGCCGAGATTCACAAAGACAATAGAAGCAGTTAGCAAGATAAGGAACAGGATGGTTTTCCCCGGTGAACGGACAATGCTGTTGAAACTATGCTTGAAGATCATAGTTGCTCTTCTCAATGAATTATTATAACCAATTGAGTTAGTTTCCGCGAAGGCGATTTAGAATCGGATTTTGCAGAGAGCCCCTGCTAACCCAATCTACCTGCTCAATTATTGTTATAATAACTTACGAGAATAATAATCCCGCAAGGAATAATATGGCAAAGCGCAAAGAAAACAACTTACAAACCCTCAGCCCGGAAGAGCTCGAATCCGCAACCGGACTCCCTTCCCCCGCCCAGGCTTACCTGAATTCCCTCAGTCCAGCGGGCAAACGCACCCAGGCAATCGCTCTCAACAATCTTGCCTACATTTTTTCGGACGCAAAAACTTCTGACGCATTGACCTTTCCGTGGCATCTGCTACGCTACGAAAATACCAGTGGTTTGAGCGCGCACATGGTGGATATTGGCTACGCGAAGGCAACGGTCAACAAACACCTGGTCGCTTTGCGCCGCGTCTTGGAAGAGGCATTCCGGCTGGGTCTTTACACAGACTACAACGATTACTACCGTGCTGCTGGAGTGCGGTCCCTGCGGGTCGAGTCTCTGCCCCGCGGACGTTCCCTTTCAATGGAGGAACTGGAGCGGCTTGTCGCTTCCTGCCAGGCTGACCGCGCCAATCCCCGCCTTGGCACGCGAGATACTGCTATTATCACCCTGATGTACGCCTGCGGACTGCGCCGGCAAGAAACGGTGGATCTCAACCTGGCGGATCTTGACCTAGATAATCAAAAAATCCGCATTCTCGGCAAGGGCAGCAAGCAGCGTTTTGTCTACCTTTCTCAAGACGCCGTACCGGCAATCGAAGCATGGCTGCAGGTCCGCGGACGGCAGCTTGGACCGCTCTTTACGCGCGTCAGCAAGGGAGGCAAAGTCATTCTGAAGCGTCTGAGCGCTCAGGCAATCTATTACATATTGAAAAGCCGCCAGAAGGAAGCTGGGGTGGCATCTTTCAGCCCTCACGATGTACGCCGCACCACCATCACCGACATGCTGGAAGCCAACATCGATGTGCTGACGGTATCCGCGATCGCCGGGCATGCCAGCGCAGATACCACCCGCCGCTATGATAAACGCCCGGAGGAAACCAAACGCGCCGCCGCAGAAATGCTCCGCGCGCCCGCGCGGCTCAGCAGAGAACAAAGCGAGCCACCAGCCGATGCTGAGAATGACCGTTAATAAAGCAGGTTCAGCAAATCCTGGAGGGGCATGCTAACGAAATAATGGCTGATATTCACGCCTTCAAGTCGCTCCTGAAGAGCTGAAGGCGCGTAGCGGCAGCCCGCGAGGGCGGCTTCGAGCTCCGAAACGTCCCGTTGCCCAAAGAAGTCGCCATAAAACTTGACCTGGTTGATGACCCCACCGCGGCTGACATCCAGCCAGGCTTCCACCGTACCGCCGACATAGCGTGTTTCCCTCTGAATACCGAACGCTGGCGACTTCCCGAAATTCCACTCCCAGGTTTGGTAGCGTTCCTGTGAAAGTCGCTGAATGTTTTGCCAGTCCACATCATTTAGAACGTACTCGCGCAAGGGCGTTTGGCTGTTGACGCAGTCGATGATGTGCTGTCGGAAGGTCATGATGTCCGGTGGGTTCTCTGGCAGAAATTCGGTAATATTTGCGACCCGCGAACGGATTGACTTGATGCCCTTGGATTCAATTTTTGCCTGTTTCACGCTCAATGCCTCGCCCACGACCGAAAGGTCCGTGTTCCAAAGCAGCGTGCCGTGGCTGACCATCCGTGGACCCGATACATACTGCGCGTTGCCGGAGATCTTCTTTCCATTGGCAAGAATGTCATTCCGCCCGGAAAGTTCCGCCGGCACTCCCATTTTCGTTAATACCTGGATGACCGGCTGGGTAAATTTTTGAAAATTGTGGAAATTTCCCGGAGAATTTGGCGCAATGAATGAAAAGTTGAGGTTCCCAAAGTCGTGATAAACAGCCCCCCCACCAGACAGCCGCCTGACCACAATGATATCGTGCTCACGGACATAGTCCACATTGATTTCTTGGATCGTGTTTTGGTTGCGTCCGATGATAATGGAAGGTTGATTGATGTAGAAAAGCAATACTTCTTCTTTTGGAGCAACATTCCGGATCAAGTACTCTTCAATGGCAAGGTTGATTCTGGGATCTTTATTGGGTTCGTTTTCAACAAACAGCATGTTTTCTCCTGAAAATTCTTAGAGAATTATACACACGAGATTCCAGCTCGACACCAGTAAGCAAGCTGACAGGTTGAAGAGATTTCCGGAAATCCAAAATCCCTGCCGGTGACATTCGGCAGGGATTGAAAGGGCTTATACACAATGTTATTCGTATTTTAAAGCAGCCACAGGAATCAGCGTGGCTGCGTTCAAAGCGGGATAAAGCCCGGAAATCAGACCGATGACGGTCGCGAAGAGGACGCTGAAAAACGGCAGCCAGAAGGGAATCGATGCAGCTAATTGCGTGCCCATCCCTCCGCCGGTCGCCAGCATAGAGCCTCCCAGCGCGTTGATCACAGCGCAAATAGCCCATCCAACCAGCACGCCGCCAACCCCTCCAAGGAAGCCAATTCCGGCGGCCTCTCCGAGGAAAATGGTCAGGATATTATTGTTGGTAGCCCCAACCGCTTTCATGATCCCTATTTCACGCGTGCGTTCCAGGATCGCCATGGTCATGGTGTTGGCAATGCCGATGGCGGCAACGAGCAAGGCTATTGCGCCGACCCCGCCAAAGACCAATTGCATGGTCGAGAAATAACTGTTGATGCTCTCTACAGTGGATTGAGGAGTGTATGCCTGGTAACCCATGTCGGTGATCTGTTTGGCGATATCCACTACGATTTTTGGGCTCTCCACCTTGACAGAAATCTGATTATAGCCATCTTTCTTGTAGTCGATCCGCTTACCAGCAAACCATTCATTCCATTTGGTCACTTCATCCAAAGTCATGTACATATTATAGTCTGACTCACCGCGTGTCTCTGCCAAAATACCCACCACCTCAAGTGTGTACGTCTTGGTATTGGTCGTTCCATCCGCGTTCCAACGGGTTAGTTTGATCTTGAGTTTCTGACCCATCAGATCGGGAGGGGAGACTGGTTCTAAATTTGGACGTGGATTCGGATCATAAAAATTATTATTGAAAGCGGAGCCTACTATTACTTTGCCCTTACTCAGGGCGGTCACGCCCTGGTTGGCTTCGAGGCCAATATCCTTCAAATCTGTCAGGCTGACGCCCATCGCGCTCCCCCATGCGGAGAGCTTATCCAGCGAGATTTCCATGCCTCCCTGCACAAATTGCTTTATGACAACCTGGGTGACACCCGGTATGGCTCTGAAATTTTCAACAGCTTCAGGGGATAGTTTCTTGATATCCGCCTCTGTGAATTCTTGCATCATTGGTCCGTCGAAAGACGGATAACCCGGATAAACCTCGATGCTGGTCAGGTCATTGATGCCCCAGAGCTGGCTGGTCGCGCTCTTCTGCAGACCAACACCAAGGGATACCAGCGTTACGACCGCGGCGGTACCGATCACGACTCCAATCGCGGTGAGCAGCACCCTGCCTTTGCGGCGGCTCAGATTATCGATGATCAGGCTGATAAAATCCGTAAAGCGCATTTGTTCTCCATTTCAATGAGTATTCTCTCTTAGGAACGCTTACGGCATCTTTCCACCGCCATAATTCATCCCGCCGTTCATGCCCGGGTCTGGCAACATGCCATTATTCTGACTGGAGCCGAAGCCGAAGAAACTCTTGATCGCATTCCAAATGCGGGCGAAGAAACCGGGCTGCGAAGGTGACTCATCCGGAGCGCCTTCCGGGAAGGGGTTCATCGGATCCACCATGATAGGATTTCCGTTCTCATCCAGCTTGGGGTTGCCATTCTCATCCAGTAACGGATAGGGAGCGGACATTTCCATCGGCGGATTAACGGTGACTGTCAGAGAACTGTTATAGGTTCGCAGTTGGTTGAAATCGTCCGTATAGCGAATCTCGAAGTTGATGACCGCATCGCCCTCGTTAAAGGGCATGAACATAGGGTCAAAGGTGAAGTAACCGCCCGGATCGAGCGTGCCAACGAGCATATTGTTATTGCTCATCTCGCCATCAGGGCTGGTGGCAACCACATTCCCCAACACCACGCTCTTCCTGGAAAGGTTGGTGATCTGGATCGGCAGGCTTCCCATCTGACCCGCGTTGACCATGCCTTCCATGGGTTGGTAGAAGCTGAATTCGAGTTGAGGCAGCGAGTAAACCAACAGGGTGATGACCTGATCATCCACCAGACGGATGCCTTTGGAGTTGGCGTAAACGAAGGAGATTTTGAGCGGGTAAGCTCCGGGCGCGGTGGTAGCGTTGACGATGAATTCCTGCTCCAGGCTCATCCGACTGCCAATCGGAACATCTCCAAGCAGGACGACGTTACTGTTGCCCACCGGCGCGAAGTTGCTCATGTCTCCGCCAGCGCCGCCCACACCCGCCGGTTGGGGTGTGCCTTGGGGGTCAATGGTGTCTCCGGTTGCCCCGCCTCCAAACACCAGATTAGCAGCTCGCGCGTCGGCAGTGCCGACATTGCTGACTTCCAGCCCTAACTTGAAGCGCGCTCCGGGTTGAAGCGGTTCAATATCTGTAGTGTAGCTGTTAACCACCATCTGCGGTCGTTTATCGGTCGAGGGGGTGGCGGTAGCCGCTGAAGAACCGCTGCCGCCGGTTTGGTTGATGATAATGGTAAAAACAAAAGTGTCAGAATAAGGGTTGCCATCCGGATCCGTGTAGGTGGTGACAGCCTGAATGAGCCCAGAATACTTCCAGGTGGACATATCATTGACCCTAAAAGTGTGGGTACGGGTCACATTGTCATCATTGTTAGAGTCCACCTCATGAAAGGTAATCACACTTCCATCCAAGGGGTCAAAATCCTGGCTGGTAAAGGTCATGACGATATTGCGCGCATGCGCCCCACCCCGCCCATTATTACCGACGGTGAAGGTAAGACCAAAGGTGCCGTACGGATCCACACTTTTGCCGCCAAGGCTGGTGTGATATTCCACGATGTAGAGGAGCGGACGGAGCGGTTCTCCGGATGGAGGGGGTGTTTCCTGTTGGTTGACCACGTCGCCGTTATCCGGAACCCAGTTCCATGGGGGTTGGGTCGGCGCCGGGGTCTCCGTGGGCGGGTAGACCCAACCCTGCGACATGGCGGCACCTTTCTGGTTGAGGATCGGCAGAGCCGTCAATCCAAGCAGTAATGTAATGACAAGTGCGAATTGCAGGTTCTTTTTCATTTTTCACCTTCCAAGCCTACGCGCTGAATGGACTCGTTATATTGCGCGTCGGTAACAAGTTGCCCATCAAGCAGATTAACCCGATGGGTAGCGTAATTAAGCATACGGGGGTCGTGGGAAGCCACGATAATGGTCTTCCCGGCTTTGCACAGTTGTTCCAGCAACTGCATGATCACGATACCGCTCTGGGTATCAAGGTTGCCAGTGGGTTCGTCCGCGAGGATCAGCGGAGGGTCATTCACCAGGGCGCGCGCCACCGCAACACGCTGCTGCTGACCGCCGGAAAGCTCAATCGGTTTGTGTCCGCAGCGTTCCGCCAAGCCGACTTTTTCCATCAGTTCCCTGGCGATTTGCAAGCGCTTCGCTCGTTTTACGCCCGAAAACCGCAGCGGGAAGCCGATATTGTCTTCCGCGGTAATGTTCGAGATCAGATTGAAGGTCTGAAAGATGAATCCCAGTTTGTCGCGGCGGTAATTAGCCAACTGGTTTTCATCCATCTGGTCAATTTGTTCACCATCAACCAGGATCGTGCCTGAGGATGGCCAGTCGAGCCCGCCGATCATATTCAGGAGGGTGCTTTTTCCGGAACCTGAAGGACCCATGAGGACTGTGAACGTGGCGCGTTCAATTTCGAGTGAGACGCCATTCAGAGCATGGACCTCTGTGTCGCCCATTTTATAAGTTTTTATTAAATTTCGAACGCTGACAAAGCTTTCGCCCATAGATCACCTTAGAAATAGTAGAACCCTGAACCGCCCATTCCGCTTAATGCTGATGAAACGACAGATGGCAAACCAGCCAGCAAGAGCACCAGTAGCAGGGCAACTGCCGTGGCTAATGCAGCCTTATTCACTTTCAGACCGGAAAGCGGGACCGCACCGAGGAAGACCAGAACAGCAAAAAGCGAGGCATAAAAGTCCACCTGCCGCAGCATCCCTTTTATCCAGACCATGATTCCTTCGGCATCATTGGCGATGAGATAACTCATCCCGGGGTTATCATTCAGCCTTTTTGTGGCGATAATCGCGATCGTTTTAACAATTTCGCGCAAAACAAACGAAAGCATCGCCCACGCGATGAGATTGCTGACCTTTTGGCTGCTGGTTCGGCTCCCTGCCAGGGTCAGCGAGAGGTAAAGCAGACTCGAACAGAGCAGCCAGAAAATCAGATAGCCAGCCAAGCCCGAAATCAACGGGAATAGGTACATGAAGGTTGGAGAGGTCAGGTTCTGCTGCGCCTGCAGGAATTGTTGTTGGCGGTCTTGCGACCACCATTGAAAGTCATCCGGAATCGTTGCGCCGGTTTGGATGTTGACGCGCTTGATAGGCGCCGCCACTACCACAGCCACTAATACCGCGACAGCCAAAAGGATAACCGGAGCCATCCAGACCGCTTTTTCCTGTTCGCTGACCATCGCGAGCGTGCCGCGCGGTTTCACGAACATGCGCGGAATCCAAGCCCAATGATAGTCCCGCTTTTGACGTTGTCTGCGGGTCTTTTTCTCGATTTTTTCCTCTGGCTCTTCTGCCTTGCTCTTTCGTTTCATTGGCAACCTCAAATAATCTGCAGTGAACAGACTTTAATTAAGACGTTTTCAGAGCAGAAAAGTTCCTGTTTATTAATTCAGATGGTTTTATTCTATCTGTTTCTGTCATTTCTGTCACACTCAGTCCGGGATGGGTTTTGTTCGGACATTTGAGTGAAGAAAGCACACAAACAGGCATTAACCACTATAATCATTTCAAGTACAAAACAGGAGACTCAATGTGAGAGACAAATTAAAAGACCAATTAGACCTGTTAAAAGCAAAAGGCGCCCATTACGCTGACGCCCGGTGGTACCCACGGGAGGACAGCAATTTCCTCTTCATGTGGAACGGCAATCTCAAAGAAAGCAACGCGTCCAGCCAGAGCGGCTTGGGCGTGCGGGTGCTCTACAATGGCGCCTGGGGCTTTTCTGCCTCCTCGGATCTTTCCAATCCGAACGCGATCTTTGAAAAAGCTTTTGATAACGCCCGAATTGCTTCCGAACGCGTGACCTTCCCGATCCGCCTCGCGGAAAAAGAAGCCATCGTCGGCAGCTTCACGAGCCCCAATCAGATCGATCCCTTCACGATCGGCTTGGACGAAAAAGTCGCTTTCCTGCAGAAGATGGACGCAGCGCTCAACCAACCCGGCGTTATCCAGCGCTTTGGCATGGTCGAATTCACCCGCAAGCAAATCATTTTCATGGATTCTGAAGGCTCAGAAATCGAGAAGAACATCATCGAAGTCTTCCCCTCTATTCACGCGATGGGCGTGGACAAAGACGGCGGCATCCAGCGGCGGAAGTATTCACCTGCCCGCACCGGAGCTACCCGCGGATGGGAAACCATCGATGAAGCTAGCTTCCTGCAGAATGCGGAAAGGATCGTTAGTGAACTGAACCAAATCTTGGTGGCTGAAGATGCCCCGACTGGCAAGATGTCGGTTATCCTGCTGAACGGGATCATGTTCCTGCAGACCCATGAGACCATCGGTCATGCGCTGGAACTGGATCGCATTCTGGGCTATGAACTTTCGTTTGCCGGCGGCTCGTTTGTCAGGTTGGAAGATTTCGGCAAGCTGCGCTACGGTTCAGAGAAGTTGACCGCCCGCGCCAATGCGCTGGAGCCGAACAGCCCGGGCAGTTTTGGTTTTGATGACGACGGCATCCCTGCCCAGAATAACCTGCTGATCGACAAAGGCGTCCTCGTTGGGGCAATCACGGGACGTCAGATGGTAGAAGAAGCCAACGCCAAAGCCAAAAGGCAGATCTTTAATGGCTCCAGCGGAGCCAACCGCGCGACAGCCTTCTATCGTGTGCCGATTGAACGCATGACCAATATCAATATCGACCCCGGGACTGACGGCAGCCTGGAAGACATCATCGCGAATACCAAGTACGGATTGATTTTGGATGGCGATAAAAGCTGGTCGATCGGTTCGAACCGGGAGCAGTTCCACTTTGCCTGTGATATAGGCTGGTTGGTGGAGGACGGAAAGAAGAAACAGGTGGTCAAGAACCCGACATACCGCGGTGAAACCCTGCCGTTCTACAACTCGCTTAGCGCAGTGGGTGACGAGAGCACCTGGAATGTGATCTATGTGGAAAACTGCGGTAAAGGCGCGCCCAATCAGATCATGCAGCTCGGGCACGGCGTCCCTGTCTGCCGCTTTGATAACGTACAGGTAGGAGAGTGACATGAGCAACAAGGTTATTGATTTATTACAAAGACTGCGCCAGACCGCGTTGGATAAGGGTCTCAAAGCGCTCATTTCTTATCACGAGGAAGACAGCTACCTGATGCGTTTCGCCAATTCGGCGATCTCGCTTAATACCAACGAACATTTGATCTCGCTGGATTTTATCGCCTTCGATGGACGGAAGAGAGCCAGTTACAGCATGATCGCAGACCCAGCCGACTTCGGGAGCATGGAAAGAAGCTTGAGCACTCTGGCGGAGATGCTGCCTCACGCCCAACCGCTCAGTTACGACCCCAGCTTTCCGGTCTACCAGAAGGATGTGGTTGACGAGCGCGCGTATGACCCGGCTTTAGCTGCCCTTAGCAACGAAGAGCGGCTTGCTTACTTTAACACCCTCGCTGCCGGGCTCGAAAGCGGGGATGTGAAACTTAGCGGTATCTTCAGCAGCGGAACAACCACTATCGGGCAGATCAGCACAGCCAACGAACACACCCAATACTTCCGTTCCACAGACGCGCAGGTGACCGCGGTCTTATCCTCCGAAAGCCTGAAATGGGAAGTCAACGCGGAGCAAAGCGCCCAAAAGAAGAGTGACCTGAATGCGGAAGGTCTGCACGCGGATCTTGCCCTGCTGGTTAAGCATTACCACGAAGATGAAGGCGTGCAGCTACCTGTCGGAAAGTATACCGTTGTGCTTGGTCCGGCGGCCACTTCTGAGCTGATCAATATCATGGCATATTACGGAATGTCCGGCGCAGCCCTCATGCAGGGGTATTCTTTCCTGAAAGAAGAGGATGAAGGTAAATTGCTGTTCTCAGAGAAGATCCATTTGGTGGATGATCCACGGGAAGCGGAGATTTTTGCCCAAAGTGCCGACCGCTTCGGCATTGAGAGAAAGCCTTTCCCTTTGATTTCAGGCGGGCGCTTCCAACGGTTTATGTGGGATCAGGATTCCTCGGATGAATTCAACAAGGTCCCGACCGGGCACGATGTCAGCCATATCAGCCTGGTGATGGACGGCGGCGACAAAGCTCCCGCGACGCTCAAAGATCTGGTCGAAATGGAACGTGAGGAAGATATCCTCTATATCCCTTATATTCATTACATGAATGTGGTGAATCCGACCCAGGGCATGATAACCGGTTCCAGCCGCTTCGGCGCACTTTATCTAAAAAAAGACGGTAGCGTGCAGGTACCGTATAACGTCCGTCTGACCCAGACATTCAGCGATTTCTTCAGCGAAAGGGTGCAGTGGATGAGCAAGAAAGTGGTTGCCTACAACGTTTCCAGTAGTTATGGTCGGCGCGACCCGATCGCGCTGAAGGTCCCGCGTTTTATTTGCGTGAAGGGGATCGAAATTTCCCATTCCAACCCATCCTATTAGGGTTTGACGAGGGTTTTTGATTATAGTTTTCCACGCGGAGGGAGAAGTCTCCCTCCGTTTTTTTGCATGGGGAGGCGGTTGCGGCTGGATTAAGCCCAGCCCTACGAAGGTTGTTGGTTCAACAGGATGGTTCGTACGGGCGGGGACTCGCTCCCTCCGTTTTGTTTACATGGGGAGGCGGTTGCGGCTGGACTAAAGCCCAGCCCTACGAAGGTTGTTGGTTCAACAGGGTGGTTCGTACGGAGGGGGTTTACTCCCTCCGTTTTGTTTACATGGGGAAGCGTTGCTGCTGGACTAAAGCCCAGCCCTACGAAGGTTGTTGGTTCAACAGGGTGGTTCGTACGGAGGGGGTTTACTCCCTCCGTTTTGTTTACATGGGGAAGCGTTGCTGCTGGACTGAAGCCCAGCCTTACGAAGGTTGCTGGTTCAACAGGATGGTTCGTGCGGAGGGGGTTTACTCCCTCCGTTTTGTTTACATGGGGAAGCGTTGCTGCTGGACTGAAGCCCAGCCTTACGAAGGTTGCTGGTTCAACAGGATGGTTCGTGCGGAGGGGGTTTACTCCCTCCGTTTTGTTTACATGGAGAAGCGTGACGGTTGGACTGAAGCCCAGCCTGATGATATGATTTTTCTCAGGTTTAGGAGCTTGACTATTATAATAATTGCATGAAAAACGGAAAGCTCTTTGGTAGTATTGAAGGAGGAGGAACAAAGTTTATCTGCGCTGTGGCTGATGAACAGAACAACATCCTCCGCGAAATCCGCATCCCCACCACCCTCCCCCAGCCAACGCTTGCAGCCTGCGCGGAATTTTTCCTTCAAGCTCAGCGGGAACTCGGTGCGCTGACCGCCTTGGGCATCGCCTGCTTCGGTCCCCTCGACCCACGCCCCGATTCTCCAAGCTATGGTCACATCCTCGCCACACCGAAACTCGGCTGGGAAAACGCCGACATCGTCGGTTTTCTGAAAAATGCTCTGGACACCTCCCTGCCCATCGGCTTCGATACTGACGTCAACGGCGCTGTGCTGGCTGAATCCCTTTGGGGAGCCGGGCAAGGCGCGCACGACCTGGTTTACCTTACCATCGGCACCGGCATCGGCGGCGGCGCCCTGGTGAACGGTCAACTTCTTCATGGCTACGCGCACCCGGAAATGGGTCATATTTACCTCCCCAGGCACGAGTCTGACCTGGATTTCCCCGGTGTGTGCCCCTTCCACGGCGCCTGCATGGAAGGCTTGGCGAGCGGACCTGCCATCGAGGCGCGTTGGCAACAAAAAGCAGCCTCTTTGCCTCCGGATCACCCCGCCTGGTCCCTCGAAGCGTATTATCTTGCTCAGGGGCTGATGAATATCTGCCTGACGCTTGCCCCGCAACGCATCATCCTTGGCGGCGGGGTCATGAACCAGGGCTTTCTCTTCCCGATGATTCGTTCTGAGTTGACGCGCTTGCTTAGCGGCTATGTGCGGCTGCCGGAAATAGAGGACATGGATCGCTATGTCCTTCCGAGTAGCCTCGCCGGCATCGCCGGGCTATATGGCGGGCTTGCGCTCGCTCACCAGGCGCAGCTATAAGCACACTTCGGATATTTATACAGGGCATGCGGTGCGCTTTTCCGTTTTTGATTAATCAATTGTTAGGTTGACTCGCTCAGGCAGTTGGCTCTGCCAGGATGCGATTGAGACGCTCGGTGCTGAACGCCAGCAACAACGTCAAAATCATCAACCCAAGGGGATAGAGGCTCATGCCGAAGCGACCAATGCCGAGTCCCAGAAGCGGTGGCATGAGCGTCAGTCCGCAATAAGCTGTCGCCATTTGCAAGCCCATCAGGCTGGCTGAGTTTTCTGCCCCAAATCGGCGGGGGGTTTCGTGGAGCAGGGTCGGGTATACTGGCGCGCAGCCCAGTCCGATGATCATCAGTCCGGCAAGGCTCAAGACAGGCAAAGGCAAAAACATCAGAACAACGCCCAGCAGGATCATCGTCTGCCCGCCCCGAATTAAGCTTTTCGCTTCAAAATGAGAGGAGAGAAAGCCGTTGAGGAACCTTCCAAGGGTGATCCCCAGGTAGTACGCCGAGGCACCGCCCGCCGCCAGGACCCGGCTGAGTCCGCGCTGTTCCACCAGAAAGCTTGCCGCCCAGAGTCCGGTGCTGGCTTCTACCGCGCAGTACGCGAAGAAAGCCACAAGGTTTGGAGCCATTCCGCGGATACCTTTTTTCTTACCGCTGCTTACGGTTGCCTCAGGAGTGGGCGGAGCGGGGTAACGCTGCCAAAGCGGCATCGATAGCGCGAGGATGGCTACCAACACAAATTGGATGATCGCGATAGTTCGGTAGCCCATTTGCCAGTGTCCGGTGTGTTTGAGCATGAAAGCCATGATCAAAGGTCCCGTCGTCGCCCCAACGCCCCAAAAGCTATGCAGCCAGCTCATATGCCGCGCAGCAAAGTTACGCGCCACAAAATCGTTGAGTGCCGCATCCACCGCGCCAGCGCCCAAGCCCAGAGGCACCGCGATCAGGCAGAGCCAGATGTAAGTTTGACTGTACGAATATCCCAACAATGCCAGAGCGGTCATTAGGACGCTAATCAGCATCAGTTTGCCCGTGCCGAGCCTGCGTATCAGAAACCCGCTGAACAGACTTGAAATAATAGTACAACCTGAGACAATCATTGAAACCAAACCCGCGCCTGCCAGGGGCAATCCCAGTTCCGCTTGCATCACAGGCCAGGCTGCCCCGAGCATGGAGTCGGGCAGCCCAAGGCTGATGAAAGCGATGTAAATTATAACAAGCAGCAAAGTGGTCATAAAATTTTTCGGGCGTTTGGTTTAGCCTTCTAAAAGGGGGTTATTCCTGCCCAAAGAGACCCCGGTTTTCCCGGGGTCTTCCGGTCGAAAAATGCTTATTTAATCGTGGAAAGGTAGTGAGGCAGAGTCATCTGCTTAATCTGTTCCAATTGTTCCTCAAAGAAATCCACATGTTCTTCTTCGTCGGCTAAGATAGCGCCCAGGAGTTTCTTGGTGCCGTGATCTTTTTCAGCAATCACTACTTTGAGGGCATCATTGTACATTTCCACCGCACTGGATTCCAGTACTTGGTCATTCGTAAGCATCTCATCCACGGTTTTACCAATGTGAATGGGGTCCAACTCGCTGACGATCGGTTGACCACCCAGGAAGAGGATGCGGGAGATCAACTTTTCGGCGTGTTTCATTTCTTCGATGGCGCGATGTTCCTCAGCCTCACCCAACTTTTCGTAGCCCCAATCCTCGTACATTTCGGCATGGACCATGTATTGAGAAATGGCTGTGAGTTCTTCACGCAGTAGATCATTCAGAGTTGCGATTACTTTTTCGTTGCCTTTCATGTTTCCTCCGTTTACTTTACAGTCGTCAGATATTGTTCGAGACCCATCTGTTTGATTTGATCGATTTGTTCTTCAATGAAATCCAAGTGGGCTTCTTCGTCCTTCAGAATGCTGTTGAGCAGTTCTTTGGTGCCGTGATCGAGCAGGTCAGCAGACAGTTTGATGGCAGCATTGTAATTCGCGATTGCTTCGACCTCGGCTTTGTGGTCGTTTTCTAACATTCCATTGATAGTACCGGCAATGTGCATCTTGTTGAGTTTGTCTACAACCGGTGTGCCTTCGAGGAAGAGGATGCGGGAGATCAACTTTTCGGCGTGCTTCATTTCTTCGATGGCACGTTCCTCGATGGCGTGGTGCAGGGATTCATAGCCCCAGTCACCACATTCTTCAGCATGAACAAAATACTGGTTGATGGCGGTCAGCTCATCTGCCAGCAAAAAGTTCAGCTTATCAATAATTTCAGGTTTGCCTTTCATACAAAACTCCTTTTTGGTCCCAATTATTTTTAGTGAACACCTCTCGTAGCAAGCAAGCTGCGGGCTATCCGCTCAGTTTTCTCTTACTAAAATTAGTGTTCTTCATCCAGAATCTTACTTATCGTTTCTTTATATCGAATGATTATAAACTGATTCAAGCTCTCAGCCGTCTTAGTACAACGCCAGAGCCTGGTTTAGGATGGTGAAAACATCCAAATACTATCGATTTACTAGAAAATTTCTTTTTTTTGGGAATAATCATATTCTTAGGGTAAAATCTCCCGGAGTGAACGAGCTTGCAACTATTTTATCCCTTGCTGGTTAATACTTACACATCCTGGGTCTCCGGACAGGTGACGGCGTACCCAAAACGGAGAGATGAACTATGGGTGCTTTTACCAACAATGTCATGGGGAACTACAATTTAAAACTGGCGGGCACGAAAATCGCTGACTTCCCGCGCTACGACTTTTTTAAGGAGGTCAGACCGCAAGCCAGATACCTGATGCCGCTGACGTGGTTGCTCAGTTATCCAGCCATATGGAAGCACAAAACCCGCATCTATCGCGATTTGCAGGGTGTTAAACCCCCTTATCTACTGCTCTGCAACCACAATAGTTTTTTGGACTTTAAGGTCATGACTGCCGCGATTTTCCCCTACCGGGCAAACTATGTCGTTGCCTTGGATGGTTTTATTAGTCGCGAGTGGATTATGCGCCTGGTGGGCTGCATCGCCAAACGCAAGTTCGTAAATGATCTCGAACTCATCCGCCAGACCGTTAAGTTGCTTAAACAGAAACAGATTGTCACTTACTACCCGGAAGCCCGATACTCGCTGATCGGCACAAATGCCGTTTTGCCAGAGTCGCTGGGCAAGATGATTCAATTCCTGAAAGTGCCAGTGGTGACCCTGATTTCACACGGGCACCACATCACAGAGCCTTCATGGAATCAAACCAACCGGGGCATCCCCACAACCGCGGAACTCAAGTTATTACTCAGTCAAAAGGACGTTGAGACCCTCGATGCGCAATCCATTCAAAAACGAGTAGAAGAAAGCTTCGTGTACGATGACTACGCCTGGCAGCTCGAAAACAAGATCGTCCAGGACGCCCCCGACCGTGCAGAAGGGCTGCACCGTGTATTGTACCAGTGCCCTCACTGCCAGACGGAATACCGCATGAACAGTCAGGGAAGCGATATCTTTTGTGAAGCCTGCGGAAAACGCTGGCTGTTGACCGCGTACGGTCAACTCAAAGCGCTTAAAGGCGAGACAGAATTCTCCTCTCCCCCAGCCTGGTATGAGTGGGAGCGCGCGAACGTCCGGCGGGAAGTTGAGGCTGGTACCTACCACACTGAGTGTGAGGTCTTGGTGGACTCGCTGCCCAATAGCCAAGGATTCGTGCAGATGGGCAAGGGTTGGCTGTTGCACAATATGGACGGTATCCGCCTACGGGGCGAGCATTATGGCGAGACTTTTGAGGTAGTCAAGTCTGTACCTTCTTTGTATTCAATCCACATTGAGTACAATTACATCGACAAAAAGATGGATTGCATCGACATCAGCACCCTGGACGACACCTATTTCGTCTACCCCACCACTCGCGATGTCTCAGTCACAAAGGTCTCCATCGCAGTGGAGGAGCTTTACAAGTACAAGGTGCGCGAGGCGAGATAGTCTGGGAAATCCGACCAATTACGTTGCAGGTTATTAATATTTTCGTGCCCGGGTCTGCAGAAACAGTAACACCGGGCGCGATCAGTTAAAGCAAGTAATTTTGAAGGTGCTGGCTGGCCTACGCCAGGTCCTGGCGGCCAAGCTCCTTCAGGTTTTCCACGAATGCCTTCACATCACCCGCCCGATCCATATGACAAACCAAGAGGGCATCGCGGGTGTCAACGATGATCAGGTTTTCCAGCCCAATCCCTGCCACAAGGCGTTTTGAACTGATGACCATGGAGTTTTCCGAATCCCACAAGATCACATCGCCGCTCTTACTGTTGCCCTTCTCATCGGAATCGAGCACAGTCTTCAGGTTGTCCCAGGTTCCAACATCCAGCCAGTCCATGTCCGCCGGCAGGACGATCACTCGTTTGGCGTTTTCCATAATACCGTAGTCGATCGTTTGTTTGGCAATGCCTTTCCAGAGATCCCGCAGAACTGTGTCGTAGTCATCGGTGCCTATAGCTTTGGCTATGCGCAATAGACGGTCGCAGAGATCAGGCATCTGCTCCCGGAATTCTTCCATAATCCGACCGACCTTCCAGATAAACATGCCACTATTCCACGAATATTTTCCCAGGCTGAGCATCCGCTGGGCATTTTGGGCATTTGGCTTCTCAACAAAACGTGCAGCGGCATAGGCTTTGAAGCCAAGTTTTTCACCCAGAAGGTCTGCCTGCTCAATATAGCCATAGGCGGTGGAGGGCCAAGTAGGCTTGATTCCGAGAGTGACCAAGTAGTCATCTTTGGCAAAAGCCAGCGCTGAGCGGATAACGGACCGGAAGACATCTGGTTTACCGATGATATGGTCTGCCGTCAGCACTGCCATCGTGGCATCCGGATCGCGTGCCTGCAGGTGGATCGCCGCCAAGCCAATTGCCGGGGCTGTGCCGCGTCCTTCCGGTTCAACGATGAAATTATCTTCAGGTATGGAAGGAACCTGTTCATGCAAGACGCGGTTATGATCAGCACTGGCAACCACAAGGATCTGTTCCGGTGAGAACAAGGGTAAGAGCCGTTCGACTGCGATCTCAAACATGCTCTTGTCGCCGTATAGACGAAGAGCGGGTTTTGGGAGATGTTCGCGGCTTAGGGGCCAGAGGCGCATGCCCGCACCTCCTGCCATAATCAAGGCATAATCCATTGAAATCCTCCAAATTTATTGTGATGCTTAGATTATACTCTTGCACTGACCAAAGTAAAATTGGGAAGGTGAATGTCAACGCGAGATTTCGATAGATCACCCATCAATGCTGGGTTTTAAAGGTTACGTAATATGAGAATCGAAAAGGATCAAATCGTCATCCGCAGTGCAGAAGTCTCGGACGCCCAGGTCCTGACCGGATGGTGGAATGATGGCAATGTGATGGAGCATGCCGGATATCCGGATGGGTTAGGACTGACCATGGAAGACACCATTCAAAGTATTAAAGGTTGGGAAGGCAAGCTCAGCCAGCTATGTATTATCGAAGTTGATGGTATCCCAGTTGGAGAATTGAATTACCGTCTGAGTGAAGACGGCATCGTCTACCCGGGTTGGAAGATATGCGATCCCAAGTATCAGAACCGCGGGATTGGTCCGAAAGTAATCAACATGCTGTTTCAATTCTTGTTCACCGACCCGGCTATCAATGCTTCTATTGCACCGCATCGGATCGTTTGGGATACCATGTTGGAAAACGTCCAGGCGCAGCATGTTTACGAGAAAAAGATCGGAGCGAGGAGAGTGCGTGTGGTTGAGAATGCATGGCAGGATCAAATCGGAAATTGGCGAAGTTGTGTAGAATATGAAATAGACAGAAAGACATTTTTTGATAACCTTGATCTACTTGGCTGATTTTTCATATTCTATCTTTCTTTCGGTTTCGTTTATTATGCTAATTAGACAGTAGGTCAATAACCTTTTGGCAACTCTCCCCTACTCTATTAATTCAAATCCTCATTAAGAGCTTTGTAATATGGCTACGCGCAGTATTTCAGGCGTGTTTTAATCGATACAAATGGTTTTGTCCTCTTTAGGTTCCCTTAAGGCTGTCTGAGTGCAACATGGTGTCGCACCTGCCTTTGTTGTCTTTTCAACTATTAAAGCGTGCCATTCTTGAATATTTTTTCAATACCGATATTTTAAACAATTCCATATTCTCCTTTACTTTATTCTAATCTTACTTCATTCTCTGTTTATGGCTATGCGCATTATCAGGATGTCAATAACAATCCCTTGGCATTTCCAACAAATTGATCACCCCAATTAAGTCTACGCGCATACAAAGACCCTGCGAAGTTTTGAGATGAAGCGGCAGGTGGAGACCCCTCCCCTTACCCAAGGGAACTGATTTTAGACAGATTACTGATGATAGAATCAAGGAAATATAGGATTTATTGTGAATAAGATTTATTGAATGACCACCCTCGGGCGGTGCTATACTATTACATACATAATGAAGTGTTTAATGACTTTTTTTCACTAAAACTTTTAGAACACCCAACATTAGGAGTTCTCAAGCCTGATAGATTATCTGAATCGTGATCATAAAATTGGTTCTTTTTTAAGGAAGGTGGCATATGATGATCAACTCTAAAAATTTTCAGCTATCGCTTTCTTATCCCATCCTGATAATCTTTCTCCTCTTTCTTGTCAGCTGTAGTAATGTATTAACTAGTAACCTTCAGGCCAGTCCAACATTAGTTGTCCCAACTAGCCTTGCAGCAACTCCATCGCCAACAACGAATCCAACGCTTGTTATTGCTTCAGCGACGAGCACCCCCGAACTAACACCAACCGCTATGCTTTCGCCCACAAAGGCCCCTACCATAGTACCCACTCCCACAAGGGTGACTGCGCCTGTTATGCCTTCTAACCAAGTTATTACCGCCTCAAATATCAACCAGATTACCAAATTGGGCGTGATCGGACGAGGTACCATAACTGAATTCATCTATTCTCCTGATGGTACCAATCTGATTATATCGACTGAAACCGGCATATGGATATATCAAGTAGATGACCATTCTCTGATCAAACACTTACCCAGTGATGAACCTATAACTTCAATTGACATTACAGGTGATTCAAAGATTCTCTTCTCTGTAGGAAGAAGCGGTTTGGTAAATCTGTGGAATATGGAGACATTTGAAGTTTTAGATACCTTTGATTGTGGTGAAACATCCTTGAGGACCTTGGCAGTTTCAAATGACGGAAGATTTCTGGCGACGGGAGGTGATTTTTCGAGTGGGAGGGTCACAATCTGGGATCTCACTTCAAGGAAGGTGATCAAGACTCATAAACCGCATACGTATGATGTTTCTGGCTTGGTTTTTTCACCCGATGGCAATCTACTTGCTTCTGCTGGCTCCTGGCAAGACAATACCATCCGCGTTTGGAACCTGCAGAGCAACCTCGAACGTTTCTCAGCCCCAGGTCATAATGTGTATGTTTCTGAATTGATTTTCTCTCCGGATGGTTCATTACTTGCATCTCGTGGAGATGGTCGTTTCATTAAACTCTTTGATGCCACGACCGGAGTGAACCTTAGGAATCTTTTTGCCAGTATCGACCAAGGTAATATTGTTGACTTTGCCTTCTCAAATTCCGGTCAGTCCATCATGGCAATAACAGAAGAAGACCTTCTCTTGTCCTGGGATGTTCAATCTGGCAAGATTACTTCTTCCATTCCAGTAAATTGTGGCGGGTACTGCAGGATGCGAATTTCACCGTCGAATGATAACGAGATCAGCTTACATAAAGGCGATAAACTGATTACCCTCAATTTAATTGAACCGGAATCTTACCGCATTCTGGAAGATCATGAATATATCGGGGGTTCTTTTCCTCAACAACCAATTAATGACACTCTCCTTACCATTTCACAAGACAGAATTCAGGAGTGGGATCTAACTACCGGTGATCAAAATTTAGTTAAGAAATTCGATTTTACTGGGTTTACACTTTTTCCTGATCGACAAAAAATAGCCCGTGTTGAGGAACGCAACCTGATTCGTATCTATGAGCTTGATGGGATGACTTTGATTAACGAACTACCCTTGAAGGCTTATTGGGAGATAAGAATTCTGTCAGTTTCTCCGGATGGGACAAAGCTGGTTGTCCAAACCGATCCTGGAACTACTTTACCGATTGTTATTGACACATCCAGTGGAGAGATCTTATACAAATTAACAGGTCATACAGAGAACGTTCAAAGAGTACTTTTCTCTGATGATGGACAATATATTATTTCCGTTGGGCAATCTATTATTCTATGGGAATGTTCCTCAGGACTTAAAATTGGTAATCTGGTAGGTAGTGCCGGCTACAATACAAATGTGTCATTTACACCACTAACACATTCTGCATTCAGCTATCTGAATGGGAATATTACCTTTTGGGAGATTCCAAGCAGAAGCGTAAAATTCGAACTGCCTGTTGAAGGATTTTTAGAGGTTTTAAGCATATCACCAGATGAGAGACTCCTTATGGGAATCACTTATGAAGGTAATCTGCTTGCATGGGATTTGGAAACAAAAAAGTTGGTCTTCGATCTTGACATGCCGTATACCAATATCTGGCAATACGAGATTGATTTTTCATCTGACGGTCAGATGTTGATTTTTATTAGTGATGGCTGTATTACCTTGTGGGGTGTGCCATAGAATGGAGAAGAAATCGTGTAAAACGGAATCCCTATACAGTTCTGCTTTTTAGTGTCATTCTTATTAGTTAGCCAATATTTTGGGAGCATTGGCTATGCGCATTTAATCTAGATCACTGCGTCTCTTTAATTTCCTCAGCTCGCATATAGCTTACTTTGCTACAGTCTACGCGCAACTTTTATCAACCTTTTGTATCTTGCATTCTTCCAACTGCCCTGTCACCCTGTATCGCTTTTGTTTATTTATGGCTACGCGCATTTTATTAACTTAAGGTTAATCTTACTGTTATTTTTCTCATTCTCTTATCTTGGTACGTATTCTACACGCATATTTCTTGAACGCTTGGTTAATCAGGAGCATAACTTGGGAATGCTCTTCTTTCCCCTCCTCAACTTGCCGTATGACAATCCCCTGAGTTTCTCACTTTTGCCAAAAAAAGTGATTTCATCGAGGAGAATTGAGAAATTCAGGGCACTAAGGGGTTGTAAAAGTCAGCTAAAATGTACCTATGACGTATATCAGAAAGGTCAAAACTGC
>Ga0208459_1000893_pt1 | contig 29993 bp, 20 predicted proteins | sample AD_UKC087_MetaG_FD_184433 | JGI IMG/M metagenome (GOLD analysis project Ga0208459, IMG submission 184433) | Active sludge microbial communities of municipal wastewater-treating anaerobic digesters from USA - AD_UKC087_MetaG (SPAdes) (version 2) | ecosystem: Engineered > Bioreactor > Anaerobic >... | reverse complement strand
GCCTTAGGGTGCAGGGGGATGGCCCTCTCCAAGGCGCAATCGCCCTGGCCGACAAAGAGGGGAATATCAAAGCGTATGCCTATGAACCCAAATTGTGGCTGGAACCCGCAAGTGAGAACCTGCAAGTGGGTAAAAACCTCGGCAAGGGGATCATGACTATCATGAGGCAGAGCGGACTAAAGACACTATACAACGGACACATCGAACTCGTTAGTGGAGAGATCGCAGAGGATCTGGCTCATTATTATCAGCAAAGCGAACAGATTGCTTCAGCGGTAAACCTGGGTGTCCTCATCAATCAGGAGGCACGGATATGCGCTGCCGGAGGCTTTATGATACAGCAAATGCCCTTTGCCGATCCTGCGATCGCGGAAACTATCAATCAAAACCTCCATCATACTCCGAATGTGTCCGATCTCATGGATATGGGGATGAGCCTTCCAGACATCCTTGGCAAGTTCGTATTAAGAGGGGTTGATTACCGCGTTACCAATGATACAGAAGTCCGTTATCACTGCAATTGCAGCAAGGATCGCTTTGCCCGGGCGTTGATGCTGCTAGAGAGAGCAGAACTGGAGGAGATGCGTGAAGGGATTACACCCCTGTGTCATTATTGCAGCAAGAGTTATCACTTCACCTGTGAGGAGATAGCTGATATTATTACAGCATTGGAGGTTCCCAAATGAAGCGTGTTGTGGCACTGATCCTTACGACGTCGTTCCTGCTCTCAGTGCTGGGGGCAGCCCCGGCTGATGATTTACGGTTCCTGATGGATCGAGAGCAGTATCAACTGATAGATAAATACTGGAGTGATTTCTCCGCTTTAGCCGCTTCGCCGGACATTGGGGAACGGAAGCTGCTGCTGGAGTATGCCCAAAGAAATGATAAACTGGATTTGGCTTCTGATCTGCATTACTCAATGGCGCGTGATTTCGCCTCGCTGGAAGATGCCCTGCAATGGTTGATCCTGCAGAGTGCCACCGATATCGATTCCACGGAACTGGCGCTGAAAGCCACGATATTGGCCAGAGGTTTCACAGCTCCCGCAGATTCATTGATCTTTGCTTACTATGCCAGTGGGGACGGGGATGAAGCTTTGCTTTCGCGCATCCAGACCTTGCCCCAATACAACGATGTAATCGAAGCCTCAGCCAAGAGTTATCTGGAGGAGATATCCTCATCAGCCAGCGCTTATGAAGCCATTGAACTCATCGGGGATTTCTATGCCAGCTATCCTGCCTCGGTGTGGCAACAAGCCGCTTTTTATTTTGAACTCATGCATTTGAGCAATTTGAAGGACTATCGTGCCATGCAAGATGCGATTTATACAAAGCAGTTCAATTCCCCCGCCCATGCTTACATCGCCTCTCTTTTTTGGATGAGTCCATCCGCTCGCAGGGCACAGTGCGAATCCGACAGCACTAGGATCCTAAATCAAAACCTGGTTTATCGAGCTCAGAAAGCTCTTTTTGTGGCTTCTCAATATGACCGGGCGAGTGTTTTGTTTGACGATTATTCCAAAGGTGATTGGGCGTCCCGAGTGCAGTTACAACTGGCCAAATCCATCTATTACTACAAGCTTTCCGGCTATGAAGACACACATACGTCTTTTGGCAGCATCTATGGAGATGAGCCGGGTTTGATCGGGCTCTATGCGAAGCCAACCAAGGACTTCAATGGGCTTTTCGCTGCCCTGGATAAAGTGAAGTTCACTCACAATGATCGGGGAGAACTGGCAGAGTATCATTATTGGCGGGGAAAGGCAAACGCGTTGTTCAGAAACGATAAAAGCCGCAAAGCAGCGATTGCGGATTTTGGTAAATGCCTGATCTATGGGGCTCCCCGCAATCCATATGATGCCAACGCTTTGGATATGATCGCCCGCTTGCTGGAGGGCCTGGGCATCCAGCAAAGCCCCCTGGAATATCTGCGCCAGATTTATGGGTATCAGGGCATAGCTTTTGAAGATTCAAACGGCCCTGATCTCCCTTACAGCAGAGTCGCCATAGCTGATTATGACAATGATGGCTTGCTCGATCTTTTGTATAATGGCAATCACATCTATCGCAATGAAGGCGATATGTATTTCAAAGCCCTGAGTGACAGCGGCGCTATGGCTGCGCTCAATTCAAACGGCGGCTTGTGGGCAGATTTTAACCTGGATGGCAAACTTGATATCATGAGCATATCTCACGATGCCGATGGTAATGGCGAGGCCTTGCTCAAATCCCAGGGCGAGGGGATATTTGTGAAGGTCAATGAACGCGCCGGCGAGATCGACAATGGCTATCCTACCGAAGGGGCAGCTTTTATCGATATCGATGGCAAGGGTTATCCCTCACTATATCTGGCAAATTATGAGACCTGGCAACAGCGCAGTGGGTATCCTGACAATTTCTTTTATAATGATGGCGGCTACTTCACAGATCAGAGTGCCACACGAGGATTTCTGGAGCCTGCCTATACCACCGAGCCAGGCCTGGCCGGACGGGGCGTGGCTCCTGCCGATTTTGACAATGACGGAGCCCAGGAAATCCTGGTAACTAATTACCGGCTAAACAGAAACTTCCTCTTCAAGCAGACCGACAGCCTGTTTGTAGATGTCGCTGCATTGTACGGATTGACCGGGAAGTACAAAGACGGTTACTACGGACACAGCATAGGTGCAGACTGGGGTGATATCGATAATGATGGAGATCTGGATCTGTTTATAGCCAATCTGGCGCATCCCCGTTTCATCGAAATCTCAGACATCAGTCAACTGCTGAGAAACGATGGCTTGCGCAGTAGGGTGGTAGGCGCTGATACTCTGTATTACTGGCTATTCACAGATATCACGAAGGATGCCGGGATCACTTATGACGAATTGCACAGTGAACCTCTCTTCTTTGATGCGGATAACGACGGGGATCTGGACCTCTACATCACTTCAGTTTACGAGAATGAACGCAGCTACCTGTATCGCAACAATGGGGATCACACTTTTACGGACATCACCTTCCTTGCCGGGGTCAGGGTTTACAACGGCTGGTCTTGTGCCACAGGTGATCTCAATCGCGATGGCAAGCTTGACCTGGTGGTGGGTAGTGGCAGCGGAAGCAAGATCCTGGCCAATGTAACCAACACAAGGAATCGATCCATTACTCTAAAGCCCATTCGCAAAAGCGGTGAAGTGGATTTAGTTTACCTGGCTGCCGATATGCCAGATCATCCAAACAGTCCCGCTTTCGGGAGCAGAGTCATGCTCTGGAAAGAAGGCGCCAGAGGCAAACGGCAAGTCCTGATCAGAGAACTGTCCTCCGCCAAGGGGACTACCACGCAAAACGCCCCGGAACTGCATTTCGGACTGGGCGAGGCCAATAGATTTGGGTATCAGTTATGGCAGCCCCAGCCCTGAGAAACATTCGCTGCGCGGCATTTAACCCCATCAGCGCTACCCAAACGGTCTTCATGCCCGATGCGGTGATCTCCATCGAGGATGGCTATATCACCGCTCTCACACCATTTCAGGATTATCAGGGTGATTGGGAGGACTATCGGGGCACCATCTGCCTTCCCGGCTTAATCGATCTGCATGTGCATCTCTCACAATACCGCATCCGGGGGATTTATCATCCGGCACTGTTACCCTGGCTGAAACATACCGTCTTCCCTGAAGAAGAGAAATCCCGCGATCCGGAATATTCCTGCCAGCTCAGCCGTGATTTCTTTGCTGCTCTGTGGCGTTGCGGAACCACCTATTCTGTACAATACACCGCTCCATACCGTGAGGCTGCCGATGTCGCCTTCTCTGTGGCCCGCGATATGGGGGTGCAGGGCAGGATCGGGATGACCATGATGGATATGAATAGTCCTGAGGGACTGCAGCAAAGCACCGATTATGCCCTAAAACACAGCATTGAACTATGTGAATTGCACCAAGATGATATGCTGGGTTACATCTTTACACCGCGCTTCGCGCCCACTTGCTCCCAGATCCTGATGCGGGAGGTGGGCTCTTATGCCAGCACACATGAGGCTTTCATCCAGACCCATTTATCGGAAAATCCCGATGAGATACGCTGGGTAAAGGACATCTTTGGCAAAGCTTCTTACACTGCGGTATATCAGGAGTATGGCATTCTCGGTCCACGAACCATTTTGGGACACGCCATACACCTGAACGATGCGGAATTGGCCTTGATCAAAGACAGTGGTTCTGCCGTTGCTCATTGTCCCGATTCCAACTTCTATCTGAAGAGCGGGGAGTATCCCCTACAGAGGATCAGCGCAGCAGGAATCCCCTTCGGCTTGGGTAGTGATGTGGGAGCGGGTACTACCTTGAATATGCTCTATCATTCCAAACAGATGAATTTCCGCCAGAGCCAACAACCGATTCTACCGGAGGAAATGCTCTGGCGCGTCACTGGCGCGAATGCACAGATCCTCGGTTTGGAGGGGAGGATAGGCTCGTTATCACCAGGCTGTCAGGCCGATATGCTATTCTTCTCTCCTCCATATGGATTTGCAATAGGGGCAGACAGTCTCAGCCAGTTATGCTTTCTCAGCGAGGATTTTTGCCTTAGAGAAGTACTGGTCAAGGGATTGGGGAAGTATCACTCAGAGGGCAGTAACGCCTGATTCGTTTGTTATGCCTGGAACTGCCTTAGCCCCAGCACAGATTAGCTAAAAGAGTCTTAGAGGCTTGTATTGTGCCCCTTTGACAGCTTTTATCATATCCTTATCTAACCTTTATCAAGCCTTTAGGGTTAAGACTAGATTTTGGCTTGATAGTCGCTAGATCGGGAGCTTGAAAGGGGAATCCAATCGAGTTTTGGAATCCTTCTTGCATCTTAGGGCATAAGCGCTGTGCGCTCGGTTTTGATTTCAAACCGATCTTGATATAAATGTATGAAATACAAGGAGATGTCTGTGAAACACATAAGCCTCGCAATCTTGCTGCTCATGTTAGTGGCCTTGTTACCTGCGGCCCTGCAATGGTCTGAACCCATTGCGGTCAGACAGGGTGTGAATATTGAATGGTTCCGTACGGGAACCGAAACCAACGATGGCGGTGCCATCTACGTATGGAGCGACACCAAGCTTGGAGAGCGCGATTTATGGGCTCAAAAAGTGGATGCCAATGGCAATTTGGTATGGGGAAGTCCGGTACTCGTGGACGGTAAACCTGATCGTCAGGAAGACCCTGTGATCACCCGTACTTCGGACAACAATTACATCATCGCTTGGATCGACTTTTCCGACGACCTTGATGGTAATGTATATGCCCAAAAGTTAAATAACAACGGCGAACTGCTCTGGCAGCCGGGTGGTAAACCGGTTTGCGCCATTCCCAGTATGCAGCTGGGGCTCAATATGGAAGCTGACGACGATGGCGGAGCTTTCATCATTTGGGGAGACAGCCGTAATCCCAGTAAAGACCTCTATGCGCAAAGGCTTTCCTCCAGCGGTGATCCGCTTTGGACCGTCAATGGTATTCCAGTAGCAGATGGCCCCGGAGATGAAGTGCAAAACACCATGCTTCCGGACGGGCAGGGTGGCATGATCATGGGCTATACCTACACTTATGTGGGAGAATCCGATGTATATGCCAAGCGCTTTGATGGAAATGGCAACATGACCTGGAGCAATGCCCTGGCCCTGGCCAATGTCCCTGGTGCTCAATCCGGCATTCGTCTGGCCACATTGACGGGTGGAGATTACGTTTTTACCTGGACCGATTCACGATTTCCTGAACCAGACATCTATGCTCAGAAAGTAAACATAGCTGGACAAATGTTGTGGAGCAATCCCTTCATCGTTTATGGCGATCAGGATATCGCAGTTCCCCGGGGACAGGAGAATCCCCGCATCCAGGCCACCAGTGATAATGCTGTGGTGATCGTTTGGGAAGATGATCGTGTGGATACTCAAAATGGCGATCTCTATGCCCAGAAGCTGTCTGCTGATGGTACAAAGCTGTGGGGTGATGCTGGTTTGGCCATTGCCACCGGCGAATTTGCCCAAAGCGGTCAACGTATGAGTTCGGATGATAATGGCGGAGTTTACATTGTTTGGGATGATCTTCGTAATGGCAATTCTCCCAATGATGACGTTTACGCTCAGCACCTCAATGCCAACGGCCAAGCGCAGTGGACAGAAGGTGGCATGTCTATATGCAGCATGCCTTTCGAGCAAAACGGCGGCCTTGTCAAGGTCAGCAATGGCAACATATTTATAAACTGGATGGATCTCAGAAACGGCAGCGTTGGGCTGTATTACCAGGTACTAAATGCAGCAGGGCAAATCCAATTGGCTGAGAATGGTACCCAGGTATTTTGGGGTCTTAGTGGCGACACCCCCAAGAATCAATATCAGATTTTACCACGCTCCAACGATGTGTTGATGGTGTGGCAGGATACTCGCTTTGCCAATGAAGGCTATCGCATTTTCTTCCAGGTGATGAACCCCGATGGGGAAATGATGTTTACAGACAATGGTGTCCCCGTAACCCTGCAAGGTGGGGGCACACAGGAGAATCCGCATGCTGTAGTAACTCCGGACGATCACTTTGCGGTGGTCTGGGTGGACAGTCGTGAAGGTGATCCCAATGTTTATGCCCAGCTTTTCAGCCCCACGGGTGAAAGGCTTTGGGGAGATAACGGCATGAAGATCACCGTGAGTGAACCTCTGAGCCAGAAAGAACCCCGGATTAGCTGGTTCAACAATTCCTTCTATATCGGTTGGTCCACTTGGGATCAGATTGGCTCAAATTACTATTATCATGTATACGGCCAGCGCATCCAGAATAACAACAAGCTTTGGGGTGATAATGGCGTGATGGTTTCTGCTTTGAGCGAAACAGAATTGAATAATGAATGCACTTTGACCGGTCTCGTTGACGATATGTATGTGTGGGATCGCGTTCAACCTTCCGGTGCCAGAACCATATGGGTAAAGCGGATGGCCCCCGATGGCAGCACTCCCGCTGGTTGGGAAAATGCTGGTTTGCAAACTACAAATCTCACCGCCTGGAATCAGCAGCTTCTCCCAGTTGCCGAACGTACTCCTGAAGGTATCTTCGTGATGTGGAAGGATCTGCGCGATGACTATATCTTCAATTTCTTCGGTCAGCACATCTCCCGTGATGGCGAGCGCCTCTGGGCAGATGCCGGTGTGAATCTTGCCGATCGCGGTCGCGAGCAGGAATTGCCTGCTATCGCCGTTTCCCAAAGCGGTATTGCCTTTGCCTGGTGTGAAAACATCAATGGCATGCACGATATTGGCGCGCACAAGTATTCTTTCCCTGGTCAACCTTTGTGGGGAGATCTGGGCTACATGGTGGTGGAAAAAGACACCACGCAAAGCCACCCGACTCTGGTAGCATTTCAAGGTAACGGAATGCTCCTAGCTTGGACTGAGTATCTGGCAATCGAGAGCGATATCTACTACGATTATCTGAATTCAGATGGAACCAGAGTATTCGGCGGAGGGGGGCAGATCATCACTGATACTTCCAAAGGTCAGTACGAACCCAAGGCAGTGGTACTGGATGATGTTGCCTATCTGATTTGGGCAGATGGTATCAGCAGCGGAAAAACTGAAATCCTAGGTTTATACGCCCAGAAGGTAAACAATGAATCCGTATCCAATGATGATCCACATGGTAGTCCGATGGCGGGATTGAGTTTGAAGCAAAACTATCCGAATCCCTTCAATCCTCATACCAACATCGCATTAAGCCTGCCCCATAAATCTGAATTGCAGCTCAAGATCTATAATGCCAAGGGACAGATGGTAAAAGAGCTGTTCCGCGGTGAATTGGACAAGGGAGATCACTCTTTCTCCTGGAACGGCACCGATGCTTCCGGTCGCAAAGTTGCCAGTGGCGTATATTTCTACACCGCCCAGAGCAATGATGCCAGGATCAGCCGCAAAATGTTACTGATGAAATAAACCGACTCTGTAATAGAGAAGAAAAACCCCGGCTGGTCAAAGCCGGGGTTCTTCGTTTTGTGATTGACAGAAGCATGGGGCTGGGATTATGTAGCCTCCGCGAACAGAATAGTGGTCATACTGGATTGTCCGCCAAAGAATTATGGTAACAGCACTATAGTGAATCAGGAGTTATGAACAGAAATTTCTTGCGTCCCCTATTAATTATCGGCCTGGCGGCTGTCATCACAGGCATCATAGCGCTTTTGATCCCAGCTTGGGACAATAGCCTCTTTCCCATCAAAAAAATGCCCTGGTTTTCTGCCCTGTTATCTCACAACGCGGCTGGGGACAGTGTATCGATTGACACTGGTCTGATCGAGCATATACCCAGTGCTCTGGATCCCTTTACCAAAAATCTGGCCATGCTGCAGCCACTCTCCGGACAGCAGCCCCTGGTTAGTAGTGCCAAACCCGGGCGCAAGAAAAACCTGCGAGTAGCCTATTACAGCGATTCCACTATCGAGGGTGATCTGATCACGGCACCGCTGCGATACAGCTTTCAGAGCGTTTACGGCGGTTCCGGTGTGGGGATGGTGCCTATCACATCCATTGTAGCGGGTTTCCGTCAAACCATCCGCCATAGTTTTTCCAAAAACTGGGAGAGCATTTCCTTCATGAGTTCTGCACGCAAGGATATGTCCCTGGGGATCACGGGCTACACATTTATCCCCCGTTCCTATTATACCGCGCAACGTGCTGTGGAGCAGCCTGATACTATCGCCGTTACTTCTGATACTCTGGCCCTGGCAGCGGCAGATATTCCCAAGCCAGAAGAGCCAAAGACCCAACGGATATACGTGGATTACGATCCTTGGGTGGAATACAAAGCCGCCCATGTAAACGGAGGCGCAGCTGATTTCAGACAGATCCGGCTTTTCTACAGTCACGCCCCTGAAAATGCTAAAGTGTCGGTATCCTACGATTCCGCTCCTTCGCAGAGTTTCTACCTCAGTAGCGGTGAAGCAGTGCAAATGCTGGATCTAAGTCCAGTCAGTCCCGTAAAGAGCATCAAGCTGCAATTTTCCCGCCATGATCCCATCCACGTCTATGGATTGTCTTTTGATTCTAGATCGGGCGTGCATGTGGATAACTATCCCATTCGCGGTTATTCCGGCATGTATTTCAGTCGTATCCATGACGACGTTCTAAAGGGTTTTCAACGTCATTTGACTTATGATCTGGTGGTTTTGCAATATGGTGAGAATGTTTCCAACCCCGCGGTGAGAGACTATTCAAATTATAAGAGTGCAATGAAGCGTACCATCGAACACATCAAGAAAGCTCTCCCGGGAGTTCCAATCCTGATCGTCAGCGCTCATGACCGTAGCATCAGGGACGCCACGGGTTATCACACGTCACCCGACATCCCACATTTAGTGAAGACCCAGGCGGAGCTGGCCAAGGAAACAGATTGTGCCTTTTTCAATCTTTATGAAGCCATGGGGGGGCAAAACTCTATGATCGGTCTGGTAAGCCAAAAACCTCCTCTGGCCAGTAGCGATTACACGCATTTCAACCGTCGGGGTGCTGATTATGTGGCCGGGATGCTGCTGAAGTTTATCACGGGGGTTCAGTGACACATCGCAAGTTCCTGATAATCCTGGTATTATGCGCATCTCTATTGCTCACTTTATCGTTATCGGGTAGCGAAGCGGAAGACATTCCGGAATTGCTCTTTGAAGAGGACTACCCTCAGGATCTGGATACTTTGGAAGAATTCATTCAGAGCTATTATCTGCTTTTGGATAGCGACAACTATCTGAAAAGCTACAAGTTTATCCATGCCAATAAGAATTTACTGCATAACGATCAAGGTGGCTTACAGGCGTTTTACCTGAAGCTTCTAGAGCTTCGCAACGCCAAGCGCGACAAAGTGGTGATCTACCAAATCGGCGATTCCCATATTCAAAGCGGGTATTTGAGCGGCACTGCCCGCTCAGCCATGCAAAAGTACTATGGGAATGCCGGACGCGGATTGATTTTTCCTCTCAAGGCACTTAGGACCAATCAGCCGGACGATTATCGCATTACTCTCAGTGGTAGCAGTCAGCGAGCGGATAAGGAGCCCAGTCTCAGTGGTTTCAGCCTTGCCCTGGCGGGAGGCAATCAACTTGGCATTCAGACCAATAATTTCTTTAGCATCGATTGCCGCTTTGATCAGGTGACTTTGTACGGGGATAGCCTCTCCATGCTAAAGCCAAAGGATAATCCCTGGTCGTTGCGGCATCGAGTGGAATACAACGGCAAATACACTGGTCATGTGCTAAAGCTGGAAGACTATACAAACTCGTGCGAGGTCAATACTGGTGATGGTTTTCACACCCTCTATGGGATCTCTCTGGAACGTAGCAGCGGAGGCTTACTGTACCATTCCATGGGCATCAATGGTGCAGGATTCTACACTCTGGCCGCACAGGACGAGATGTTCCGGCAAATAGCCATTTTGCAGCCTGATTTGATCATCGTTTCTTTGGGTACAAATGATGCCCAGGGTCAGTACAGGGCTGAGGTTGCCAGAGCCAATATCCGGAGCTTTATGGCCAAAATGGAGGCCGCCAATCCCCAGAGTGCGATCCTGTTTACCTTGCCTCCAGATTCATTCAAACGGGGCAAGCAAAACGCTGATCTTGCTAGGTTGGCGGAAGAAATCACCGACTACGCCTCACAGAAAGGTCACGCCTGGTGGGATCTATCGGAAGTGATGGGAGGCAAAGGCAGCGTCACCAAATGGCGCGGGCAGAAAATGGCTGCCTCTGATCTATTGCATTATACCCCAAAGGGATATATGTTGCAGGGACATCTGATGTATCAAGCCATCATCAAGGGTTACAAAAGTTACAGCGAAGTAAGGGAGATCAAGTGATTACGCTCGTGGATAGATTGATTGGTCTTCTGGCCTATAGTCCTCAGAATCCCCTACTTTTCAATAGTAGCTTCTTTCTCTTTTTCTTTATTCTAGTCTTGCTATTTTATCCCTTTTTAGTAAACCGGATCAATCTGCGGACCTGGTATTTGCTGCTGGCCTCACTGTATTTCTATTACAAGACCGGCGGCAGTTTTGTAATCCTGCTTATCCTTACCGCCCTGATCAATTTCTTTATCGGCGCAAAGCTGTATAGATGTCAATCGCGGGGAGGCCGCAGAGCCTGGCTTTTCCTTAGTTTGCTTTGGAATCTGGGTACTTTGGGCTACTTTAAATATACCAATTTCATCATCGATAGCATCAATCAGATCAGTGGCGCTGGCATCGCCAATCTCGATGTATTCCTACCCATCGGGATCAGTTTTTTCACCTTTCAGACCTGGAGCTACACTCTGGATCTTTACTACCGGAAGTTTGAGCCCATCAGTAGCTTCAAGGATTTTGCCTTCTTTGTGTCTTTCTTCCCCCAGCTTGTGGCTGGCCCCATCGTACGAGCCAGTTACTTTATCCCTCAGATCAATCAGAAACTGCATTTGGACAGGGATATTGTAGCTCGTTCCCTGGTTTTGATCTTTGCGGGCTTGCTCAAGAAAGGCGTGATCGCGGACTATCTCAGTATAAACTTCGTGGATCGGGTGTTTGAGAATCCTGCGCTCTTTTCTGGGCTGGAAAACCTTTTGGGCGTATATGCTTATGCCTTGCAGATATACTGTGATTTCAGCGGCTATTCGGATATCGCCATTGGCCTGGCGGCTCTGCTTGGTTTCGATCTGCCCATCAACTTCATGAGTCCCTACAAAGCCTATAGTGTCACGGATTTCTGGCGGCGCTGGCACATATCTCTCTCCACCTGGCTGCGCGACTATCTCTACATCCCTCTGGGCGGAAACCGCAAAGGTAAGGCCCGTCAATACTTAAATCTTATGATCACGATGCTACTAGGCGGTTTGTGGCATGGTGCCAGTTGGAACTTCGTCTTTTGGGGCGGTTTACATGGCATAGCTCTGGTCTTCGACAAGTTCTGGCTCAGGCTGAAGTTTACCGAACACAAAGTCATGCGGGCATTGGGAATCCTGGTAACATTTAACTTCGTCTGCTTTACCTGGATTTTCTTCCGCAGCCCATCGTTTGCCAATTCCTGGCTGATGATCGAACGCATCTTCACTGCATTCAATGGCGGACTATTTTGGAGCTGGATCAGTAAGTACAGCGTTCCGGCCGTCCTGATCGCGCTGGGATACTTGGCCCATTGGCAGCCCGATAGCTGGGAAAGGCATTTTGGCTCTATACTACGGAAGATGCCCGTGTTTGTGCAATCCACCTTACTGGCTTTGGTGATCTGGATCCTCTTCCAGGCGCGCAGCGCGGATATCCAACCCTTCATCTACTTCCAGTTTTAGGGGGAATAATGCACGTTCTCAAATCATCCCTTCAAGCCTATGCTTGGGGCTCGCGCAGCTTCATCCACAATCTTTTGAGCATAAGCGAGCCGGAGATTATTGCCGAAATGTGGATGGGATCTCATCCCCAAGCGCCGTCCACGATTGATGGCCAGCCTTTGGACGCGCTGATCGCTTCCGATCCCCAGAAATGGCTGGGCAGCGACTACGAGGTTGAAAAGCCCGCGTTGTCCTATCTCCTGAAGGTGCTGGCAGCTTCAGAACCTCTCTCCATCCAGGTTCATCCCAATCTGGCACAGGCCGTTCGCGGCTTTGCTGCTGAAAACTCCCGCGGGATAGCTCTGAATGATCCCATGCGTAACTACAAAGACGCCAATCATAAACCTGAGCTGATCCTCGCCCTTACTCCTTTTGACGCGCTCTGCGGTATCAGGGAATATCACCAGATTGCCACGATACTCTCCACCTTCCAGATCAGCCCCTTTTATGTGAACGCTGCAAAGTTTTGCCAGAACCAGGATCATGATTCATTTCATGCCCTCTTTGTGGAAATCCTGGCAGGGGCCAAACCAGAATTGAATAAGCATCTCCTCTTGCTGGATGGCACTGGGGAGTTTGGCGATGAACTCAGCTCCGTCAGATCTCTCTTGCATTTTTATCCTAACGATCCATTTGTGATAGCCCCCTGTATCATGAATCTCATCCATCTGCGGCCATCCGAAGCGATCTATCTGGCTGCAGGCATCCCTCATGCCTATCTGCATGGCGCCGGAGTGGAAATAATGGCTGCCAGCGACAATGTGCTACGCGCGGGACTTACTCCCAAATATGTGGATAAGCAAGAACTGCTGGCTACGGTTACGCTGGAGTCATACATCCCCGAGATCATCCGCGTCCCGGATATTCCCAATGCCCTGCACACCTACCCAACTCCTGTGACCGATTTTCAGCTCTCCAGCGGTTGGGTGCAGGGAGAAATGCATCTGGATCCAGAGTGTAAACCAGCGATAATCCTTTGCCTCAAGGGTGCCCTGGTCCTACAGACGGACAGTGATGCTTTACCTCTGCAGCGGGGTGAATCTGCGATTATCCTCCCGGATGATGCCCTGCTTTCAGTATCTGGAAACGCTCGCTTCGTCTTAGCAAAGTCGGCTAAAGCCTAAGTCTATCCCCGTTTTGAACAGACTTAAAGCGATGAAACATAGCTTTGCTACTGCTACCCCCACTTGTAGCCTGAAGGCCACACGATACCCACCTGAACCCCACTTGAACTGGATTCAGGAGGAGTTCAGGTGGGATTCGCGTGGGGTTCAAGCCAGAAGGGAGCGAGAATGATAATCCGTGGATGACAGGGGAAGCCCAAATAAATGACAAACAGTTAAGTAAAGAGTGATGAGGAAATCATACAGCATCCACTGTGAAATGACAGATTCTCAGCCCACCACTTTGAATGTTTGGGGGTTGCCCATATCCCATTTGAATAGATCAAATAAGGGGGACTATGGCTTATCTTCTTGATTTGAGATAAAGCTGATAGCACAAGATGCCTGCAGCTACAGCCACATTCAGGGATTCCATCCCGGGAACCATCTCGATACTAATGCTCTTGCCAATCTGTCCTTTTAGGTTTGGACTTACGCCATGTGCTTCACTGCCAAGCACGTAGATGCATGGCGATGTCGAAAGCGGTAAATCCCCCAGCTTTTGGGTGCCATCCATATCCAGAAACCGCATATCTTGCTTCATGGCCAATAACTCTTCATGAGTAACAGTTCGAAAAGCAACATGATACACAGCGCCCAACGATGCTCGTACCAGCTTGGGATTGCCAATATCACAGCACTGTGGGCTCAGGAATAATTGAGAGATACCAAAAGCTGCCGCCAGGCGGAAGATGGTGCCCAGGTTTCCGGGATCTGCGATACCATCTAGGTAGAGGGCGGAGTGGAAGTCACTTCTACGCTCCTGGGGGATGGGAAACAACGCGGCTACACCGGCAGGATGCTCGCTATCGCAGATTTTCTTCAGTTCTGCTTCCCGAATCTGGTAGACGGGGATCCCTGGTGGGATTGGATAATGGCTACCTTCAGTATAGTAAAGCTCGAGGGGATATACACCATAATCTGCCAGTTGATGTAGCAGCCTTTGCCCTTCCAAAACAAGCACTTGTCTCTGCTGCCTATGCTTTTTCTGATGTAACTTTGATAGTTCTGATATTTTAGCCTTAGATAGTGCTCTGTTTTCCAGCATGCATAGCTCCTTGTTATTCAGTTTGATATATACTTATCCACAGCGGAGTGTGGATAAGAGCTTAAAGCTAAGTAATTGATATGCAATATCATCAACACTTATCCACAAAATGCCACAAGACTTATCCACAGCTTGTCCACATAAGCCATAAAAGCCTGAATCTTCACAAGATAGTAAGTTTGCACCGAAGGTCACGCTTCCCTAAACGCAAGTGTATTAAGTAGATACCCCTCTTCAGCTCGCTAAAACCATCAATATCGAGCAGATACAACTCTCCCTGTGGAATATCTGCATCGAACATCCGTTCTGCCACTTTTTGCCCCCGGATATTGAAAATGCCCACCGATAACCGATTTACTGATTCTGATGGCTGTTTCCAAATCAACCTTCCCGCCAGGGGGACTTTCATGGGATTGGGATATACAATCATAGGTTGATCGATCTCACTGGAAAGAGTGAACAACCCTTGCAACGGGTCAGAGCGAAGGCCATTCTGATCGATAGCAGTTACCGACCAGGAACCCGATTGCTCCACAGAGGCAGTAAACTGGAACTGTGGAGAGTAGGCAGAAGGGGAGAGAGTGTATTCATCGTCGTTGATCGTGATCTGATAGTGCAATGAATCTGGACTAAGCGGGGCAGCGATATCCAGAATGAGGCGATCGAAAATGGTGTTGGCACTGATCAGGTCTGGCGATTCGGGCGCAGTATAGGGATCACCAAGGCTGATGTTGACTACCCCCAGCCAGCCAGTACGGCTAAAATCCAGCTTCATATAGTGTTGCCATGCAGCATTGTAGTTATACCTGGAATCGGGGAACCAGATGGCGGCGGTGCCAACATCGGACTCTGAGTAGGGTAGGGTGAAGGCGGATGCCAGTATCAGGCTATTCCACTCATCCAATAGGGCTGTGGATCCGGGAATGCCGTTGGCGGACAATCTTACCAGCAGTTGCCTCAAGTCCACGTCTGCGTAACCGGTATTCATTTCAAAAAGATCGCCGCGGATATCTGCCAATTCAGATGCGTAAGATCGCATCGACGCGCTGAAGCTCTTCCAGTGCTCTATAAAAGCGCCGAATCCGGCAGTGGAGATCGCGGAACAGGTGGTAGTGAGGTATTGATTTGAGGGATTATTGACTTCGCCAGGCAGATAGCTCTGTTGATATAGCTCCGGAATCTGTTCTGCAACGCTACTGGGGGCCTGGTGTAAAAGGGGGATGATCTGCGCGTAGGGGAAACCAGTGGCAGGCACCAGATCGGCGGAAGCTACTACGTAGTCCGTCAGATCCTGCATTTCGGTGATTATCTCCACGCCTTGCATGCTACAGGCATCAAAGAGTAGGATGTCCCAATCTCCGGTACCGACAAGGGCGGACTTCAATTCACCGTTGGCTATACCGATCAGATTTGAGGTTTCATCATCGGGAGAAATCCATTTGCTGCCTTTGTACCAGCTATCGCCATGCGCCCAGATTACAAGCATGTAACGCTCAGCGGGATAGCGATTTCTGCCCCAGATGATGAAGTCTCGCAGAGTATTGGGATCACCGCTGTCGGTATTTGCCATGTCTTTGATTACATTCGACGTTATGTGATCTGGATCAGCGTCCTGTTCTATCAGGTAGCGTTTGGTGCGTTCCCCGGGAAAATCCGCTTGGACAACGAGGTTCAAGCCCTCGGGTTGTGTGGCAGATTCCATCTCGTTCAGATTATGTTTGCCGCTTTGGGCCAGGTTGTTATCCGCGGCCATGTACACCAGGACAGTCCAGTTTGCAGCACAAAGACAGCACAAACTGAACAGAAAGAGTGGAAGTAGGGCTATTTTCATGAAGGGAAAAGAACCGGAGCGCATGATAAGCACGCTCCGGTTATATGGATAGAGCATTATTGATAGGGGTATTCCATGGCTGCTTCTACACCGCTAAGAACTCTGATGCCGCCTTGGGACAAGGCTTCCATTTCCTTTTCTCCGGGGTAGAGATGGATGGGGGCGATAAAGCCAACTCTGGCATTGAGTTCATCTACGATCAATTGATTGTAAACCAAGCCACCCGAGAGGAATATGGCATCTACTTTGCCGTTCAGCACTGCGGCAGAAGCGCCAATCTCCTTTGCAACCTGATAACACATTGCCTTCAGGATCAATTCGGCCTTCTTATCACCTTTCTGGATGCGGTCATTCACTTCAATACCGCTGTCGGTGCCCAGATATGCCATCAATCCAGCGGTTTTGGTGAGGTATGTGGTCAGTTCCTTCTTGGTATATTTTCCACTGTATGCCATGTCGATCAAGTCACCGATGGGCAGTGCGCCTGCTCTCTGAGGAGAGAAGGGTCCCATGCCGAGTAGAGCATTATTCACATCCACCACTCTGCCATTGCGGATAGCTGCCACTGAAATACCGCCACCCATATGTACGCCGATCTGATTGGTATCAGTGTGTTTTTTGCCTGTTTCTGAGGCAACCAGACGGCTGATATAGCGGATGTTTAGTGCGTGCATCAAGCTCTTGCGCTCAATCTCTGGGATACCAGAGATTCGCGCGATGTCGTCAAATTCATCCACCACCACAGGATCCACGATAAAGCCAGGTATCTTTAGCTCTCCAGAAATTGCATTGGCAATGAAGGCACCCAGATTTGAGGCGTGAATTCTGCCCCACAACGAGGGATCTTTGAGATCGCGCAACATGGCCTCACTGATCTTCATCGTACCGCCGGATACGGGGCGTACCAGGCCCCCACGGCCCACTACGCCGTGTAGCGTGGCGGGATCCACATTGTTTTCCCTCATGGCTTCCATCACCAATCCTTTACGAAAATCGTACTGCTCGATGATGCCGCCATACTTGTCCAATTCCGCCGGATCATGACGCAAGGTCTTTTCAAATAAGGGATTCAGGTCGTCATATACGGCAATCTTGGTGGATGTGGAACCGGGATTGATCGCGAGAACGCGGTAAGTCATATAACCTCCAGGGTGATATAGATTTATTTTCTTTGTCGCAAGCTCAGGGGATCGCATGCTTTTGTCAATAGTTTTCGCATTTTTTCTCTTGCCAGATTTGCCTATGTAAAAAGACTGGCGAAAAAAAGGGGAGATTACAATGACAGACAAAGATAATGAACTCATACACGATGGACATGAGTGCGATTGCGATGGCGATGACTGCGCTTGCGGTGAACACGAACAAAACATCATAACCCTGGATATGGAAGATGGCAGCCAGAAAGATTTCGAAGTGCTGCAGATCATCAATCACGAGGGGAAAAACTACATCGCTCTGGCCGAACTGGGAACCGCGGAATACGACATTCTGCGCTTTGAAGAGGTAGATGAATCGGTGGAATTGAGCATCATCGAGGATGATGACGAGTTCAACGCCGTTGCTGCCGTTTTTGACGATATCTTCAGCTCTGAAGATCCTGATATGTTGAGCGCTGAAGAAGACGAGAATCAAGCATAAATATCACAAAAAAATGGATAATCAAGAGCCGCTCAAACGGCTCTTTTTTTTGGTCTTGACGAAAAGCTTTAGGAAAAAACAATGCGGACAAGGAAGAGGAGATGAGTTCAATGCATGCAGATTTGATCATATTCAACGCCCGAGAAATAGCAACTCTGAAGAGTGACGGAACCCCAAAAACAGGATCCGCAATGAATGACGCAGGGATCATCAAAGACGGCGCGCTGGCCATAAAGGACGGTTTGATCGTGGCCTTGGGTACGAGTAGCGAAATCAAGAGGGCGTTTCAAGCTGGGTCACAGATAGATGCCTCGGACAAGCTTATTACTCCCGGTTTCGTGGATAGTCACACTCATCCGGTCTTTGTGCATACCAGAGAAGATGAATTTGCCATGCGTCTTGCCGGCAAGAGTTATGTGGAAATTGCTCTTGCAGGAGGCGGGATCCGCAGCAGTATTGCCTCCACTCGCGAAGCTTCTGAGGAAGAGCTATTTGCCCTCGCGCAGAAACGGATAAGCAAGATGATTGCTCTGGGAACCACTACATTGGAAGCGAAAAGCGGATACGGACTGAGCACAGAAAGCGAATTGAAGCAGCTAAGAGTGATCCAGAAGCTGAAAGACAGCCTGGATATCGACGTCGTTCCTACTTTTATGGGCGCGCATGAATACCCCGCGGAATACAAAAAAGATCATGAAGCTTACTTAAGAATCCTGGAAACTGAGATGATTCCCATGGTAGCCAAGCAGGCAGTGGCAGAGTTTTGTGATATCTTCACTGAAGCGCATGTGTATAGTATAGACGAGTCCCGTAGAGTGCTTTCCTGTGCCAAAGATCACGGACTAAAGCTGAAAATGCACGCCGATGAGATTGAAGCCATTGGGGGAGCAGAACTGGCTGCACAAATGAAATGTATCTCAGCGGATCATTTGGGAGCGGCCACAGATGAAGGCATCATGGCTATGCTGGAAGCAGGAGTAATACCGGTATTGCTGCCTGCGACTCTGTTTTCCCTGCGAGCTGCCCAGTATGCCAGAGGGCGCTATATGATAGATCAAGGACTGCCTGTGGCCATCGCTAGCGACTACAATCCCGGCAGTTGTAATTGTGACAGTATGCCTTTTACCATGAGCCTGGCCTGTCTGCAAATGGGTCTTACCCCCACAGAAGCTCTTGCAGCAGCAACCATCAATGCTGCGCACGCTCTTGACCGGGGTGATATCTGCGGTTCTTTGGAGCCGGGTAAGCAGGCTGATCTCATCATTTGGGATATCCCTGGGATCAATTTTATCCCCTATCATCTGGGCTCATCCTATATCAGCCAGGTGCTGAAGAAAGGCAAGAGCATCTACCAGGAAAGATAAAGTATGACAAGCACGCCAAACTTGAGCTCTTTCCGCATCACAGAGACGATACAGGAATCCAGACGCTACGTCATCTACAAGGCAGAGGCCTTTGGCGATGGCAGTAGGGTGGTGATAAAAACCACTGCCGGCTCAGCCTCTCATGATCCGATCCTGAATGCCAGCTTGAAACAAGAGGCACTGGCTGGGATGAAGCTAAGCAGCCAGTACATTCGGGGCATAGTAAACTGCTTTGAGGATGCAGGACAGAACTATCTGATAGCTGAGTATGCCGATGGCATTTCTTTGGGACAGCTCTTGCTGAATAATCCTTCCGGGGTGTCGTTTGAGCTGGGCTTGCTCTGGGCCAGGAATATCGTTGAAGCCCTTGTCCACGCCGCCCGGCAAAATGTGATTCATGTGAACCTGAATCCCTACAACGTCATCATCGATCCAGTCAATCACCTGAAAGTAATAGGTTTTGGCAAAGAACGCAAGGCTTGGAAGCACTCGGAAGGTAACTTCAAGTTTCACTTTCCCATCTTATACATCCCTGCGGAAGAATACCGGGGCAGCCTGATCCATGCCAATTCGGATCTCTATTCTTGGGCGGTTCTGACCTATCAGATCCTTACAGGAAACATCCCCTGGCGGGTTGACAGCTTTAGTAGTCCCGAAGAACAAAAGGAACAATGTCTTACCCGGGCTGTGGTACAACCCAATAAAGAGAAAATCCCCGACTGGCTGTATTCTCTCATCCTGGATTGTCTAAAAATGGATCCGGCCGATAGACCCCGGAATCCTGGCGTCATCTTGCAAGCGCTACTGCTGGAAGGTAACTATACGGATTACCTTGAGCTGGAAGAACTGGCCCAAAATGAAGAAGATAAAGCCCTTTGGCTGAAAGAGAACCAAGCTGCCGATAGCGAAAAGGACTCAGCCGAGAGTCCTGAACCAGAGATCGAGGCAGAGACAGTCCCAGAGAAGCCCGAAGATTCAATCACAGAAGAGGTAACAAGCTTTGAGGTTTTGCATACCGAATCAGGCTATCAGGAGACCGAAACACCGGAGCCCGATCTGTGCGCAGTTACTCTAGAACCGGAGATGACCGAACAGGAAGAGACTCAAGAGGCAGATCAATCCGAATCCGCCCTGCAGACAATCATGGTTGATGACTCAGAAGAGCCTCAGGGCGACCCTTACAGTAAGCCTGAGACGGAGCAGATGGAGGATACTAAACCGGATATCGGGGAACTCCCAGAATCGATTGATCAACCTGGGGATACTGGTATCTTTGAGGCTGAAAGCATCCCCCTGCTTACCCCAGAAGATAATCCCAAACTCGAGATTCCCCCTGCCACCAAGGAACCAGATAAACCAGCTCAGCCAAAGACTCTTGAGGATCCCACCGTCCTACCGGCGCAGCAACAAAGCATTGGGCTAAAGGAAGACACACGAAAGATTGAGATTGGTACATCACATGTAAGCAAACCAAAGATAAACTACGCCCCTAAAAGCACTCCCAAAGAAGATCTCACTGATATGCAGAAAGCCTTCCGGGTATTGATGATCATTTGTTTGGTGATTGTGCTGTTCCTCATGGCCAGATACTTTCTCACACGTACTCAGACCGGGTTTGAGCACGCGCGCCAAGAGCAGGAACAAACTGAGCCAATGCCGGAAGTGAAGCTGCTAAAGGATAACCGGCCTCTTACTATGATCAGGATTCCTGCCGATACACTGGTAATGGGCAATATCGGGCCAGAAGCTGATGACGATGAGTTCCCCCTGATCACCATCGGGCTGGGTTCGTTTCTGATCAGCACTACTGAGGTAACGCAAGAAGAATGGATGATGATATACAGCGAGAATCCATCCCAGTTCAAAGGTGATAATCTGCCCGTGGAAAATGTGTCATTTTACGATGTGGTGGACTATTGTAATGCCAAGAGTATAAAGGACGATCTCACCCCGGCATACGACGTGTATGGTAGTGAGATTGTTTGCGATTTTGAAGCAGATGGCTACCGTCTTCCCACTGAAGCGGAATGGGAAATGGCGGGAAAAGCGGGCAAGGGTAAACTGTATCATCTATATAGCGGATCTGAAGTAGCGGAGGATATAGCCTGGTACAATGCCAATTCTGGGGCCAGAACCCACAATGTGGGCAGCAAGAATCCCAATCTACTGGGGCTCTATGATCTCAGCGGGAATGTGTATGAATGGGTCTGGAATTGGTATGCTCCTTATACTTTCAAAGTGCCAAACCTAAATACAGGACCCCAATCAGGTACAGACAAGGTGATTCGCGGAGGATCGTGGTATCACCCCAAACACGATCTCAGGATCAGCAATCGTGACTTTTTGAAGCCCTTTGCAAAAAATGGCTATACCGGCTTCCGTGTGGTTCGCAGCAAGTAAAGTGTAATAAGTGCCACCCTCCAGCTTTCATGACGGGTGAGTCCATGCTCCTCACCCTGGTGAGGAAACTTGTCTCTGCCTTTTACTCCCTTGAGGCAGCGGGAAAACCAGACAAAAAAAAGGATTCCCGGTAGGGGGGACGACCGGAGAATCCTGTGTAGTGTATACCTAAGGTTTGATATCAGTCCAGGGCTTTCAAGAAGCTGGGAACATCAGTACGCAGCGGTTGAATACGCGTAGGTTCGTCAGCATTGGCAGCCTGTTTCTTTTCTGTATCCAATGCGGGGTCATTGATGTTCAGGCGTTTGAAAATCTCTGTGATTTCGTCATTGGGGTTTTTAGAGGGGATAGTTTGCGTGCGATTTTGCACGGGTATTGGAGCTTCCAGAGGCAGTTCAATCTCTTCTTCTTTTCCCAGCCCAGTGGCGATGATGGTGACGGAGATCTTTCCTGCCATCGTATCATCAAAAATGGTCCCCATGAAGATGTTGGCATTCTTGCCGGTTTCGTTTACGATCACATTGGAAACTTCCTCAAATTCACTCATCAGAATGTCACTGCCAGCGGTGATGTTGAGCAACAAGGATTGGCAGCCAGCGAGGCTGATATCGTTTAGCAGAGGATTGTCGATGGCAGCGCGGGCCGCGTTTATGGCACGGTTTTCGCCTTCGGCGACACCGGTTCCCATCAGGGCATAACCCATGTTTTGCATCACAGACTTGACGTCGGCGAAATCGACGTTCATGTAGCCGGTTACAGTGATGATGTCGCTGACAGCTTTGGCTGCTTGATATAACACGTTATCGGCCTGGTTGAAGGCCTCCTTCAGCGTGGCGTTCCCGTATATCTCGCAAAGCTTTTCATTCGGTATCACGATGAGAGTATCCACATACTGACGGAGATGGCGGATGCCGTTTTCAGCGTTGTCGGATCTTTTCTTACCTTCAAAGGGGAAGGGTTTGGATACGATTCCGAGAGTGAGGATACCCATTTCACGGGCGATTTTGGCAATGATGGGAGCTGCTCCCGTACCGGTGCCTCCACCCATGCCTGCTGCCAGGAACACCATGTCTGCGCCTTCGAGATGGCTTTTGATCTCGTCTTTGGATTCTTCAGCGCTGCGTGATCCGGTATCTGGATTGGCTCCAGTTCCAAGTCCGCGAGTAAGCTTTTTGCCAAGCTGCAGCTTCATCTTGGCCTGAGATTTGGTAAGATCTCCAGCGTCGGTATTGGCAGCGATAAACTCCACTCCAGCCAGATCATTGATGATCATGGTGTTAATGGCGTTACCCCCGGCTCCGCCTACGCCGATGATCTTGATGTTGGTTCCTACTTGTGCCGGTCTTTCGTCAAATTCAATCATTTTTCCCCCTATGTTATGTGAAGTCTTTTATTATTCGTTTAAGAGTGTCTACAAACTTGCTATTGCCCAGATTTCCAAGGTTGAAGCTTCTGGTCTGCGGCTCGTGCTCAAAGCCCATGGCATAAAGCAGGATGCCGAGAGATGTGGCGAATGCGGGATTGTCCAGTTCGGAATTGTACGCACTAAGCTTGCTTTGATCGGGGCGGGCAATTTTTACCTGCATATTGAAAGCATTGCAGATGGCATTGTCGATGTTTTCCAGATTGGCACTGCCACCGCTGAGAATAATCCCCGCGGTCACTAACTCCGGGGTATAGTAGTCCTTACTGTGATTGTAACACAGCGAGAGCATTTCCTCCACCCGGTGATGGATTACATGGCTTACCAGGAATTGGCTCTTCTTCCCCGCTGGCCGTCCGCTGATGCCTTCTACATCAATCTCGATGCCTTGCTCAGATTCGTTTGCCACAGCACTGCCAAACTGTTTTTTGATGTATTCCGCATTGGCGATGGTGGTCTTCAGTCCAATGGCCAGGTCTTCCGTGATCGCCTGACCCGCCATGGGAACCACCAACACACGTTCCAAAGCTCCTCGATTGTAGATGCTGATATCACATGTGCCACCGCCGATATCCAGCAGTATGGCTCCCAAGCGGCGCTCATCTTCAGATAGAATGCTGTGGGACAGGGCAATGTGGTTTAGAACAAAGTTGTCTGGATCTATGTCATATCCGGCCAGTTCGATGCATTTGGCCAGATTGCGCAGCGGAGTCAACTCGCACAGCACAGTGAGTACCTTTGCTGTGAGATGAAAACCATTCATATTGATCGGATTTCGGATGTCGTCCTGTGAATCGATAACGTAATCGTGCGGAATGCCGTGCAGGATCTTGTGGCGTTCATAACCTTTCTGTATTTTTACGCTGTTCTTGGCGTCATTGATTACCTGTTCCACGTGTTCCAGGGCTATTTCCCCCGGCTCGTTGGGGACTTCTGTGGGTATGGAAATGCGTCCATCCCCAAGCTGAGTGCGGATGTGTTCGCCGGTTACATTGGCATAGATGTTCTCCGCATCGCAATCAGCAGCTTTCTCAGCTGCTGCCAGGGATTTATGTACACAGGAAGCAAGAGCCTGGATGTCCTTGACCACAGCCTTCTCAATACCTTCGGAAGGACATTGGCCGATACCCAGAATTTCCAATTTGTCGTTCTCTACAGTGCGGGCGATGACGCTACGCACCATGTGGGAACCGATATCCAAAGCAGTAATAATGCTGGATTTCATTTGTCACCTGCCTTCACCACCACCTGGTTATCAAAACGGAGGTCAACTACACTCCTGCGGCTGATGTTACCATTGTCTTGCACAAACTGGTAACGCCGAAGCTGGGTGGCCATATTGTCTTCACCGGGAATGATGCGAGTGCCATATCTGGCGTCAATGATGTTTATGGTGTTGTCTATCATATAGTATTCCGAGATGAAGCTCATATAGTCCGGAGCTTCTGCTCTCACTCGCTTGTGCAGGGCGATGATTCGGAGCAGATCGGGTTTGGTGAGCTTCACACCAGGCTTGAACTGAGAATCCTTGTAGTAAGAACTGTAGATTGGCAGATCTTCGCGATACACCTTGGAAAAGCGGGTAAGCACGATGGCATCTTCATCAATGGGGTAGAGGTTGCCCTCAAAGCTCTTCACGTATAGCAGGCCTTCCCGCTCTGATATCTGCAGGCTGAGTTTGTTTAGAAGATGCTTGCGAATCTTTACATCTTTTACCCGGGAGATCCTCTGCAAGTCTCGGCGTAACTCTGATTTGGAGATGCGAAAGAGATTGGTGCCCAGGTAGTGATTGGTGGTCTTGTAGATCAAAGAATCCGGTACAGCAAGATTGCCGCTGATGCTGATGGATTTGAGCTCGAAAACACTGAGATGTCTGAATGCATACACTGCTCCTGTCCCGAGGGCTATTACTGCCATCAGGCAAAGCACAAAGAACAGATAATATCTGCTGTGTCCGCGACGCTTCTTCTCTCTCATATCACTACCGTGTTGTTAATCATGAGCTTACATTTCCGGATGCAATTCTTCTGAAACGATTACAAAGCTCATAAGTTACTACTTTTTTTGGCTTTACTGTTTGTGTCAACACTTTTCTTGAGTTCGGCCAGGATTTCTTCGCCATATTGCCAGATGTTACCAGCGCCGATGGTGATCAGAATGTCCCCAGGTTCCAGTAAGGCCATGGTATCCTTTACGATAGCTGCATTCTCGGCGATAGTGTGAACCTGATGATGTCCGCTTTGGATGGCCACATCAGCGATAAGCTTTGAGCTTACTCCTGCAATCGGTTGTTCGCGCGCAGGATAGATCGGGGCCAGGATCAGACAATCGCAACTGAAAAAGGCTTTGCCGAATTTTTCATACAAGTCTCGAGTGCGGGAGAACAGATGGGGCTGAAACAAAGCCACGATCCGGCGGTTAACGCTGTCTTTGAATCCTTCCAATGTAGCCATAATTTCAGTGGGGTGATGTGCGTAGTCGTCATAAACTGTGATGCCGGCAGCTTCGCCTTTGAGTTCAAAGCGCCGATATACACCACTAAACGATGCCATGGCGTCCTGGATGCTTTTGAAGGGCAGATCCAATTCCAGCCCGATGGAAGCGGCCAGGAGAGAATTTTGTACATTGTGTTTTCCGGTCACATGCATACTGATGGAGCCAAGTTTATAACCTTTGTAAGCCAGATCGTAAGTGGTCTTAAAGTCTTTCATTACAATGTTAAGCGCTTGCACGTCGGCCTGACGGGACAGACCGTAGGTCACGATTTTTTTATTGATATGCGGCAAAATGGCTTGCACTCCAGGATCATCAAGACAGGCAATCACGCTGCCAAAGAAGGGTACTTTATTGGCATATTCGATGAAAGCGCCTTTGATGTCGTCAAGATTGCGGTAACAATCCAGATGGTCTTCATCCACATTGGTGATGCCAGCTATGCAGGGGGTGAGCGAGAGGAAGGAATGATCGTACTCATCAGCTTCCACCACAATGTACTTACCTGAGCCCATCACGTTGTTGCTGCCGAAGTTCTTTACTTTGCCGCCCACGATAATGGTGGGGTCCAGCCCTGCGGCTTCCAGAACCAACCCTGCCATTGACGTGCTGGTGGTCTTGCCATGCGTACCGGAGATGCCTATCGAAAAACTCATTCTGGTAATTTCTGCCAGCATCTCAGCACGGCGGATTACAGGGATTTTCATAGATTTGGCTGCCACGATTTCGGGATTGTCATCCTTCACTGCGGATGATTTTACCACAACGTCTGCATCTCTGATCAATTCCGGATCATGTCCCTCGGTAACGGTGATGCCCAGGCTTTCCAGATGGGCAGTGAGATCAGTTTTCTTCATGTCCGAACCGCTTATCTCCAGTCCTTGGTTGTGCAGGAACTCGGCGATGCCGCTCATTCCGATGCCACCGATTCCGATGAAATGTATCTTTTTGGTTCTGCCAAGCATAGCTAACTCCTTTTATAAAAGCTTAGTACATCGTTGATGATATCTCTGGATGCATTGTTTTCTGGGACTGCCTGCATGGCCCTATCGTTGATCCATGTGTCTGCAGTCGAGATGGATTGAAGTAGATTCTGGGGACTGAGATCCTTTTGTACTATGAGTTCAGCAATGCCCTTGTTCTTTTGGGCCAGAGCATTGTAATACTGATGGTTTTCCGCTGCTGTGGGTAGAGGAATCAAGATCGCGGGAAGCTTTGCTGCTTCCAATTCCGCGATTGTAAGTGCACCGGCTCTGGTGATAGCAAGGCTGGCTTTTAGCATCATACTGGCCAGATGGGGAGAGAAGTCAAATAGATACAAACCGGGAGTATCCTTGTGGAGGGTCGAGAAACGCTGGTAACTGTGGCTGCCAGTTTGCCAGATTACCTGCCAATCTTTTTCCAGCAGTTCATTCAGGATACCTGACACAGCTTCGTTTATCGCCAGTGAGCCCTGCGAACCTCCGGTGATCAGTAGAGTGCGTTTGCCCTCTTTCAAACCGATATCTGACAAAGAGATATCTATGCCGGGGTCTTTCCTGACAATCGGGATACCGAAGTTTCGCAATTTGTTCAGGGGCAGGTATCTGCGGCTGTCCTCAAAGGATATATAGATTCTGGTAAGCTGCTTTGCCAGATATCTGGTGGTGAGGCCGGGGTAGGAATTGCTTTCATGCAGGAAACATGGCAGTTTTCGGGATATGGCAGCTAGGGCAACCGGCCCGGATACAAAGCCTCCGGTAGTGATCACTCCATCGCAATCCCTCAAAAGCTGGTGGGCGCGGATGATGCTGCCAGCCAGGTAAATGGGAAACATCAGATGAGCGGGAGTCAATTTACGATACAGCTTTTGCACTTTGATACACTGAAACTCGTATCCATTATTCGCACTCAGGCGTTCTTCCATGCTGTCTTTATTCCCAATGAACACACACTCATGCCCCATGGCCTTTAGCTCATTGGCCATAGCGATGGCGGGAATGATGTGTCCCCCGGTTCCGCCGGCTCCAAAGGCAAACTTCATAGAGTCCTCCGTTGCGCACTGATATTCAAGATCACGCCTACCGCCACACTATCCATCATCAGGGCGCTACCGCCATAGCTGATAAAGGGAAGAGTATTGCCTGTGGGCGGGAGGATGGACATGGCCACCCCGGTATTGACCAGGACGTTGGCGTAGATGTTCAGGGCCATTCCTACACCTAGGAAACGGTAGTATTGATTCTCATGTTTGTTGGCCATCTTTACCGAGGCAAAAAACAACAGGCTATGCAGCAGAAATACCAGCATGGCTCCCAGATATCCCCATTCCTCGCCAACTATGGTGTACACATAGTCAGTTCTTGCTTCCGGCAAATAGTAGTGTTTGGCGCGACCACGGGCGATGCCCGTGCCAAACAGTCCGCCACTGGTTAGGGCTGTAAGGCTTTCACGCACTTGATAATCCGCATTGGCGGATTGAGATAGATCTCTTTCCTTGAAGAAGAGGCTGTATTTCTTGAAAGTACGCATACGTTGCATTCGGAAGCTGTCGCCCTTGGTGATGATCAGCATCCCGGCAATCAATCCAACCCCCAAGATTATGAGCAGAATACGCTTGCGTATACCGGCATAGAAAAGCATGCCCATCAGGGTCACACCACCGATTATGATCGCGGACAGATGCTTTTCCACAAAGATGAGCCCAAATACCAAGATGCTTAGCAATGTCAATTCGGGAAATGCCTGGGGGAATTGCAGAACATTCCTCGTCGCCCTCAGCAATTCATTCTTTTTATCCAACACATTGGCGAAGAAGAAAACCATGGCTACACGGGCAAAGAACGAAGGCTGGATGTTTATGAATCCCAGGCTCAAACCACGTGTAGCACCCTTGACGGTATTCCCTTTTATCAGCACCATCAGCAGCATGAGGATGGAGATATAGACCAGATAGGTATTGGTAAAACGGAGCTTCTCCAGATTCGGATAATAGAGGATAAACAGCGCTACTAGGCTGGCAAAAATGATAAAGACCAGTTGACGGTAAAAGTACATCATTGAGCTCTGCACGGAAGAGATGTCTAACATCACTATCAGACCGATGATTGCGAGCAGTACATAGCAGAGCAGGATGGTCTTGTCAAAGCCTACGACGTAGCTGCCCAACCTATTCTTTTTCACGTTTCAACTCCTTGACAATGGCCTTGAAAGTGTCACCTCGGTGTTCGAAATTCTTGAAATGGTCAAAGCTGGCGCAGGCGGGGCTTAGCACTATGTTATCCCCGCTGGTAGCTTCATCAAAAGCTTTACGGATGCAGGCTTCAAAATCGGGCTCAAAATGCAGAGGAAGCTTCCCCAACCAGGCCTTACGCATCAGATCCAGGGTTCCGCCGGTTACGTAAGCTTTCAGGACGTGTTGTTTCAGCGCTTCCGTGAGTTCTCCAAAATCCTCACCTTTGTCAGATCCGCCCAAGATTACGCGGATCGGCTGTTCAAACGACTCCAGGGCACTCTTTACTGAATCACAGTTTGTGGCCTTGGAATCGTTATAAAAACTTACGCCATTGATGGTGTCCACATATTCCAAACGGTGGGGGAGAGATCTAAAGCTCTTGCATGAGTTCATCGCTTTACCCATATCGAGATTCAGGGCTTTCGCGCAAAGCAGAGCCGCCATCACGTTCTGTACATTATGCGGGCCTTTGAGGCCGAGATCATAAACTGACAGGAGATGTTCACCGACATGGACAAACTTGTCCGCGAAGTATGCCGAGCATTGAGTATCGGTAAGGGAAAAATTCATCATCTGGGAGAGGATGCCAGATGAGTGTCTGGCAATCTCGCTGGAATCGCGGGATACGATCGCATAGTCAGAATCGGTCTGAGCACTGAAGATACGCATCTTACTCTTGCAGTATGCGCTATATCCAGCATAACGATTCAGATGATCCGGCGAGATGTTTAGTACTGCTGCTACATGAGGAGCGAAACTCTGGATCAGATCCAGCTGGAAGCTGCTGATTTCCAGTACAATATACTCAATGCCAGGTTTGTGAATGGGGTATGAGCAAAAGGCGTCGCCGATATTTCCAGCCAGGATACTCTTTTTGCCCAGGGAAAGCAGGATGTGGTGGATCAGGCTGACAGTGGTACTTTTCCCATTTGATCCGGTGATGGCGATCACTGTGCTGTCAGAGGATTTTATCCGGTATCCAAACTCTATCTCCGAGATCATTTCTATCCCGGCTTCCTTCCCTTTTACGATGATCGGAACATTCAGGGGTATACCCGGGCTGACTATCCAGATATCACA
>Ga0208459_1000886_pt1 | contig 30052 bp, 27 predicted proteins | sample AD_UKC087_MetaG_FD_184433 | JGI IMG/M metagenome (GOLD analysis project Ga0208459, IMG submission 184433) | Active sludge microbial communities of municipal wastewater-treating anaerobic digesters from USA - AD_UKC087_MetaG (SPAdes) (version 2) | ecosystem: Engineered > Bioreactor > Anaerobic >... | reverse complement strand
TGGCGGAAGCGCATGGGAATCGAACCCACCAGCGACGCTCGACGCACCGCACACCGGATTTGAAGTCCGGGGGACCCACCAGGACCCGTCCGCTTCCATGAGGCACCTGATTCCATAACACACTTTCCTTCAGCTTATCAAACCAAGAGTGGCCGCTCCCTGAGATTGGCGTGTCTGAAGGCAGGCAGCCCTCAGGCGGCACAGCTGCGTGAGGGGCCAACTTCAACCTTGACTTCAGGGGGGTTTGATGGTCATTTCAGGCTATGACGAAGAGATTGCTCCTGTGCCTGGCTGTCTCCCTGTGCATCCACGCACTCGTGCTCGTGCAGCCCTGGGCGCTCCTGGCCGTCACCGGCACCAGCCAGCAGCCCTCCGACGACGTGCCCGTGAAGCTCATCGACCAGCAGTCTCTTCCCAAAGAGCTGTTCGCCGACGATGATGCGGACAAGCCGGAAGTCGAGGAGGGGATCTCCTTCGAGGCCGAGGGGTACGTGAGCGCCGGATACCTCGACCTCCTCAAGGCCAGGATATTCAGCGCCTGGGAGTATCCGGAGGACGCCATCCACAGGGGCGAAGAAGGCGTGGTGAGCGTCAGGTTCGTCCTGGATGCCGCGGGCAGGGTGGTCGAGACGAGGGTGACCAGGAGCTCCGGGAGCAGGAGCCTCGACGAGGCGGTGGTGAGCGCGGTCAGGAAGGCAGGCCCCTTCGGTCCTTTCAGGGAAGACCAGGCCGGCGGCACCATGGGGATAACGGGGCACTTCTGCTATGTCCTCGATTGACGGAAGCTGGACATCAATCCTGGGTGCGGCACTTCGGGCCCGGATCCATCAAGGGTTCTCCGTTCCAGCCGATAGGGTGTCAATGGACCCGATCAAAGGAACGGATGTCTCTCTGGCAGTGGCCAAGATTGCCATCGAACACGCCGGGGACGTGAACAGGCTCGAGATGGCAAAGGCTGGCCTCGTGCTAGATGCCGTGAAGGAGAACGGCGCCCGGCTGGTCGAGCTCCTGGAGAACCTGGGACAGAACGTCGACCTCTACGCCTGAGAGACGGGCCGCACCGGGCAGATAAATGCGCCCTTCCGTGCACGCCCATCCGGCGGCCCTCTCGGCACCGGCCTTCCCATTCCATCCTTGCATATATTCTCAAGCGGCGTTATGAATTGTACCATGAGGTTTCTTCTTACCAATGACGACGGAATTTATGCGCAGGGCCTCGCCTCCATCAAGCAGGCCCTCGAAGAGATCGGCGAGGTGCTGGTCATAGCTCCCGTGACCGAGCAGTCCGCGGTGGGGCACGCCATCACCATATCGGACCCGCTCAAGGTCATCCCCATTCACCGCAGCGGCCAGTTCTACGGCTACGGCATCACCGGCTCGCCGGCCGACTGCGTGAAGCTGGGCGTCTCCTGCATCATGGAGCAGCCGCCGGACGTGGTGGTCTCCGGGATCAACCGGGGCGAGAACGTGGGCATCAACGTCCTGTACTCGGGCACCGTGTCCGCTGCCACCGAGGCGCTCATCCTCGGGTACACGGGCATCGCCCTGTCCGTGGACAACTACCTCAACCCGGACTACCGGGCCGCCAGCGTGTTCGGCGCGCGCCTGGCGTCGACCCTGGCGGCGAAGCCGCTGCCCTCTCCCGTTGCCCTGAACGTGAACTGCCCCTCGTGCCCCATCTCAGAGGTCAAGGGGGTCAGGATCACCCGGCAGGGGGATTCCCGGATCGTGGACGATTTCGTGAGGCGGGAAAGCCCCCGGGGCACCATCTACTACTGGCAGGCAGGCCTGACGCGCATCATGGACGACGGGGAGGACACCGACGCGGTGTGCCTCAGGAACCGGATGGTCTCCATCACCCCCATCAATTACCGGCTCGGGCGCGATGCCCAGGACGGACAGCTCCGGAGTCTCGACCTGGAGGGCATGCTCCGTGGAATTTGAGTCCCTCGAGACCAGGATCGGGTACTCCTTCAGTAACAAGGAGATCCTGAGGGAGGCGCTGACCCACACGACCTACGTCAACGAGCACCGGGATGCCGCGGTGCAGGACAACCAGCGGCTCGAGTTCCTCGGCGACTCCGTCGTGAACTCGGTGGTGACCATGCGCCTGTTCGCCGAGTTCCCCGAGGAGCGGGAAGGCATCCTCACCAAGAAGCGCGCGGAGCTCATCAACGAGGGCGCGCTCTCGAAGATCGCCCGCCACATCCGCCTGGGCGAGTACCTCCTCCTGGGCAGGGGCGAGGACATGGATCAGGGCAGGGACAAGCCCTCCATCCTGGCCGATGCCTATGAGGCCCTCGTGGGCGCCATCTTCATCGACAGCTCCTACGAGGTGGTGTCCCGCATCGTGCGGACCCACTTCGAAGAGGTGTTCGGCCCCATGGAGAAGATCTCCATCACGGACTTCAAGAGCCTGCTCCTCGAGGTCTGCCAGTCCCGGTACAAGTGCCTCCCGCGGATCGTGGTGGTGGACGAGATCGGACCTGAGCACGACAAGGAGTTCATCGTCAACGTGGAACTCGAGGGGGGCGTGGTGGGCCAGGGCAGGGGGCGCAACAAGAAGCAGGCCGCCCAGACCGCGTGCAAGGAGGCATTGCGATTGCTCAACTATCCCCTGTCGTAGTCCCTGTCTTCGTTTCCCACCTGGGGTGCGGCCATCAGTGCATATTCTGTGATCAGAGGCAGTTCTCCAAGCCCGTGCCTCCGGAGGACATCCCCCGTCTCGTCCACGGCTTCATCGCGGGCAGCAGGGACGCGGACCGGAGAAAGAGGCTGATCGCATTCTACGGCGGCTCGTTCACCGGTATCGAGGAGTCCCTGTTCGATCGGTATCTCGAAGAGGCACGTCAGCTTGTCGAAGCGGGAGTCGTGCACGGGGTCAAGGCCTCCACCCGGCCAGACCTGGTGACGCCCGAACGCGTCGAGCGGTGCAGGCAGGCGGGCTTCACGGAGCTCGAGCTCGGGGCGCAGTCCATGGACGATGCGGTCCTCGCCTCCTCCCGGAGAGGGCATGATTCCTCGGACACGATCCGGGCCGCCCGCCTGGTCCACGACTCCGGCATGGGACTCGTGCTCCAGATCATGCCCGGCCTGCCCGGCGAAGACCGGGCCAGCTTCATCCGTACCGTGGAGGAGGTCTCGCGCCTCGCGCCGGACGGGGTCAGGATCTACCCCACCGTGGTCCTCAAGGGGACCCCCCTCGAGCGCCTTTACCTGAACGGCGAATACCAGCCGCTCACCCTCGAAGAGGCGGTCCTGAGGTCCCTCTACGGCTACGCCAGGCTCTCGGGCGCAGGCTGCGCCGTGCTCAGGATGGGCCTGCCCCCGCTGGATGCGGGAAACGTGACCGCCGGCCCCCACCACCCCTCCTTCGGGTTCCTGGTCAAGGCGAGGGCCTTCCGGATCATGGCGGAAGCCCTCATGGAGCGGTTCGGACACGGCGTGGAGCTCATGGTCAATCCCGCCGACCTCCCGGAGCTCCTGGGCTTCCGGGGCGAAAACAGAAAGGATCTGGGCTTTTCCTTCAGTTATAACGATTACTTACCGAGAGGGTATGTACAGGTACAGGGCCCGGCAGAAAGAGGTTGTCTCCAACCGAAGGATATTATAGAATATATTTTATGAGATCGAACATAGTCGAAGCGCAGTCCATCCCGGTTCTCCCCGAGCTTGCCGATCAGGTGATCAGGATGGCGCTCGACGACGAGGTCTCCATCGTCAGGATGTCCAGCCTCATCGAGAAGGATCAGGCCCTGACGGCCCGGATCCTCCACCTCGCCAACTCGAGCGCCTACGGCCTTTCCCGCAGCGTGTACACGGTCAGGGACGCCATCACCGTGGTAGGATTCGACGCCGTGCGCACCCTGGCCCTGGGCGTGTCGGTCCTGGGCCTGTTCCCGGGCAGGAAGGGGCACGGACTCGACTACAAGGCCTTCTGGCGGCACTCCATCGGCTGCGCCCTCTTCGCAGAGGCGCTCGCCGGCGCCGTCAAGAGCCCGAGCGCTGCAAAGGCCTTCTGCACAGGGGTGCTCCACGACATCGGCAAGATCATCCTCGACATGACCAGGCCCGAGGAGTATGCCGCCGTGCTCAAAGAGGCTCAGGAGAGCTCCCGGCCGCTGGTGGACATCGAACGGGAGATGCTCGCCACCACCCACTGCGAGGTGGCCCGGGAGGTGATTGCCCACTGGAAGCTGCCCCGCCTCTACGAGGAGGGCATCTGGTGCCACCACGCCCCGGTGAAGATCCTCGACGACGAGCAGCACCAGATCTCCTGGGTGCTCCACATCGCCAACATCCTCACCCACATGACCTGCATCGGGTCCTCGGGGAACCACTTCCCCCAGCGGATTACGAACCCCCTTCTCAAGAGGTTCGGGATCGAACCCGAGACCCTCGACGTGCTCGTGGAGAAGGTGCCCCGCCAGATCGACGCCCTCTGCGAGGAGCTCGGCATCGGCAAGCCCGCCGAGGGCCTGTTCGGCATGATCAACAAGGCCAACATGAAGCTCGTGGACATCTCCATGAAGCTCCAGCAGAACACCTCCGAGGTCCAGAAGGCCAGGAGGCATTCCGACACCCTCATCGAGCTGTTCACGGACCTCAACACCTCGTCAAGGATATCCGACGCGCTGGAGAAGGCCGCCAGCCGCCTGCTGGGGGCAGGCCTCATCAGGACCTTCCTGGCAGGGCTGCAGATGGGGACCCACAACCTCGTGTACGAGGCCTCGAAGGAGGGCAGCCCCCGGTTCGTCAAGGTGGGAGGCGAGGAGCTCAAGGCCATGATCCTGTCGAACCACGCGCTGGTGGGCATGAGGCTCTCGTCCGGCGTGTTCGTGTACTTCGAGCCCGAGACCCGCGAGATGGGGGAGGACCACAAGTTCCTCTCCACCGTCATCGGCGCCGTGTCCTCGGCGCTCAGGCGCCTCTACATGGAAAGCACCATGACCGAGGAGAAGGACGGGCTGCGCAAGGCGCTGCAGAGCGCCGCCGAGGAGAAGCACAGGGCCGAGGACAGCCTGCTCCTCAACGAGGAGATCATGAACGCCTCGTCGTACGGCCTGTGCCTCCTGGACGAGACCAACTCGGTGCGTCTCGAGAACGCGAGCTCCCAGGCCATCAGGAAGCACCTCGCCATCTCGGGCAGGAACCTGCTCCAGGTGCTCTCCGAAGACACCCAGCAGGCCTCGCAGGAGCTGAAAAACGCCATCGTCTCCCGCACGGAGGCGGGCATCCTCTGGACGGGCCACGACCGGTCGTTCAAGGTGGGCACCCGGCCCATCAGGGTGAACAACTGGACGCTCATCACGTTCAGCGACATCACGGACGAGCTCGACGAGGAGCGCAGGAGGGTGGCGTACGCCCGGATGTCCGTGGTGGGGAGCCTGGCCGCCTCCATGGCCCACAACATGAAGAGCCCCCTGGGCGCCATCCACGGCTTCGGCAGCATCATCAAGGACGACGTGGGCAGCGGCCGCATCAGGGTGCTCCGGGACGGCCAGGACGACCCGGACTTCATGGACATGATCAACAACATCATCACCGGCTCGGAGAACCTCCTGAAGATCGTGAACCAGCTGCTGACCTTCACGAGGAAGTGGGAGAGCCCGGTGGGGGAGATCGACGTGGACGGCTTCCTCGAGGGCATCTTCCAGATCGTCTCGCCCCAGGCGAGCTCCGCGGGCGTGACGCTGAGCAGGAGCATCGAGACGGGCACCGCGCACATCAAGGCGGATGCCATCGAGCAGGTGCTCATCAACCTGCTCATCAACGCAATCAAGGCGTCTTCTCAGGGATCAGAGGTGACGGTGAGGGCGTGGAGGAACGACGGGGGCGTCGAGTTCTCGGTGGCGGACACCGGCATCGGCATGGACCAGTCCCAGCTGCCGAAGATCTTCGACCCGCTGTACACGGCATGGCCCGTGAAGACGGGCATGGGGCTCGGTCTGTCGCTCGCCAGGGACATCGTGGATTCCATGGGCGGCCGCATCGAGGTGACCTCCTCGCCCGGAGAAGGCTCGACGTTCGCAGTCTGGATACCAGAAGGTAAGGGATAACCATGACGCAGAAGATCTTGGTGGTCGAGGACGACCCGGTTTTCAGAAACTATCTCCATCAGGTACTGAAGTACGACTTCGACGTGACCACTGCCCCGGGGCCGCTGGAAGCCCTCGAAGCCCTGCGCAGGGACACCTACTCGCTCATGATCACCGACCTGAGGATGCCGGACATGGACGGCAGGGTCCTGGTTGAAAAGGTTCGCACGGAGATCGATCCTACTATCATGGTGATCGTGATCACGGCCTACGAGGACGACTGGCCCATGGACATGGCCATGCAGACCGAGGTGTTCAGCTACCTGCGCAAGGGCGCCTTCCTCCCGAGCGAGCTCAAGCAGAACGTCTCGAAGGCCCTCGAGATGCACGGCTCCATCGCGACCCTCGAAGAGTACAAGAAGCGGGTGGACGTCTCCGAGACCCTCTACAAGGACATGTTCGACAAGTCCGGCGACGCCTTCTTCATCACCGACGTCCACGTGAGGCCTGTGGCCGTCAACGGGAGCTTCACGCACCTGAGCGGCTACACCCTCGACGACCTCAAGGACAAGACCCTCTTCGACATCGTGGACGAGCCGGACCGGCAGCACGTGGTCCAGGCCTTCAACGCCATGGTGGCGGGCAACCCTCCCGGCGTCGTGCGCCTCCACGTTGTGCGCAAGGACGGCACCCGGAGGTACGTGAAGGTGTGGGTGCGGCTGGTGCGCGAGGTCCAGGGCATGGCGAACGCCCTGTTCTGCATGGCCAGGGACGCAGACGAGCTCGAGGAGGCCAAGGCCGACCCCGGCGTGTCCATCGAAGACCTGAAGAACCGGCTCGACGAGAAGGAAGGCCGCATCGAGGCCCAGGAGAGGAAGTTCCAGAGGCTCGCGGACCACGCCAAGGACATCGTCATCTGGCTCGACGGGAACTTTGCCTGCGAGTACGTGAACCGGCAGATCGAGCGGCTTCTGGGCTACACCCCGGACGAGATCCTGGGCAAAGAGGTGCCCTGGAGCGAGATCGTGCACCCGGACGACTATGCCGTTGTCCAGTCGTGGAAAGACGCCGCGAAGAACGGCGTCAAGGACCTGGAGGGCGAGTTCCGCGCCTACGCGAAGTCGCGCTTCATGCTCTTCCTCTCCTATCACCTCAAGATGCACTACGACGCTTCCGGCGCCTTTGCCGGCCTCGACATCGTGGCCGAGGACATCACCCAGCAGAAGGTGGCGGAGCAGGAGCTCCGCAAGGCCAACCAGAAGATCCAGGAGTTCAACGAGCGCCTCGCCAACGGCGTGAGCAAGAAGATCAAGGCGCTGCGGGAGTCGGAGGAGCGCTACAAGCAGATCGTGGAGGACTCGAGCGACATCATCTTCTCGCTCGACACCGAGGCCAGGCTCGTCTACATGAACAAGAAGGGCCTCCAGACCCTGCACGTATGCCACGACGACATCTCCATGCGGCCATGCCGGGAGTTCATCGCGGACGAGGCCTCGGAGAAGAAGCTCCAGGAGATGATCGGGCTCATCGCCCGGGGCAACACCCCTGCGCCCTTCAACATCTCCATCGAGACCCCGGACGGCAGGAAGATCTACCGCACCAGCCTGATCCAGATCGGCGACCCGTCGCGGGTGGAGTACGTCTGCATCGCTCGGGACATCAGCGAGGAGATCGTGAAGAACAAGCGGCTCCAGCTCCTGGCCACCATCGAGCATTACAGCGCGGACGCCATCATCGGCCTGGACACCGAGCGCAACGTCATCTCCTGGAACACGGGCGCCTGCATGATGTTCGGGTGGACCGAGGAGGAGGCCACCGGCATGCCGGCCCACCGCATCATCCCGGACGAGCTCAAGGACGAGGCAGAGGAGATCCTCAAGGAGGTGGTGGAGAAGGGCCTCGTGAAGGACCGCGAGACCCAGCGCAGGACCAGGGACGGCCGGATCCTCGATGTGCTCCTGACCATCACCGCGCTCAAGGACGCCGCCGGCAAGGTGTTCGGGTTCTCGGTCATCATCAAGGACCTCACCGAGAAGAAGAAGATGGAGAGCGCGCTCATCCAGTCCGAGCGCCTGGCCGCCACGGGCAAGCTCTCGGCGAGCATCGCCCACGAGATCAACAACCCCCTCTACGGCATCCGGAGCTGCCTGAACCACGTGCTCAACACCAAGCCGGAAGCCGTCGACTACCAGTTCGTGAAGCTCGCCATCAAGGAGACGGACCGGATCGCCGACCTCATCCGGAACATGAAGACCTTCTACATGCCCAACGAGGGCAGGGTGGAGAAGATCGACCTGGGAGAGAGCTTGCGGGACGTGTTCATCCTCAACCGCAAATACCTCGAGGAGCACCTGGTGAAGCTCAGGTTCAACCCCGAGGGCACCTGCCACGTGGAATGCGTGCCCGACCAGATCAAGCAGGTCTTCATCAACATCGTGGCCAACGCGGTGGACGCCATGCCCGACGGAGGAGAGCTCCACGTGGCCATGGAGGAGAACAGGGACGAGGGGACCGTGGCCGTCACCTTCAGGGACACCGGTATCGGCATCGCCAGCGACGACCTGCCCCAGATCTTCGACATGTTCTATTCGAAGAAGCCCATGGTCAAGGGCGTGGGGCTGGGGCTGTCGGTCAGCTACGGGATCATCAAGCGCCACGGCGGCAACATCGAGGTGCAGAGCGAGGTGGGCAAGGGCAGCACGTTCAGGATCACGCTCCCCGTGAAGTCGTCCTGGGCCCGCCAGATGCACCTCGACCTGAAGTAGTCCTATGGCGGAGACGTTCCGATCAGGGTTCGTGGCCATCATCGGGCGGCCCAACGTGGGGAAATCCACCTTCCTGAACACCGTGCTGGAAACCAAGATCTCCATCACGGCGAGCAAGCCACAGACCACCCGGGACAGGATCATGGGCATCTACGACGTGGAGGACGCCCAGATCGTGTTCCTCGACACGCCGGGCATCCACACCCACACCGCGGAGAAGGCCCTGAACAGATACATGGTAGAGAAGGCCGTCACCACCATCGGGGACGCGGACCTCGCCCTGGTCATGGCAGAGCCCGCCGACACCCCCGAGACCCTGTCGGAAGTGACCGTGTACCTGAAAGACACGGGCAAGGACGCGGTCCTCGTGCTCAACAAGGCTGATCTCATGCGGGCCGAAGACGTCGGGCCGAGGCTCGCGAGTCTCGGTGAAACCTACGGCTACAAGGGCTCGTACGCGATATCCTCCCTGACCGGCATCGGCGTGCCCGGGCTCCTGGACGCCCTGAAAGGGCTGCTCCCCGAGGGGCCGAGGTACTTCCCCGAGGACCAGCTCACCGACGTCACGGTGCGGTTCCTGTCCCAGGAGATCGTGCGGGAGAAGGTCTTTACGCTCACCCAGCGGGAGATCCCCTACGCCACGGCCGTGGAGGTGGAGGAGTTCCGGGAGGGGGAGCCCACCTACATCAGGGCCGTCATCCACGTGGAGCGGCCGTCCCAGAAGAAGATCGTCATCGGCGCCGGCGGGAAGATGCTGAAAGAGATTGGCAAAGAGGCGCGGATTGATATACAGAGACTCCTGGGCACGAAGGTCTTTCTGGAGCTGTTCGTGAAGGTGACGAAGGACTGGTCGAAAAAGCCAGGATCGCTGAAGGAACTGGGATACACATAATGCCGCTCATCGCCATCGTCGGAAGACCCAACGTGGGGAAATCCACCCTGTTCAACGCCCTGGTGGGAAAGAACCGCGCCATCGTGGGGCCGGAGCGGGGCATCACCCGTGACCGGATCTACTCGCGGCTGAGCCTGGGAGACGACACCGAGGCCGACCTCGTGGACACCGGCGGGTTCGACACCACAGGCGAGGGCGACTTCTCGCAGCTCATGTACCGCCAGACCATGCAGGCGATCAATGACGCGGACCTCCTGCTGTGCCTCTTCGACGTGCAGTCCGACCTCACCCCGGACGACCGGGAGCTCGTCCGGATCATCCGGGAGTCGCGCATCCCGGTGGTCTACGTGGCCAACAAGGTGGACGACCCACGCTCGAGCCATTCGGCGGCCATGCTCTACGAGCTGGGGATCGACGACTTCATCGGCATCTCGGCCCGGAAGAAGACCGGGATATCGGACCTCCTCGGGCGGATCCGGGCCTTTGCCGCGTCCGCGACCGTCGAGAGGCTCGACGAGGAGACCGACGCGGTCCGGGTGAGCATCCTCGGCAGGCCCAACGTGGGCAAGTCCCAGCTGCTGAACCGGATCATCGGCGAGGACCGGGCCATCGTCTCCCCGGTGGCCGGGACCACGCGGGACTACATCGACATCAGGGTGAGCCACGAGGGCAGGGACTACGTCTTCGTGGACACCGCGGGCATCAGGCGAAAGGCCCGCATCGACGACGAGCTGGAGCGGGAAAGCGTGATGCGGTCCATCAAGAACATCGAGATGTCCCACGTCTGCCTGCTGCTCGTGGACCCTGCCGAAGGGGTGACCGAACAGGACAAGCGGATCTGCCGCATCATGACCGACCGGGGCAGGGCGTTCGTGCTCATCGTCAACAAGAGCGATCTCATCGAGCCGGGCAGGCGGGTCGAGATCCGTGAGGCGGCCAGGCACGAGCTCAAGTTCCTGCCGGACGTGAAGATCCTCTTCGTCTCCGCGCTCACGGGCAAGGACGTGGGCAGGATCTACCCCCTCATCGCCGACCTGTTCGCCAAGACCACCATGGAGGCGCCCACGCCCCTGATCAACCGCATCCTCGCGGACATCGCCAAGACGAGCCTCCCGCCCATCGCCAAGGGCAGGCCGGTGAAGTTCTACTACATCAACCAGGTGGGCAAGGTGCCCCCCGCGTTCAGGATCGTCACCAACGTACCGGGCGCCATCCCGGAGAACTACCACCGGTTCGTGGTGCACACCCTCAAGAAGCAGCTCAAGCTGGACGGCGTCCCCATCAAGGTCAGGTTCGCCGGGCGCTGAGGAGCCGAAAAGGGGGGAGATTTATTTTTTGATTCCCCCTGAAATTAATCAGGAAAAAATCTGTCTCCTTTTTAGGCCTTCATCGGTATCGGGGTCGATCCCGGTATATCCCTTTCGACCCCGATACCGATACCGACCCCGAGCGCAGTGAGTTTCTGAGTCTCCCGGGCATGGGAGGAACATCACCACCCCTGACCCTCCCCCACGCCGGGGAAAGGGGCCGGATTGGCATGCACGGAGAAGAGTATAAATAATAACTTTTATCATTGACATACCAGCCGTATTGTGTTTCTATAAATAGAAACATTCCGCGAAGGGAATGAGCGTACCCAGGGAGAGACGCTTGACATGCCTGAGCGAAAGGCTGTAGGGCGTATGAGTGCTTGAACAGGCTTCTGTCCTTGTATACCAGAACGATTCCTGTTGCCGGGAGACAACGCGAGAAGGAGGATCACCATGTCAGTGAAGATTCTGTTGAACGAAGACGAGATGCCGCGCCAGTGGTACAACCTTGCGGCAGACCTGCCCACACCCATGCAGCCGCCCCTGGGGCCCGACGGCAACCCGGTCAAGCCCGAGGACCTCGCCCCGGTGTTCCCCATGAACATCATCGAGCAGGAAGTGAGCCAGGAGCGGTGGATCGACATACCGGACGAGGTTCTCCAGGCGCTCTACCGGTGGCGCCCGGCTCCTCTGCGCAGGGCCGTGTACCTCGAGAAGGTCCTCGGCACGCCAGCGAAGATCTACTACAAGGACGAAGGCGTGTCCCCCGCCGGGAGCCACAAGCCCAACACGGCCGTGCCCCAGGCCTACTACAACAAGCAGTTCGGCATCGAGAAGATCACCACCGAGACCGGCGCAGGCCAGTGGGGCAGCGCCCTGTCGTTCGCGTGCGCGCTCTTCGGCATCAAGTGCAAGGTCTACATGGTGAGGATCTCCTTTGACCAGAAGCCCTTCAGGAAGATGATGATGAACGTGTGGGGCGCCGATTGCGTGGCGAGCCCGAGCACCCAGACCCAGGCCGGCAGGGACGTCCTGGCAAAGCACCCGGACACCCCGGGCAGCCTCGGCATCGCCATCAGCGAGGCCGTGGAGGAGGCGGTGGGCGACCCGACGGGCAAGACCCGCTACGCCCTGGGCAGCGTGCTCAACCACGTCCTGCTCCACCAGACCATCATCGGGCTCGAAGCGAAGAAGCAGCTCGAGAAGATCGGCATCAAGAAGCCCGACATCGTCATCGGCTGCGCAGGCGGCGGCAGCAACTTCGCCGGCATCGCGTTCCCCTTCATCGCGGACAAGATAAACGGCGCGGACATCGAGATCTACCCGGTGGAGCCCACCTCGTGCCCGACCCTGACCCGTGCGCCCTTTGCCTACGACCACGGCGACGTGGCCAAGATGACGCCGCTTCTGCCCATGCACTCCCTGGGCCGCGAGTTCGTCTCGCCCCCCATCCACGCGGGCGGCCTGAGGTATCACGGCATGGCCCCGCTCGTCAGCCAGGCAGTGGTGGAAGGGCTGGCGACTCCGAAGGCCTTCGACCAGCTCCACTGCTACGAGAGCGCCCTGCTCTGGGCCAGGACCGAGGGCTGCATCCCCGCCCCGGAGACGTCCCACGCCATCGCCTGCGCCATCGAGGAGGCGAAGAAGGCAAAGGAAGAGGGCAAGGAGAAGGTGATCCTGCTCAGCTGGAGCGGCCACGGCCTCATGGACCTCATGGGCTACTCGAACTTCATGGCAGGCAAGCTCATCGACTACCCGCTCCCCGAGGAGGAGCTCCAGGAATCCCTGAAGTCCCTCGAGGGCCTGCCCAAGCCGGTCCTGGCAAAGACGGGAAGATGGTAGACCAGGCAGCACAGAGTCACGACACGCTGGAGACGAGGTGCCCTATGCTCGGGCACCCCGTCTCCTTTGCCTACTGCCGGCAGTGCAGCGACGCGCTCCCCTGCCGGAAGATCATGGACTGCTGGTTTCAGCGCATCGATGTCCAGGGATTCCTGAGCGCATGTTACACCCCTGAGGAGATCGCCAGGATCCTCGCCCCCCCGAAGCCCAAGATCCTCCAGATCGTCGAGATGGCCAGGAAGGCCCAGAGAAAGGTCAGTTGAACGCCGCGATCACGCTCAGGTGGTCGTAGATGCTCTGGGGCGTGAGGCCCAGGAGGTCGAGGCTGGCCTGGATGCTCGACGGGTCGTGCTTCTCGAGCTCGAGGCCGGACAGGAACTTGCCCGTGAACAGGTCCGCGATGTAGATCAGGTTCACCATCTCCCGGTTGCTCTCCACGGTCAGAGGCGCGTGGTGGAACAGGATGGCGTCCTCCAGCACGTCCGGGAGCCCCCAGTTCTCGCAGAGCAGGAGCCCTGCCTGGCAGTGGTCGAAGCCGATGATCTTCTGCTCGAGCTTGCTCGAGTCCTGGCCCTGCTCCATGATCATCCGGTAGAAGAGAGGCTGGACGTCCGCGATGTACTGGTCCAGGACCACCTTGCCGATGTCGTGGAGGAGGCCCGCCGTGTAGGCGACGTTGGGGTCAGCCTTCCGGCAGACGGAGGCAAGGGCCTTGCTGAGGCGCGCCGTGGCCAGGGCGTGGTGGAACATGCCGCCTCTGCACAGGGAGTAGCCCTTCTCTGAGGTGCCGTAGATCCCTTCCATCTGTGCCGTTATCACCATCTGGATGAGGATCTTGCTGCCCAGGTAGAGGATCGCCTGGTCGATGGACGCGATCTTCCGGGAGGCGCCGATGTAGGCCGAGTTGCACAGCCTGAGGATCTTGGCGCTCAGGACCTGGTCCTTCATGATTTCGTCCGCGATGGTCCCGATGTCGGCCCCTTCGTCCGACAGCATGTTCGCGATGTTGAAGGTGATCTGGGGCACGGGGACGAGCTTCTCGATGGTCTCGAGGAGGTCGTCCTTCCGGACATGCGCCCTCTTGGCTTCACGCACCGGCCTCTCCAGCAGGATGGGCTCGATTATCACCTTTTTCTCCTCGATGTGGTGGGTGAGGCAGAAGGGGTTGACGCCGCCCGCTTCCATCATCCTGATGGCGATGCCGTTTTCCTTCATGAGCTTCAGGGTGATGTCCAGGGTCCGATGGGCGATGTTGATGTCCCTGTCGTGGGGAGACAGGGTGTCGATGAGCGCCCCCCCGGCGATGTAGGCTGCCATGGTCTCCGCCGTCGCGCCCTGCTCCTTCATGGCCTCGATGAAGAGGGGGATGCCCGTGGCGGCGTAGTAGGTCCTGTGGAACTCGGGTATCTCGCAGACAGGCTCCGGGAGGAGGATGTGGAGCATGCCCCCCAGGCCTGCCTTTTCATCATAGAGGACAAGGCCGACGCACGAGCTGAGGAAGGCCTTGAGCGTGCCGTGTTTCCCGATGACCATGCCCCCCGTGGGCACGACCGTTACCATAGAGGATCTCCCTGCGGTTCCTCGCCGAGAGGAACGCTCCGAAACTCACTGAGTCAAAGGGGAAGAGGAGGTGCGCCCTTTCCCGTCCATAACGAGAGTAATCATTCTTACTAAATAACCGTTTATCATGCCGGTAGCTACGGATACAAGGAGAAAAAGGGGAAGCAGCCTCATGAGGGACGCCTGGGCAACGAGGACGGAAGCCATTGCGAGCTGGGCCGACATGTGGGCGACAGCCCCTCCCACGCTCGTTCCCACAGGCGAGAACAGGGACCTGGGCATGGCCCACATGACGAGTGCGGCAGCGACGCCCCCGCTCAGGGCCAGGGCGAAGCCGGGGGAGAAAAGGCCGCCTGAAAGCAGGGACCCGACGACGACCCTCGACACTACCACCACGAGCGCCCACGCGCCCCCGAAGGTGTACAGGGCGCACAGGGTGACCACGTTGGCCAGGCCGAACCTCAGGAAGGGGGCAGGCCTGGGGATGAAGGACTCGACCCAGTGCAGGGCGACCGCAAGGGCGATGAAGAGCGCCAGGGTCGTGATGCGGTGGTTCCCGTTCATGCTGTGCTTTCTTTCCGGAAGACCGGCCTCATGTTCAGGCCGTCACGGCCAGGAGTAAAACCCTCCCCGGTTTTCGCCCCTGCGCCGGTAGACCACCACTGTGGGGTCCTCCACCTTGGCAAGGGACTTGATCTTGGTAAGGGCTTCCTCGTAGTACCCCACCTCGTCGATGAGGTGGAGATTCTTGCCCTGGGTGGCGGTGAGCACCCTGCCGTCCTGGAACACGGCCACGTCTTCCTCGGTGACCGGGCGCACGCTCTTCACCTGCTCGATGAAGGAGCCCGCGAATTCCATGACGATGCCGTTCAGGAGCGCCTGCTCTTCCGGGGACATGTCGCGCAGCGGGGTGCCTGCGTCCTTGAGCTTGCCCGACTTGATGGTCTGGTTGTCGATGCCCAGCTTGTCCATCAGGCCGCCCAGGCTGATGGACGGCAGCAGGACGCCCACGTTGCCCACCACGGAGGAGGGGACGGCCACGATGTAGTCCGAGGACAGGGCCACCATGTACCCTCCCGAGGTCCCCTGGTCCACGATGCAGGCCACCACGGGGATTTTCCGCTCCTTCTTGAACTCCATGATCCTTCTGAAGATGAGGTCGGACGCCGTGTACCCGCCTCCGGGGGAGTCGATCTTCAGGATGAGGCCCTTGATCCGGTTGTCCTTCTTCGCCAGCTCGAGCACGCTCTCGATCCTCTCGAAGGTGCCCTGTTTGGGCATGAACGAGTCGTGCCGGTCAGTGGTCCTGATGAAGCCCAGAACCTCCACCACGAGGATCTTGTCCTTCGAACCCTCCTTGAGCACCCGCTCCTCGAACGGCTGCATCTGGGTCAGGCTTCCCAGGTCGAGGTTCACGAATGCGCAGCCGCCGCACACGAGGGAAACGAGAATGCAGGAAACCATCCCGATCCTTACCCTGTCCATGTCATCCCTCCCTTATGAAAAGTTCACGTTCAAGCGCATCGAGTCCATCCGCGGCCTCACCCGGAAGCCCCCCAGGGGGGAGGCCGGACCCGGGATGAAGCTCCCTACGGCTTCTCGATCTCCCCGCCCACGGTGATCTCGGGGATGAGCAGGGTTGGCTGCGCGTCCGCCACCGGGGCCCCCTGGCCGTCCTTGCCGCAGGTGCCGATGCCGAAGCCCAGGTCGCTGCCCACGAGCTCGATGGACTTGAGTACCTTCGGCCCGTTCCCGATGAGCGTGGCCCCCCGGATGGGCTCACCGACCTTCCCGTTCTCGATGAGGTAGCCTTCGGATATGTTGAACACGAAGTCGCCGTTGACCGTGTTCACCTGGCCTCCGCCCATCTTCCGCACGAACACGCCCCTCGTCACCCCCTTGATGATGTCCTCGGGGTTCATGGTGCCCGGCTGGATGATGGTGTTGGTCATGCGGGGGATGGGCCGGTTGCGGAACGACTCCCTCCTGCCGTTGCCGCTCAAGGGGAGACCGAACTTCATGGCCGTGATGAAGTCCGTGAGATAGGTTTTCAGGATGCCCCTGTCCACGAGGACGGTCTTTTCCGTGGGGCTGCCCTCGTCGTCGTACCCCATGCTTCCCCGCAGGCCCGGGATGCTGCCGTCGTCGATGACCGTGATGGCATCCGACGCCACCCGGTTGCCGATCTGGCCCGAGTACACGGACAGGCCTTCCCCCGCGAGGTCAGCCTCGAGCCCGTGGCCGATGGCCTCGTGCACCATGGTGCCTCCCGCCTCGCTGGAGAGCACGACGGGCATGGCCCCTGCGGGCGCCTTGCGGGCGCGGATGGTCTGCAGGGCCCTCGTGAGCGCGCGGTCCGCCACGACCTCCGGCTGCTCCTCGTCGAAGAGCTCGAAGCCCCGGGTCCCGCCCACGGACTCGTACCCGGTCTCCACGAGGGAGTCCCCCGCCACCACGCCCTGGACCACGAACACGATGGAGTCCCGCCTGTCTTCCACGAGAAACCCCTTCGAGTTGGCTATGACCACATGGCGCACGCCGTCACCGTACATGACCTTCACCTGGATCACGGACGGGTCCTTGCCCCAGGCGGTCCTTTCCGCCCGGTTGACCATCCCGATCTTCGCGGCCGAATCCACGGTCATGGGGCTCGTCTTCAGGAGGTTCACGGACCGGGGGGAGCGCTTCTCGAGGTTCAGTGCCCCCTCGAAGAGGCCTTTCTTCACCGCGGACGCCACCGTGTCGGCCAGCTCGCCCAGCGCGGAGAAGTCGTTCGTGTAGGCATAGGCCTGCCGGTCGCCGATGACCACCCTCAGGCCGGCCCCGCTCTCCTCGCTGCTCAGGTACTTCTCGATCCTTCTGGCCTCGGACACGATGGACGTGCCCCTGCGGTGCTCGACGAAGAGCTCCGAGAAGTCGCCCCCGTGCCTGAGCGCCCTCCTGAGCAGGCCCTCGTAATCGATATCAGTCTTCGTCATCTCCATGACTTCACCTCTCTGGCCACTTCCCGCTTCACGTCCCGCTCCTTGATGACCTCCTTCTTCCTGAACTCCTTCCTGCCCTTGGCAAGCCCGAGCTCGATCTTGACGAGGTGGCCCTTCAGGTAGATGCTCAGCGGGACCAGCGTGAGCCCTTTCTCCTTGATCTTGCCCGAGAGCCTGAGGATCTCCCGCTTGTGGAGCAGGAGCTTCCGCTTGCGCTCCGGGTCGGCGTTGAAGATGGAGGCCTGGGTGTAGGGGGCGATGTGCAGGTTGTTGATGAACACCTCGGTGCCGGTGATCTGGGCGTAGCTGTCCTTGATGCTGCCGCCCCCGTTCCGCAGGGATTTCACCTCGGGGCCTTCGAGCACGACGCCGGCCTCGACCGTCTCGATGATGTCGTAGGAGTGGCGCGCCTTCTTGTTGACCACCAGGATCTTCTTGGCCTCACTTTTCATGGACGACCTCGAGAATGCGCGGCGCCTCGATCCTCTTCCCCATGTACCTTACTATAATAAGGCTGGTCAGAAAGGCCAAGAGTGCGCCGATCGTCTGGACCGCGACGTCCGGGGACACCAGGCGGGCGAGGAACAGGCCTGCGAGGATGGCGATCAGGGGGATGAGGAAGGCCATGGCCGAGGCCTTGACCACGGACGAGTCGTCCATGGCCACGAGGACCGTGTCGCCCACGCTCACGGGCACAGGGGGCACGGGAAGCGTCAGGTCCATGCGCCTCTTGACGAACCCGTGGCAGACGTTCGTGGACTGGCACCCCTGACACGCCATGGTGCGCTCGATGGTCACCTGGACGCCGGCCTCGGAAACGCTCTGGACAGTCCCGCAGACGCTCACCATGATCTAGAGAAGGCCGCAGATTTCCGGGGCATTTTCCAGGATCTCCCTGTTCATGAAATCGTAGATCTCCCGGGCGGTCTTGATCTGGAAGATGTAGTCCACGACCTGCTGGCACTTTTCGAGGTTGATGTTCCTGGACATCTCCTTGACGTGGGAGATGGCAAAGGCGTTGGTGGAGAGGATGTCGATGCCCATGCCCAGGAGGATGGGGGTGTAGATGATCCGACCCGCCATCTCGCCGCACATGGAGACCGTGATCCCGGCGTTGTGGGCCGCGTCCACGGTGAACTTGATGAGGCGCAGCACGGCCGGGTGCAGGGGCTCGTAGAGGTAGTTCACGTATTCGTTCCGCCGGTCGATGGCGAGCGAGTACTGGATGAGGTCGTTGGTGCCGATGCTGAAGAAGTCCACCTCGGTGGCGAGGATGTCTGCAATGACCGCGGCCGAGGGGACCTCGATCATGATCCCCACGGGGATGTCCTCGTCAAAGGGGATGCCTTCCCTTCTCAGGTCGTCCTTGGTCTCCTCGAGGATGTCCTTTGCCCGCAGCAGCTCCTCCATGCCCGAGATCATGGGGAACATGATGGAGGTGTTGCCGTAGTGGCTCGCCCTCAGGAGGCCCCTGAGCTGGGTCTTGAAGATCTCCACCTCCCTCAGGCACAGCCGGATGGCCCTCAGGCCCATGACCGGGTTCATCTCGTTCTTCAGCTCGCCCAGGGAGGAGTAGAACTTGTCGCCGCCCAGATCGAGGGTCCTGATCACGGTGTTGTAGGGGGACACCGCTTCCAGCACGGCCTTGTAGGCCTCGAAGTGGTCGTCCTCGTTCGGGATGTGGTTGCGGCCAAGATAGAGGAACTCGGTGCGGTAGAGCCCGATGCCTTCGGCCCCATGGTCGAGGACCGTGCGCACCTCTTCCTTGAACTCCAGGTTGCCCTTCACCTTGACGTATTTCCCGTCCAGCGTGATGGCGGGCAGCTTGGCCTTTTCCTTGAGCTGGAGCTCGAGGGTGAGGTAGGAGCTCGCCCGGCGCTCGTACTCGGAGATCTGCGATTCTGACGGGTTGATGATCACCATGCCCGAGATGCCGTCGAGGATTACCTTGTCCCCCGGGCAGATGAGGGAGGATGCTTTTTCGAGCCCCACCACAGCGGGCATCTCCAGGGAGTGCGCGATGATGGAGGTGTGCGAGGTGACGCCGCCCACGTCCGTGGCGAAGCCCAAGACCTTTTCCTTGTTGAGCATGGCGGTGTCCGCCGGGGAGAGGTCGTGGGCCACGATGACGCTCTTCTCGAAGAGGTGGAACCCGCTCGTCTTCTTCCCGATGAGGTTTCTCAGGAGCCGCTCGCCCACGAAGGTGGTGTCGTCGACCCTGCTCTTGATGTACTCGTCGTCGATTTTCTCGAAGTCCTGCTCGATCTCCATGAGAGCGATCTTGAGCGCCCACTCGGCATTGATGAGCTGGTCCGTGATGAGCTGCTTCACCCTGCCCGCCAGGGCGGGGTCGTCGAGCATCATGAGGTGGGTCTCGAGGATGAAGGCGTGCTCCTTGACCACGTTGTGGGACTCGAGCTCCCTCATGGCCTCGCGGATCTGTTTCGAGGAGGCCGCGACGGCGTCGTCGAAGCGCTTGATCTCGTCGGCGACGAGGGAGGCGGTGATGCGGATCTTGGGGTAGCGTTCGATCCGCCTGGTGTCGAGAATGACTGCGTTTCCGATGGCGATGCCCGCCGAGGCAGGCACGCCGTGGAGGATATGGGTCTGGCGCTGCATGTTCAACTTTCCCCGAACCCCTGCTTCACCAGCTCGGCCAGCGCCTTGATGGCCTGGACCTCGTCATCGCCGTGGGCCCTGATGACGATATCGCTCCCCCGTGTGGCGGCGAGAGTCAGCAGCTCCATAATGCTCTTTCCGTTTACCTCCATAGTATCCTTGACCACCAAGACATCCGAAATGAACGCAGAGGCCTGCCGGGAGAACACAGCGGCGGCGCGGGCGTGAAGCCCCAGTTTATTCGGGATGGTAACTTTCTGTTCTTTCATCGTATAATAGTCCATATCAAAGTAAGAGTAAATACTCCATAGAATATCCAGAAGACCCCCAATTTGAACCGCTCGGCGACGAGGGTGGCCAGGAAAACCCCTGCGCCCACGGCCAGCCCGCTGCCTGCGCCCTGCCACCCGGACAGGGAGGCGAGGGTCATGCCGGCGAGCAGGGGGATGGCGTATGCGATCTTCCTCGTGCGGTCCACGGAGAGGGCCTTGCCCATCTCGAGGGCGCCGCCCGGGCCGTTGCGGTAGCCGTGCACGAAGCCCCAGGTCATGACCCAGGCGTGGACCGAGTTGTAGGCCACCAGCACGAGCACGATCCCCCAGGGCTGGCCGAGCATGGCCGAGAGCAGAAAGAGCAGGGCGATCATGGGTTTGAGGGTCGCCCAGAAAAAGGTGTCGCCGATGGCGGCGAGCGAGCTCGAGATGGTCTGCTTGAGCTTGTCCACCGTGGTCGTGTCGCCCTGCTCCTCGAGCTTCAGGAACACGCCCATGATGGTGGGGGCCATGTAGGGGTGGGTGTTGAAAAAGCGCACGTACCGCGCGGCGGCCTTTTCGATGCCGTCGGCGGCGAGCCTCTTCAGGCCGGGGACCATGGCATACACGAACCCGATGTTCTGCATACCCTTGAAATTCCAGGCCCCCTGGATGAAGAGCGAACGCCACAAGATCTCTGCTGTCGCGCCTCTCGATAATCTCACAGTGGTCAAATCAGTAGCATATATGCTCGCGGAACGTCAATTGGGGAACAGGGCCGGAGGGGCTTGGGGGCTGGGGTTCGAACTGCTTACCGGCTTTTCCTGACCCCGATCTTTTCGCAGTATCCTTCAAGCCTGCAGCGGGAGCAGAAGGGGCCTATCGGGGTGCAGACGAACTGTCCGTAGGGGACGAGGTAGTCGTTGATGACCCTCCAGTACTTCTCCGGGAGGACCTGCCGCAGCCTCATCTCGGTCTCGTCCGGGCTCTTTGTGCTCACGTATCCCCATCTGTTGGTTATCCGGTGCACGTGAGTGTCCACGCAGATGCCCATGCCGTCGAAGGAGAGGATGATGACCAGGTTGGCCGTCTTCCTGCCCACGCCGGGCAGCGCAAGGAGCGCATCCATGTCCCCGGGCACCTTGCCTCCGTGCCTTTCCACGAGGATCCCGGCCACCTCCTTGATGTTTCTGGCCTTGGTCCGGTAGAACCCCACCGGGAAGATGGCCTTCTCGATCTCGGCAAGGGGCGTGCGGAGGATCCGCTCGGGCGAGTTCGCGATGGCGAACAGCCTGCCGAATGCCTCTTCGGTGGTGGCGTCTTTCGTCCTGAGGCTGAGCATGGTGGAAATGAGGACCTGGAAGGCGTCGTAATCCTGGGCGACCCGGCTCACGATGGGCTCCCTGAGCTTGAGTACTTCCTCTTTCAGGATGCCGAAAACCTTGTCGATCACCGAGTTGTCCATGATTCGAGTATAGACAGAAAGGGTCCTGCTGAAAAGAGCAATGTCACATGAATGCAGGAACCATCCTCAGCCTTCCCGTGTGTGCAGGGGGGGAGAGAGGAGCTCAGGCCCCTCAGAAGCCGAGGGCGAACCTGAAGGCATAGCGCCTGTCGTCCCGCTGCCCCGAATACGTCCCCACCTCTTCGGCATAGCTGAGCAGGTCCAGCTGGATCTTGTTCCCGATCAGGCCGAAGCCGAAGGTGGGATACCCCTGGTAGAAGCCTGCCCGGAACGCGAACTTCTGGTTGTAGACATACTCAGCTCCAACGCGGATGCGCTTGGGGATATCGCTGTCCTGGTCGAAGTTCTCGAGGAGGTCGACGTAGTCGAAGGCAATGGTCACGGCATCGGATCTGAGGGCGAAACCCAGATCGACATGGACAGGCAGATCTTCGGCATCACCCATGTCGGACCCCAGCAGGTTGCTCACCGTCATGCCCACCTGGGGCCTGAGCCTGCTGTTGCTCACGCTGATCTCCCCGAAGCGGTAGAGGGCGCCGAGGTCGATGAGCACGCCTGAGCCGTCCTCGGCATCGTCTTCCAGCCTGTCGTCGAAGTCGCCGGAGGTGATCTCGGGCAGGGTGTACGTCCTGTTCAGGCTCTTGCGCATGACGAACTTGCCGTTGGCCCCTATGGAGAGCTCGTCGTTCACGGCGTGGGCATACCCGAGGGCTACCCCTGCATCGGCGACGCTGTTCACCTTGAGCTTCGGGTACTGGTAGTCGCGCGCCATGAAGTTTGCCTTCACCGTGCCGAAGAAGCCGAACGCCAAGTTGGGCTTCTCCATATAGGGGAAGATGGTGACGGAGGCGTGGTTGGGCTCGCCGATATAGTCCCTCAGGAAGGAAGCCACTTCCTGCATGTTCTCCCAGTCCACATCCGCTGCGTCCCGGTACGCATCGATGCCTCCCTCGCTCACCTGAACCTCGAGGGGCAGGAGGGTGACCTTCCTCTCCTGCACGTCGGTAAGCCCTGCGGGGTTGTAGAAGAGCGCATTGCCGTCGTTCGACACGGCAACGAAGGCCCCGCCCATGCCCATGGGCCTGATGCCCTTGTAAATGTACGGATACTCTTCAGCAGTTGCCATGGACGAAGAAACCAGCAGTATCATCAAGACTGCAACAAACGGGATTCTATTCATGATTGCCCTCATCTTCTGCTCCAGCCGCTTACTCGACGGAGAGTACATTCTGGATGTACCCGGTGATCCCTGCCGTGGTCATGGTCAGGATGCTGTTCTCGATGTCGCCGTCAGGATTCTGGAGTATATCGCGCAGAAGGCTTTCCAGATTGCCTTTCACTTCATTGTCTCCGGTGATCACCAGGTCAAAGGCTTCAACGGCATTGAGCATGTTGAAGAGATCTTCCTGGTACAGGCTCAAGGGCTCATAGCCGAAGGCATGGGAATGTGTGCTGATCCTGCTCCAACTCATGTTGTAATGGTATGACCATATGGGCACGTTTCTATACAGGTAGTAGGCCCTCTTGTTTAAGGGGATCGGAACATTGCCTGGTTTCGGGTCAAGGGTGCCGAGGGTGATGTTCAGCGCATCCGCAGTGTCGTTCCCGATGACGATGGCGAAATGGAAAGCGGATACTATGCCGTACTGGATGGTATCATCCGGTGTATTTCTGTTTGTGGTGTGCAGGAGGTAAAGGGCTCTTTTGGCTTTATCAAGATAGGACATCATTCCTGCCACACAGTGTCCGTCAATGAATTTTCCGCCGCTGCTGGTCAAAAGGACAGTGAGGTCCTCGATATTACACTCACCGATCTCGGAAGTTGTATGGTCGTTCGGTTTAAATGCTGAAGGACCCAGGTTCAGCGCATGGGAAAAGATATCGAAAATGTCTTCCTCGCCTTCGGGTTCGAAGCCGATGAACTTTGTGACATCGATACCGGCTTTGCCCATGTAGGCAGAAGCCAGGAGGCGGGAGATCTCAGGATCAGGGTTGGTTGTATCGTACATCCCAATGAGATCGTTGATGACCGAGTCGTAATCCTGTTCGTCGAGGGCGATTGCCGCATCTTCTATTGTTGAATCCCTGCTGGAGTCGTCTGCCATGCCTCGAAAGACGCTGTCATTGCTGCATCCTGTAAGCAAGAGGATCAACAGGGTTGATGCCACTAAGAAGTTCTTCATTCTTAAGCCTCCCGAGAATTCAGCTGATGTTATCCTTTCCGGTGTGGATAACCCTGGCGAAAGTAGCAATTTTCAAGCCATTATAGTGATTCTGCCTGCCATGTCAAAAGAAATCCTCGTACAAGAGGCTTTATGATAAGGGGCTGATGAAAAGGAAGGGGGCCGGGCATGCTGGATCGTTTTGATACAGGTCGGTTGAGCGTGAATATAATCTCAATGGTGTGGAAAAATATTTCGAAATCTATGAAAATTATTTACACAGTTTATCCTCCTTTCCTGAACACGGGCGAACGGACCGATGGCGGAAAAAGCACGGAAAGGATGAATCAAATCCCGCGTCCATGGCTCACCAGCTTGTTACAAAAGAGTTTTTCAGATGTTGTATACTTATAATATAATAAAACTGAATGATCTGCATGCAGTATCAACTCAATAGCGGAATAATTATTGCACCGTATCAAATCGTAAAGTATGCTTGCAAGGTAATGAGTTTTCATTACCTATCAGGTATACATTTTTAATCTTGTTATTGTCAGTTCAACACTTTCCTTGGGGGCTTGCCCCTGAGGATGCCGCCAGGCAGTTTGCATCAATCTTTTTCACGATGCAGGAGCGTACTTATGAAAAACACCAACGGATGGGCAGCTTCTCTTGCGTGCATCCTGATGCTTGTGCTGGCATCCTGTTCCGGGGGAGGCAGCTCGGGAAGTGATTCCGCCTCGGGTGAATCCATCTATGACCCAGGCGCGCCGGTGGGAGCGCTCTCGTTCAGCGAGACGAGGAAGGTGGAATTGTTCCGGGTGGACCGTGACGGCAGCAGCTTCGCGATCCACGACGGAGACTACCTGGAGCCCGGCACGATAAAGCTTGCCGTCAGGGTGGACGGCGACCCGTCTCCCATTAAGAGGGTGTTCCTTTCCGACGGCGGCTCTTTCCAGATCGAGGCCTTTCCCAAGGACGGCAGGTACCTGTGCGAATACCCCATCAGCAATGACGAGCTCTTCCAGGTCATCCTGGTCCAGGTCTTCCATTCAAATGGCAGGGCAAGCAAGGAAAAGATCGTGGTCAAGACGGGCAGGTCCTTCCTGGGGGAGGGGTATACGAAGAACGGCATCGGCGTCCTCGTCTCCCAGGACATCCTCGACGGGCAGGTTGACGGCCTGTCCGGCCTGCTCGACGAAAAGGTCAGCCAGGCCGTCAGCGCAATTGCGGCAGACAATCCGTCCATCATCACGGAGCTGCGGTGCGGGGACAGCGACCCCGCAACGAGCGACCTGGTCATCAACTCCCTCGAGGCCGTGAGGTCCGAGGCATACCCTTCCGCTGTCATCCACCTGAATTTCACGGTAAAGAACATAACCTTCTCCGGCCTGCCCCTGTTCGGCCAGGATTTCGTCAGGACGCAGGGCAATGACCTCACCATCGACACCTATGCATCGATCAGGGACGTGAACGCTCAAGGCGAGGCGCGCCTGGTCCTGGATTTCCTGGGGTCTGCCCGGGCTGCCTTCTCGAAACCGTTCTTCTTCCAGGGATATCTTGAAGACCTGATAGGAGCCGAGCTGGCAAGGGTCGACATGCCACCCATAGCCATCGACCTCTATGGCAAGGGCGAAGGGCTGAAGAACGCCTTTCCGGCGCATCTCATGGTCAACAGCCACGACGTTGACATAAACGAGCTCATGGGCGGGCTCGACGACAAGCTCGAGAAATATCTCTTCGTGGATGCCTACGGCATCCCCGAGTCCGGGGCCCAGGGGGTGCTCGCCCTGGGGCTCGGCCTGTGCGTCGAGGACTACGACGACATCGAGTGGGGCTCCTGGCCCGCGGTGCCCGGCTCCGGGCAGTTCGACATGGAGAAGACGTTCACCGGCCTGTCCCAGTCGGCAACAGATGACGTGTTCGATGAGATCAGGAAGGGGTACCAGGGCCTGGTGACCATGCTGTCCTATGGTGACGGCAATCCATCCACCGACGATGTGGTGGTGAACAGCCTGGTCCTGGCTGATACGGCCAACCCGTATATCAAGACGGCCACCATGGACTTCACGGTCAGGATGGTCGACCTGGAGGCGATCTCCCTGTTCGGCTTCCCGTTGATCTCCACGCATGACAACGACCTCGACATCCAGGCGGACTTCACGCTCGAATACCGGGAAACGGGCGGGGGCACGTATGTCGTCGTATCCACCCGGAGCGTGTCCTCCGTGAATTTCAGCAAGACCTTCATCGGCATCCTGAGCGTGCAGGAGATGATCAGGCAGGAGCTGCTGGGTATGGAAGAGAAGCCGTTCGCGCTCGACGACATCCTCTCGGATTTCGATCTGGCCATCGGCATGGCCAGAGCCATCTCTCAGCCCGCCTATCCGATGTTCCCGGATGTGATGCCCATGCTCCAGGACCCCGGATGGGGCCTCGAATTGCTCGATACGTACAATCTCAGGCTCGCCATCGCCCAGAACTCCATGAACTGGCTGCTGGAAGACCTGGCAGGCCGGGTTTCCGAGTGGGACGTCAAGGAGATGCTGATCCCCATCCTGGGGAAGAGCTTCCCGGGATTTTCCGAGGACAGCCCTGCGGGCGAGGCCACCGTGCTGCGCCTGGATGTGCCGCCCGTGATCGACCTGAGGAACGGCAGAATACGGCTCATCATCCCGGATGCGGTCATCCAGTACCGGCTGTCCGGCGTGCCGCAGTGGGAGGTCTCCATCGATATCGACGTGATCGTGACCCCGGTCGTGGAGGGGGACAAGCTGAACTTCTACGTCACCCCCATAACGGGGCAGAACCACTTCCACGTGATGAAGGACAACCGCGGCAACCTAGGCATCTTCGATCATTCCTCGCTGACGGAAAACACGATCAGGCACCTGCCCGAGATGCTGGGGGAGAATGCCGGGGGGCCGGCGGCATCTATGAGCCTGAACACCACGGACTCGGGCATTGTCTTCAAGGACGTTGCCGATCCCGTCAAGATCTCGGCCGACGGCGGGTACCTCTATGTGGACATTGCGGCCTCGTGGCTCGATCTCATGAAGTACATCGAGCTTTTCAGATAAGCACAGCTCTAGCAGCAGGATAAAACAAGAAGAGGGGGAGCCCACCATGAAATGCAGGGGAACAGGTCTTCTTTCAGCCGGAGCTTTTCTGGCAGCGCTTATTGTACTCATGATGTCGGGCCCCGCCCAATCGGCCGGGATGAGCGCATACGACATCATGAAGAAGTCGAACGACCTGCTCGACCAGGCAAAGGACAGCCAGACCACCATGCTCATGACCCTCGTGAACGACAAGGGCCAGAAGCGGGAGAGGTCCCTGAGCGCGTTCATGAAGAAGATCGGAAAGGGCGGCTCGAAGTCCATCCTGTTCTTCAACTCGCCTGCCGACGTGAAGGGCACGAGCTTTCTCGTCTGGACCGAAGAGGGCAAGGACGACAGGCAATGGCTCTACCTGCCGGCCCTGCAGCGGGTGAGGCAGATCAGCCCCAGCGGACGGGGCGAGAGCTTCATGGGCACCGAGTTCACCTTCTACGACATGGGCGGCCACGACATCGACGACTTCACCTACACCCTGCTGAAAGAAGAGGCCGTGGACGGCGAGATGTGCTATGTCATCCAGGCCATTCCCAAGACCGTCGAGTTCTACGGCAAGCTCACCGTGTGGATCAGGAAGGCCAACTTCATACCCATCAAGGCCGACTTCTTCGACGCAAAAGGGGTGTACGAGAAGCAGGGGAAGTTCACCCGGGTGAAGAACATACAGGGCATCAACACGCCTACCCACATCGAGATGCACAACGTGAAGAACAAGCGGACCACCATCATCGAGCTGAGCGAGGTCGTCTACGACAAGGGGCTCAAGGACGACATCTTCACCGAGAGATACATGAAGAGGGGAAACTGATCCTTGAGATGCGCACCCGTAGTTCTGGCCGTGGCCCTTGCGGTGTTCTGCGCCACGGCCCACTCCTACGAATATGAAAAGAACGACGTCAAGGTGTCCTTGAGCGGGTATCTCGATGCACGGGCGGTCGCCGCCTTCGGTCGCGATACCCCCAGGGAATACCCGACCACCGAGCTTGGGCTCGACGCCAAGGCCACGATCTCCTCATGGGGAGGGGCCAGGCTCTACCTCCAGCTCATCGACGACGGCACGGTCACGGACCCGGGCAACGGGCTCCTCGTCAACCAGCTCACCAAGGTGTACCAGGACAAGAACCCGTACCTGGACGTCGACGAGGCCTACCTCGATTTCTTCTTCGAAAAGGCGGACGTGAGGATCGGGATCCAGAAGTTCTCCTGGGGCAGGCTCGACGAGATCAACCCCACGGACGTCATCAATCCCGAGGACTACTCACAAGGGTCCATGAACGAGGAGCTCGAGCGGAAGATCGGCATCCCCGCGGTCAGAGTGAGCTCGTACTCGGCCCTCGTGAACGTCGAGCTGGCCTGGATCCCCCGGTATGTCCCCTACCGCCTGCCCAAACCCGAGGAGAGGTGGTACCCGGGCCCTCTGAAGGCACCCGAATCAGTAGAAACGGACGGGACCGTGGGTTCCATCCCCGTCACCTCGACGCACAAGGACATCAGCCTGCCGGACGCCGGCATCGAGAGCTCGGAAGCGGCGGTGCGGCTGTCGAAGCTCGTGGGCGACTGGGACCTTTCCGTGAGCTACTACCGGGGCTACGACGTCATGCCCATAACCGACGTGTTCTCGGACCTCACCATAGAGATCGTTGACCTGCTCGCGCTGGACTACACCCTCGAGCTGGACCTCACCTACAAGCCCGCGCTCCACAAGATGAACGTGTGGGGCTTCGACTTCATGACCACGCTCGGGTCCTTTACCGTGCGGGGGGAGGTTGCCTATTTCGACGAGAAACGCTACAACCGGAGGATGCAGTCGGTCCTCGGCCAGGAGCTGAGCAGGTCGAAGCAGGAGGAGATCTTCAACGAGTTCTACCAGAACTATCTCGACTCCGGAGGCGCCCTCACCAGGCAGACGTTCCGGATCAGCCCGCAGATCAACATCCCCATGAAGGCAATGAAGTACGGGATCGGCGTGGACTACATCTACGGGGATACGAGCGTCAGCATGCAGGCCATCCAGGAGTTCGTGCCCGACTACGACAACAGCATGCCCGTGTACTTCATCAACGAGAACGGGTACAACACCCTGATCACGGCCATGCTCAGGCAGATGTTCCTCCAGAACACCCTGGAGCTCACCCTTAATGGTGCATACGGAATCGAGTTCAGGGACTACATGTTCAGGCCTTCCCTGAAGTACAGCTTCACCAACACGCTCCAGGGCACCGTGGGCATCGTCGTCCTGGGAGGAAAATACGACAACTCCATGTTCGGGCAGTACGACCGGAACGACGAGGCCTATGTCCGGCTGAGGTGGAGCTTCTAGCCGGCCTCAGCTCAGGGACAGGAGGTACGATCTCAGGTTTGTCTTCTCCTTCTTCAACCCGAGCTTGTCCCGGATGTTGTTCCGGTGGAACTCGACGGCCCTCTTGGAGATGTTCAGGATGTCCGAGATCTCCTTCGTGGATTTCCCTTCCCTCACGAGGTTCGCCACCTGGATCTCGGTGGGGGTCAGGTTCAGGTACTGGGACGAGAGCTTCTGCAGGAAGGGCGAGACGATCTGGTTCAAGTTCGACTCAAGCAGCTGGACAAAGGTCATCTGCTTGTCGTTGAGGTCGCTTGCCTTGAGCTTTTCCAGATAGGGCAGGGCGAGCTCCCGGATGTTGGACAGCACCTTTTCCTCGAGCTCCTTCTTGTCCTGCTCCCCGCGCTTGAGGAGGACCTTGAGCGCGGTGTTGGCCTCCTCGAGATTGAGCGACTTCAGCTTGAGCTCCTCTTCCTTCTGCACGAGCGACTCCTGGGCGAGCTTGCGCTCCTCCACTTCTTTCTTCAGCCTGATGTTCGTGCGCACGAGCTCCTCGGTGCGCTCCTCGACCCGCTGCTCCAGGCTCTCGTAGGCCTTCTGCAGCTTCTGCTCCGTGATCTTCCGCTCCGTGATGTCCACGAACGAGCACAGCAGGCAGATGGGCTGGCCATAGTCATCCTTGACCATGTTCGCAGAAAGCTGCACCGCAATTGGGGTTCCGTTTTTCTTGATGGCGATGATCTCGCCGA
>Ga0208459_1000879_pt1 | contig 30186 bp, 27 predicted proteins | sample AD_UKC087_MetaG_FD_184433 | JGI IMG/M metagenome (GOLD analysis project Ga0208459, IMG submission 184433) | Active sludge microbial communities of municipal wastewater-treating anaerobic digesters from USA - AD_UKC087_MetaG (SPAdes) (version 2) | ecosystem: Engineered > Bioreactor > Anaerobic >... | reverse complement strand
AAAACAGCTGCACCTTTTGCCGTCAGGTGTATAACCGGTATCGCCGCACTTTTGGCATTCATATTCAATATCAAGATAATTCCGGGATATATTGTAATTTTCGTATATTAACTGCCTTTCCTTTTTTAGGACTTCAATTTCCTGCCTTAATTTTACAACCTGCCTGTCCAAATCTTCAGGCTGTAATAAAAAGCTCTTTGACAGCTTGATGCTGAATAATCTCATCTCCTTGTCAATTTCAGCCAGGCGGGGAATTTCCTTATAAAGCTTTTCCCTTTTCAGGTCTGCCTCATGTGAAGCCCTCAATCTTTTTTTATTGTAACCGGTCATTATATTTTCAATTATTTGTTTGTTTATTGTCCTCATCTCCTTCCTCCGGAATTTCCAGACCCAGCTTGTTCAGCTTCTTTTTAAACCTTTCCCTTGCGATTTTCTCTAAATCATCCCCTGAAATATCCTCGCTTTGAATAAAATTATGAAATTTATTTTTTGCTTTGGAGCCTTCTTTCTTTGTTTTTTCAGGTTTTATGTCGCTTTTTAAGTCCTCAATAGTTTTAAAGCCGTTTTTGTGCCATTCGCTGAGGATTTTGTCGAAGTAATTTAAGTTGGGATTGTTGATTTTTGTAGAATTATCAAGACACCTTAAAACCATCTCCATGGAAAAATCCCATTCATCAATCCATCTGTCGATTGTTCTCATTTCGGCTTCAGTGAGGGTTCTGTTGAATCCCAGAGCCTTGCTTATTCTTGAATAATCAGAAAACCTGTCATTTCGTTTTTCCAGATAGTCTACCATTGTGTCCAAATCCACCACCCCTGCATCATACCAAGCGGAAACAACAGATTCAATGTAAGAAAACCTCTTTACCTTTTTGTTGTTGACGCAGTAGCTGAAAGCCTGAGTCATCAAATCGGGTTTCGTTTTATATTTGTTGAGCCAGGTTATAATTTTTTGCTTTTCACTTATTTTTAAAGGCCTCCCCAGCATGTCCTCGATTTCTTCCATCATTGTTTTTATTTCAGGGTTTTTAGCAGTTGATATCAGCTGTTCATTATTCACATACTTGTTTTTATCATCAACATTCCGAATATGTTTGTACACCTTATCCATATAATATTGCTTTAGATTTACAAATTCAACTGCATAATTGTACTCGTCATCCGTTTCATGCTTGATTACTATACCTTCGCTTTCCCAATAATTCCAGGCATTCAATACATCTGCCAGGGGAAGCTTCAAGTTCTTGGCAAGGGTTTCATTGTTGAAGTCCTGCCTGTCCCTGGCACACTTGTATCCCATCAGGTATACTTTTACATAGGTTCCCTCAGCCTGAGGCATATAGTCATTTATAAAAATATTGTCTATAGGAGTATCCCCCAGTTCAATCTGCATTTCTTGAAGAATAAAATACATAAGTTTCTCCTTTTTCATAGATAATTCTACATTTATTTTGTAATATAATTGTAACAATCTTGTTATAATTTTATGAAAACATTTTCAAATTAAAATTGTTGACATACTAGCATAAAATCTAATATAATAGCTTAAGATATATTAAGGTCATTTATAAAATTTATTATATCATTTTTTTGTATAAAAGAAAAATACTATTTTTCTTGAGACATTTAAAATAAAATATGACTAGGAAGTAAACTTATGAAGTTAGAGAATTTTCCATTTGGCATGTTTAATAAAAACAAAGACAACCAAGTATTTAAGAAATTAGGTGAAAAAAAAGATAGACAACCTTTCAAATTTACCAAACGAGTCAATGGAACAATCGCATTAATGCTGGTAACCACTCTTATATTAAGCGGGGCAGGTGCCTTTAATTATCTGGAAACCCACGAAAACAACGTATATGCAACAGACAGTTTTACAGTATTATCCCAAGGAAAGGAACTGTGCAAATTAAGAGATCCCGAACTTTTGGTTGCTGCACGTTTAAAACTGGATAAAGAATTAGAAAAACAACTACAACATGAAATACAAATAGAAAGCGAATTCGAAACAGCTCCGTCGAAGGCAAAGGACAGGGAAATTGCAACGGAAGATGAGCTTTACGAGCTGATTAAGTCAAATATGGTTTATTCCATCATGGCATATGAAATAAATGTAAATGGAGAAAAAATTGGAATCGTAAATTCAGAATACGAAGCAAAAGGTGTAATAGAAGAAGTCAAACACCATTTTACAAAAGACTATGATAAAGAATCACTGATTGAAGTTACAACAGTTGAAAACGTAGAAATAAAGCAGGTAAAAGCAAGAAATCATGAAATTGAAGATAAAGAAAAATTAACCAATTACATAATTAAAGGAACTGAGGAAGAAAAGACATACATAGTAGAAAAAGGCGACAATTATTGGAACATAGCCGAGTACTTCAACATGAAGGTAGATGATTTATTACTGGCAAACTCGGCAGCCGAAGGTGATATATTGCAAATCGGCGACGAAATAAATCTTATAGTGCCAAAACCGTTTATAAATGTTCAAGTAAAACGAAAAGTTGTACAAGAAGAAAAAATGCCATTTGATACAGAATATGTAAAAGTTTCATACCTTTACAATGATGAAGAAATTGTTTCCAAAGCAGGCAAGTACGGTATTTCAGAAATTGAAGCAATTGTGACTGAACAAAACGGTATTCAAGTAGCAAAAGAAGTATTGTCGGAAAAAGTTATAAAAGAACCGGTAACACAACTGGTGACAACAGGAACGCAAGAGCCACCGCCTAAACAGGGGACAGGATACTTTATTAATCCTCTTCCGGGCTCAAGGATAACCTCCAGGTACGGAACCAGGTCAGGAGGCTTCCACAGAGGCATGGATATGGCCAAGGGAGCCGGTTCATATATATCTGCTGCTGACGGTGGGACAGTAACCTATGCAGGCTGGCTGCCAAGTTACGGCTACACTGTTAAAATAGACCACGGAGGCGGTTTTAACACCTTGTATGCCCACTGCAGCGATATTTACGTATCTTCAGGAGAAGCGGTATATCAAGGCAAAACAATAGCAGCCGTAGGCTCTACAGGAGTATCAACAGGACCTCATTTACACATTGAAATAAGAAAATACGGGTCGCTGTTAAACCCGGCCGAATACATAGAATCATACTATTGATAACATAAAACAATAAAGCCGATGAGAAATCATCGGCTTTTTGATTTTAAAAAACATTTCTTTAATTTGCCATTTCGAAGTACAGCCGGTTGAATCTTATCCTCTAGGTGTATCCCCCTGCCCCTGATAACAATGACAAAATATACATGCTTTTTCAAAAAATTCTTCTTGCTATTTATGCAGTTTCGTAATAAGATGTGAAAGTATTATGAAATAACCCACCCCCTACTACTATTAAAGGACGGTCAGATGTTATATTTAGATAATAGATTTATGGAAGTGGCACTTCCAATCATTGAGCACCAGGAATATCAACAGATGAGATATATTAAGCACCATGATGAAAGCGTGTTTGAACATTCAGTAAAAGTTGCCTTCTATGCCTATCAAATAGCATATAAAAGAAATTTAGACTGGAAGGCGACAATAAGAGGAGCATTGCTCCACGACTTTTTCCTCTATAAATTTAAAAAATGTTTCAGTTTAAGAATAGTTTCAGATTCAATAAAACATGCCTTGGCTCATCCTAAAATTGCCTTTGATAATGCGGTTAAATATTTTGATCTGGACGAAAAAGAAGAAAATATTATAAAGGGACATATGTTTCCATTCGGCGTCCCAAAATCAAAGGAAGCATGGATTGTAAGCTTTGTGGACAAATATATTGCTGTATTTGAATACTCGTCAAATTTTAAGAAAATGATACAGAAGAAACAGCCGGCATATCAGGTGGAATAAGATGCAGCGAGAGACAAACAGATGTTTGTCTTTTTTATTTGGGGAAATTCCTCGTGCTCGCAGAGACTATCTTTATACTGGAGGTGTGTCCCCATACCCTGTTTGTCTTTTTTTTTATTTGTAAATATACTGTTTAATTTTCACATAATTGGGTAACATTTAAATATATATAATAAATACTTGAAAGGGGCTGACTAAATGAAAATATCTATCTATAGCAAAAATTTACAACTTACCGATTCGTTAAGAGAGGCATCAATAAAAAAATTAAGGAGGCTGGATAAATTTTTTCAACAGGATATTGAAGCTAAGGTTGTTTTAAGTATTGAAAAGAAAATACACAAGGTTGAGGTTACCATTCCCTTCAACGGCAGAATCGTACGTGTTGAAGAATACTCAGACGACATGTACAATGCCTTGGATGAAGCAGTTGAATCCCTGGAACAGCAAATTAGGAAATATAAAACAAAGCTGCAGGATAAGAGACACTCAAATGAATCAATCAAATTTGAAAATATAGAGCCTTTGGAAGCCGAAGATGATGAAGAATTCAAGGTAGTAAAAACAAAACGCTTTGCAATTAAGCCCATGAATATAGAAGAAGCAATACTTCAAATGGATTTATTGAAACATAATTTCTTTGTTTTCCTAAATGCAGATACAGAAGAAGTAAATGTAGTATATAAAAGGAAAGATGCTAATTACGGTTTAATTGAACCGGAGCTTTAGAAACTTTACCTCTTAATTATAAAAAGCAGGAAGACGCAATGAGCGTCTTTTTGCTTTTATCTCTTCCTGCAATACCTACATATCCTTATAAATTGTGTCACTGACTGCTTACATAAATATGCTTGAATTTTTGTCGAATATTGTATAAATTTAGCATTTAACTATTCTTATAATTATACCTGGCTGATAAATTAAGTGTATAAATAAAGTTGTCCACAGCCGTTGATAATTTGTATAATTTTAAAATATATTAAATGTTGGAATTTCAATGAAAAATATTTTTGAATTTCTTAAAAAAAACACTTGACAAATATTTTCCTTAAAGTCTTCGAATTTAAAAATTGTTAACAATTTCATCCACAGCTGTGGATAAAGTGAAAACATATAGAACATATCTTCTTTTTTCCCTGATTGTTAAATTTATTTAATCGGTTTTTAATCTAATTTAATTAGTTAAACACTTTATGAAAAAGTCCGGGATGTTAATTTTTTATTTTTATGAATAATTAACAGCCAAATCCCTCTGTAATTTTATAAAACAAATAATTTTTATACACATTCTTCATAATTGCCTTACTTTCTGCACATAAGAACAAAAATTCCTCCTATTGAATATAATGTCCAAGGATGTGATAATATGTTAGAAATAATCAAGGATATTGTAATTCCAATATTGACCATAATTTTCGGTGCATTGTCGGCCTACTTCAGAGCTCATGACAAGCTTAGAAGCCGGTCTATAAAATATATTGTTGAAGCAGAAGAATTATACAAAGATAGTACAAAAGCAGGAGGAGAAAAGTTTTCTTGGGTTGTTGAAGCCTTGTACGAACTTATTCCTTCTCCCTTAAAAATAATTGTAACAAAAAAATGCATTGAAAAAATTGTTCAAAATTCCTTTGATGCCATTGAAAATTATGCAAAAATGCAGCTTGATATAGCTGTTGAAAAATACCTTAAATATTTAAATGACGGGAAGTCGGGCGACTTCATTGACTTTATAAGAGACAGTGATGTTGAATGATTAAATTAAAGCACTTGCCTTTAGACAAAACTATGGACTATATGGCGAGGCACTACAGATATGGAGATGACTTAGTTAAGAAGCTGGCAAAGGCAATAATATAACCCATAATTGTCAAAAACATTTATATTTGCAATTGATTCATATCATGTTATAATAACTTAGACAGCTTGCTTAACCAGCTTCTAAGTTATTTTAACATAAACTTACTTGCGGAGAAGCTAAACATTTACTTAAATATCGAGGGATACAAAGTGAAGAAAAAAAATATAAAAACAAAACAAAAACAACAACCTGTAGCTATAGACTATGAAAACAAAAAATTATCTGCTGCATACTTCTTGCCTCTGTTATTAATAGCAGGATTTGTACCGCTTATAGTATATGCAAAGCATATTGACTTGGAAGGAACAACCCAAGCCCTATATTGGACAGGCCAAAGACAGTACTTGGATTTCTTCAGTTACTGGAAATCAAGGTGGACAGTAGTTCTTACAGCAATAGCACTTATTCTTTATATAATATTATATAAACAAAAGAAACTGCCATTTAAAAATTTAAAACAATACTATATACCCCTGGGCATTTATGCGATTTGTGTAATAATATCAACCATATTGGCCATAGACACCCAAACAGCTCTGTGGGGATTCGTTGATATGTACCAGGGTATGTTTGTTCTGATAAGCTATGTACTAATCACATTCCTTACTATAAACTTTGTAAACAGCGAAAGGGATGTAACACTGTTTGTAAAAGCATTCTTAGTTCTTATGATAATAGAAGGATTAATAGGCATAACACAATATTTTGGCTTTGATTTCTTCCAGACAAAAATAGGAACAGGTCTTATTGTACCTGGAAGACTTCATGTTGAAAATTTATCGTTTCCCTTCGGACCTAAAACAATTTACGGTACACTGTTTAACACGAACTTTGTAGGAAGTTTTGCAACCCTTATGCTTCCGTTATCCATTGCTTTTCTGTTGGGAGCAAAAACGAAAAAGCAAAGAATTGTATCAGCAATAGCAGTTGTGCTGATGATATTTGTTTGGGTAGGATGCAATTCAAGGGCAGGATACTTAGGGGTTGCAGTATCAACAATATTTGCGTTGTGGTTGTTTAGAAAGTTAATAATAAAATTCTGGAAAGCTTCCGCAAGTATAGCAGCTATTTTATTAATAATTGTTATAGCTATGAATACTGTCTCTCAAGGAGCACTGTTTGATAGAATTAAGACTTTTAACATTGTTGAGCAAATTAAAAGCGTAAAAGCTAAGGACCAAACTGCTTTTAAATTCGAGGATATAGAATTAGGCAAAGACACTATTTCAATAAAAACAAATATTCAAACTTTAAATATGAGATTAGACAACAATAAACTATATTTTCTTGATGAAAATATGATTGAATTACCTATAAAAACAGTTGGAAATAAAATTGAAATTCAAGATGTCAATAAATACTGGCAATTGAATAACATTAAAATTCCGGAAAACTATCCTGGTATTTCTATAACAACACATTGGGGATGGGGAACAATTAATTTCTTATTTTCACAAGATGGTGTAAAAATTATAGGTAGCGGAGGAAGGTTAACTGAACCTATTGTTGCAGAAAGTTTTAAACCAATAACCGGATATGAAAAACTAATGTCTGACAGAGGATATATATGGAGTAGGACAATTCCATTGATAAAGAATAATTTTATAACCGGTTCCGGTGCTGACACATATCCGATTGCGTTTCCACAGGATGATTTTATTGCAAAGCTTAATATTTATATGGATGCAAGTATGGTTGTTGATAAACCACATAATATGTATCTGCAGACAGCCATAAACACTGGAGCAATATCATTAATGGCAATTCTTGTGATAATTGTAATGTATATTGTAACTGGATTAAAATTGTATAATAAGACAAATTTTAAGGTGTATGAAGAATACGTCGGGGCTTCTTGTTTAATAAGTGTAATAGGTTATTTAACGGCAGCATTTTTCAATGATAGTGTAGTCAGCGTAGCTCCATTATTTTGGTTAATACTTGGATTAGGAATCGGTATTAATTATAAACTAATTAAGAAAAATCATACTCTGGAATAAATGAGGCGATAATATGAAATTTAATATTAAAAACAGCAGCTTTATTTTTAAATTCATAGAAGAACTATTATATGTAGTTTTTGTTGTGCTTGGATATTATTTAGCCTTTTTATTAAGATATAATATGAATCCATTGCTGTTCAACCTGCAGCCTTTTTATGACAACATACCCTTTATTGTTTTAACCTCTATAGCTATTTTTTATATATATAATATAGTTTCTACAGTAAAAAAATCTGTTTTTGAGAATGCTTTAACTATTGCAATTGCACTATTTTTGATAGATATAATAGTTGTAGCCATTGTTTTTTTTAACAGAGGATTCTCATTTCCTCGTAGCGTTATACTACTGGGTTACATCATGCAATTTATATTAATATTTACTGTCAAAATAATAATAATCAAATTAATAAAATCAAACAGGAAACAGAATAATATCTTAATAATTGCATCCAAAGAAGAATCAGAAGAATTAGCTGTCAAGCTTTTGCTGGACAAAGTTAATGTTGATAACCTAAAATACATCAGCAATAATGTTAATGATGAAACGTATGATCTGATTGATAACTCGGAGAAAATTTATATCGGCAATAATATAAATATTAACAATAAGTTAAATGTTATAAAATATTGTTCTGAAAACCAAAAAGATATTTATCTTATCCCGGGTTTATATGAATTGGCAATGATGAATTCAAAAGTAAATCAAATAAAAGATATCCTATTTTTGAAAGTTGACAAATTAGGTCTTACTTTTGAGCAAATACTGGTAAAAAGGATAATAGATGTGGCAGCTTCATTGATTGGACTGATATTATTGTCACCATTACTGATAATAGTTGCAATAACAGTGAAAGTCTATGATAGGGGACCAGTTTTTTATAAACAGGAAAGGGTTACAATTGGAAACAAATCATTTAAATTATATAAGTTTAGAACTATGATAATAGATGCTGAAAAAAAGACAGGACCTGTTTTAGCTACTGATAATGATGATAGAATAACCCCGATAGGAAAGTTCCTAAGAGCAACTAGGGTTGATGAATTTCCTCAGCTAATCAATGTTCTTAAAGGAGAAATGAGTTTAGTGGGTCCTAGGCCGGAAAGACCATTTTTTGTTGAAAAACATAATAAAGAAATTGAAGAATTTAAATACAGAGTATATGTTAAAGCAGGAATAACGGGATTAGCACAAATAATGAGCAATTACTCAACGAATGCTAAAAATAAAGCAAAATACGATCTACTCTACATCCGGAATTATTCTTTGATGTTAGATATTATTATAATATTTAACACTGTTAAAATTATGTTTATGAAAGACAGTTCAGTAGGAGTCACTAAATACAAAAATTTAGAAGATATTTTAAACGAACAAGATTTAAAAGCTAAAGAAGAAATGGGAATTACAAAAGTAGATAATATATAGAAAACAGATTGTATATTTGTCGGAGAACAATATGGAAACAGCAAGACCACTTGTAAGTTTAATTACCGTTTCATACAACAGTGAAAAGACAATCGCTGATACAATTGAATCAATACTTGAACAAACATATGATAATATTGAATATATAATTGTAGACGGCCTCTCGTCAGACAATACCGTATCTATAGCAAAAAATTATGAAACAGAGTTTAAAGACAAAGGATACAGTTTTATAATAATTTCGGAAAAAGATAGCGGCTTGTATGATGCTATGAACAAAGGCATAAGATTATCTACCGGAGATATTGTTGGGATTTTGAATTCAGATGATTTTTATGTTAATGAATATATAATTGAAAAAGTTGTAAAAATGATGATGGAAGAAAATTCAGATTGTCTGTATGCTGATTTATTATATGTAGATGAAGTAAATTTAGAGAAGGTTGTAAGAAGGTGGAAAGCAAACAAAGGAGATTTCAGGTTAGGTTGGAATCCGCCGCATCCTACAACTTTTATAACAAAAAGATCATATGATAAATACGGACTCTATAAAACCGATTATAAAATTTCATCAGACTATGATATTTTGTATAGGATAATTCATAAAGGAAAAGTAAAAACCTCATATCTTGAAGAATATATTGTTAAAATGAGGATTGGAGGAAAATCTACAAGCGGTATAAAGAGCAACATAATTTCAAATAAAGAAATATATAATACCTTAAAAGAAAATAATCAAAAATTCAAATTACCGATAATTATTACCAGATTATTAGTTAAGATAAAACAGTTTCTTTGATTTAAAAATATATAACAAAGGAGTTAAACGTATGAATAAAAAAGCATTAATTACGGGAGTAACTGGTCAAGACGGTTCGTATTTAGCGGAACTCTTATTAGAAAAAGGATACTATGTTCATGGATTAGAACGGCGTTCATCAATAGACGGACAAGGAAGAATTAGACATTTATTAAATAATAAGAATTTCCATATGCATAATGGAGACTTATCAGATTCTTTAAGCATAATGAGAGTTATATCAAAAGTCAAACCGGATGAAATATACAATTTGGCAGCACAGAGCCATGTTCAGGTGTCATTTGAAGCACCTGAATATACTGCAGATGTAGATGCAATAGGCACATTAAGAATTTTAGAAGTAGTACATCAGCTAAACATGGATAAAACATGTCGTTTTTACCAGGCATCAACATCAGAACTATTCGGGAAGGTGCAGGAGATACCTCAAAAGGAAACAACTCCTTTTTATCCATATTCTCCATATGCATGTGCAAAACAATACGCTTATTGGATTGTAAAAAATTATAGAGAAGCATATGGTATGTTTGCAGTGAATGGGATCTTATTTAATCATGAATCTGAAAGAAGAGGCGAAACATTTGTAACAAGAAAAATTACTTTAGCAGCATCAAGAATTTCAAAAGGACTGCAGGATAAATTGTATCTTGGAAATTTAAATGCCCTGAGAGACTGGGGTTATGCTAAAGATTATGTTGAGTGCATGTGGTTAATGCTGCAGCATGATACCCCTGAAGATTTCGTTATTGCAACAGGCGAGCAAAATTCAGTACGTGACTTTTGCAATTTAGCCTTTAAATTTGCTGGAATTGATTTGATATGGGAAGGTTCAGATATAAACGAAAAGGGCATAGATAAAAAAACCGGAAATATTATAATTGAAGTTGACAAAAGATACTATCGTCCAACAGATGTCGCAACATTACTTGGTGACCCAACAAAAGCTAAATCACTGTTAGGATGGAATCCACGAAAAACGTCATTTGAAGAACTGGTAAAATTAATGATGGAGCATGACTTAGATTAGCTGAACGAGAGGCAAAATTAAAATGATATCAAAAAAAATTTTAAACAAAGATTCTAAAATATATGTGGCAGGACATAGAGGAATGGTTGGTTCTGCAATTGTAAGGAAATTAAATAGTGAAGGTTACAATAATATCATTATACGAACGTCTAAAGAACTTAATTTAAAAAGACAATCAGATGTAGAAAACTTTTTTGCTGAAGAAAATCCTGAATATGTTTTTTTAGCAGCAGCTAAGGTTGGCGGAATAGTAGCAAACAATACATATCCAGCTGACTTTTTGTATGATAATATTATAATTGAAATGAATGTTATTAAAAGTGCATTTGATAATAAAGTAAAGAAATTAGTTTTTTTAGGCTCTTCTTGTATTTATCCTCGCATGGCACCACAACCAATTCGAGAAGACAGCTTGCTTACGGGTGCCCTGGAACCAACAAACGAAGCATATGCTTTAGCTAAAATATCTGGGTTAAAATTTTGTGAATACTTAAATCGTCAATATGGAACGGATTATATAAGTGTTATGCCAACTAATCTATACGGACCAAATGATAATTATCATTCCGAGAATTCTCACGTGATTCCCGGTTTGATTAGACGTTTTCATGAAGCAAAAATTTCAGGAACAAAAGAAGTAATTGTATGGGGCACAGGAAAAGCATTGAGAGAATTTCTTTATGTTGACGATTTAGCAGATGCTTGTGTTTACTTAATGAATACATATTCTGACAATGAAACAGTAAATATAGGAACAGGAAAAGAAATATCAATTGCACAACTTGCGGAGGTTATTAAAAATGTTATAGGGTATGAAGGAACAATTACTTTTGACACAAAAAAACCTGATGGAACGCCAAGAAAACTATTAGATCTTTCAAAACTAAATAAATTAGGCTGGAATTACAAAACAGAAATAGAAGAAGGTCTTAAGAAATCATATGACGATTTTTTAAGTAATGAAGTTCGAACAGAAAGATAATTAGACAGGAGATAAACAAATGAATATAATTCTATTATCAGGCGGTTCAGGGAAAAGATTGTGGCCACTTTCCAACGAAACCAGATCAAAGCAATTTCTTAAATTGTTAAAGGACAATGAAGGAAAACCCGAATCCATGGTTCAGAGAGTATACAGGCAGATTAAAGAAGCGTCCATAGAATCAAATATTGTTGTCGCTACAGGGAAGTCACAGTTAGATTCCATAAGAAGCCAACTAGGAAACAATGTGGATGTTGTGCTTGAGCCCGAAAGAAGAGATACCTTCCCTGCCATAGTTTTATCATGTGCTTACCTTTATTATAAAAATGGTATGAATAACGATGATGTAGTTCTTGTATTGCCGGTAGACCCATATGCCAATTTGGATTATTTCAAAGCATTGATAAAGATGGAAAGAGCAATAATAGATAAAAATTCAAATATTGCATTAATGGGAATTAAGCCAACTTACCCATCTGCCAAATACGGATATATAATACCAAGCAAATACGGAAATTTAGTTGAAAGATTTCAAGAAAAACCTTCAGAAGAATATGCTGAAAAATTAATAGAAGAAGGTGCAATGTGGAATGGCGGTGTTTTTGCATTTAAATCAGGATACCTTATGAACATTGCAAAAAAATATATTGACTTCAATTCATATGAAGAAATAGAAAAGAAATATGTAGACCTGCCTAAAATAAGCTTTGACTATGAAGTTGTAGAAAAAGAGAAATCAATTGCAATGGTTGAATATCAAGGTGTATGGAAGGATCTCGGAACTTGGAATACACTTACCGAGGTAATGGATTGCAATACTTTAGGGAAAGTGATACTTGCAACAAACTGTAGCAACACACATGTAATTAATGAATTAGATATCCCTGTCACTGTATTGGGGGCTAATAATATGGTTATAGCTGCAAGCCCGGATGGTATTTTGATTTCAGATAAACATGAAAGTTCTTTCCTTAAGCCTTATGTAGAAAAGCTTAAGCAACGACCAATGTATGAAGAGCGGCGATGGGGAGAATACATAGTGCTTGATTATGTTGCTTATGATGATGGGACATCATCCTTAACAAAAAGTTTGTTTATTAAAGCAGGAAAGTCAATAAGCTATCAATCACATAAAATAAGAGATGAAATTTGGACAATAGTAGATGGCATGGGAGACCTTTTAATCGATGGACACATTAGAAACGTTAGGCGCGGGGATGTAGCGTACATTACTAAAGGACAAAAACATGCAATAAGAGCTACTTCTAATTTGCGTTTGATAGAAGTCCAGATTGGTGTTGAATTAGTTGAAACAGATATTGAACGTCATGCTTGGAAATGGTAATTAATGGAGTAATATTTCAGGAGAATATATGAAGGTTTTATTAGTAGATACGGCAGTTAGTGGTCACCATGTTTCTTATTTGAAGGCACTTATAAGCAATGAAAATTGTGACTTTGTCATTTGCATACCGAAAAAAATCAGTGACATAGAAACAAAACAGATAGAAATCAAAAATGCAAATTTTAATTCGGGCAATTTCATTCAGTATTATAAATGGATAAAAGAAATCCAATCCGCAGCGAATGCAGAAAAGCCGGACATAATACAATTTTTATACGGCGATATATTCTACAGATATTTTGGTATAGGTTTATCAAAATTCAAAAAATATAAGACTGTAGTAACTTTTCATCAAATCAGAAACAGTTTTTTACGAAACATCAGCATAAAAACAATATCCAAAAAAATCAATACAGGTATTGTCCACACAGAAGAATTGTTGAGAAAATTAAACAGTTTAGACATTAACAATGCCAAGCATATAGAGTATCCTCACTTAAATGATATAAATTATATAACCAAGGAATTTGCTCTTAAGTATTTAGGTCTGTCAGACAAAACTCCTGTTTTGTTGGCATTGGGGGGAACAAGATTTGACAAAGGTCTTGACATACTGCTTGAAGCCTTAAAATATGCGGATAAGCCGTTTCAATTAATAATAGCAGGTCAAGAGCAGTATTTTGACAAATCATTTATAGAGAATAAAATTGAAACATACAAAGATAATGTAAAACTATTATTAAAATTTCTATCAGATGAAGAATTTTCAATATGTATCAATGCTTGCGATTTTATAGTACTGCCCTACAGAAAAATATTCACGGGAGCAAGCGGTCCTTTGGGAGAAGGTGTATGGTTAAGAAAAACAATAATTGGACCTAATCATGGAAGTTTAGGTGATATTATTACTAAAAATAATATAGGCATAACATTTACTTCTGAGGATTCTTATATGTTATCTAAAGTAATTAATGATCAGTTAAATAAGAAATATGAATGGAATGATATTGCGGAAAATTATAGACTTACATTGTCTGTTTATAAATTTAAGAATGACTATCAAGTAATATACGATGAATTGATATAATATAAATAACCATTTAAGAATAAGTTATATAAGGAGTAATATCTGTGGGAAAACTTCATTTAGTTGTTTTAATTCCTGCTTGTATAATAAGTTCTAATTATGGTTTTTGGCCATTAGTTTATGTTAGATCATGGATAAGATTAGAGATGTTATTGGTTCACTTAATTATATTGAAGTTTATTATTAAATTTCCTATATTTAAAATGATCAAGAATGTATCTTTAACAGCTGCTTCAACACTATTAATGTTTTTATTTGGATCAGTTCTTCAACAAATAAGCAATTGGATAGTTTGGGATTTATTCTCAATATTATTATGCTCGATATTTTACTTTGGTATACTAACGTTAAATCAAGAAATGAAACAAGAAATTATAAATATTTTAAAAAGAATAGCACCACATAACTTCCTAAAAAAATTTTAAATAATTTAAGAGATAAATTGTCTATTAAAGCAAGGCAACGAGCACAAAGTCTGTTTACATATGATATTAAAAAGGAAAAATTATTAGGTTTGGTAAATAATTTTATTAAATAGATAGAATTTAAGTGCTTTTATATTTTAAAACGACTCATAACTTGTTATAATAATTAAAGAAATAATAAACTTAACGAATTTGGAGTATTTAATGAAAGTAACAACGGATAAAATAGTTAATGAAAAGTTATCTGCAGCAATTTTTATACAATTTACAGTACTCACAATCCAACATTTAGTTTTAAAATATTTTGGTTTAGAGGGAAGTGGTGCAGAAACCTATATTAAGCTATTTTCGAAATTAATTGTTGGGATATTTTTTATTAGAACAATTTTTGATATTTACTACAGAGAATACAAACTGATAATTTTTATTTATATTTTTTCCGCAACAATTTTTTTGATAAATGTATTATTGTTTCCTCAAAATATTAATGAATTAAAATCAATACTGTTTGACTTTTTTATTATGTGTTTACCATGTTTTTTATTTAGCTTTAGCATTGATAATTATGATCATCTATTAAATACCCTGAAAAAACATGGAAGATTAATTTTTATAGTGGGTATATTTATGTCATATTTGATAATATTTAAGAATCTTAATATAGGCAGCAACAATTATAGCATGTCATTATCATACTATTTATTAATACCATCATTGATTTATCTTTACTACTTTTTAAAAGATTATACCTTCTTAAACTTTTTACTATTCGTTTTTTCAACGATTGGAATATTATTAATAGGAGCAAGAGGTCCGATTTTATGTATTGTTGTTTATATTATTGTATTTATCTTTAATAATATTAGAGGATATAATAGCAAGGGACGATTGATGTTTTATTTAGCATCTATATTTATCTTTTGTATAGGAATTATATTTTTTAATGATATAATATACTTAGTAAGTAAGGTTCTGGATTATTTTAACATATACAGTAGAACTATTAATTTTTTGCTAAATGACACATTTAATTTAAGTGAAAGAGAAAAGCTATACTTCGGAGCTTTTCAACTAATCAGAGAACATCCTTTGATAGGCATAGGAATAGCCGGCGATAGGTTATATTTTCAAGGTTATGTTCACAATTTATTTTTAGAGTTAATATTGAATTATGGTATAATTTTAGGTTTTTCATTTTCTATTATGTTAATATATATATTTGCAAAATCTATTATATCTGTTGATAAAGAAACATCTAATTTTAACTTAATATTTATCTGTTTAGGTGTGATACCTTTGATGTTTAGCAGCTCTTATTTAGTAAATGTTTGGTTTTGGATATATTTAGGCTTAATTTTGAAAACAATATTTAAATTTAATAAAAGAAATTATTCTTTATAATAATTACGATTTAATAACTAAAGGAGTAAATAAGATGAACAAAAATGAAAAAGAAGTTCAGTATTATGTATATCAAACTGATTTAAAAGAAATATTTTTAGTTTTATGGAAAAGGAAAAAAATGATTATAAGTTTATCATTGATAGTTGGATTAATTGTAGCCTTATATAGCAAGTTTGTGATTATTCCCACATATGAAACAAAGCTAAATATAATAATTAGCATGCCGGAAACTTATACAACAAGATATGGTGAATATGAGTTGCCTTTTTTTGATAATAGTCAATATCTTAATTTAATAAAAAGCAATGATGTTATTGCTAACACAATAAAATACATGGATTATGATAATGATGTCAGTATAGAAGATTTGAGAGGGAAAGTAACAATTTTAGAGACAAAAGCTGCTTCTGGAGTAAAACAAAACAGCTTCGAAATTATAGTATCTGAAAGAACCCCTGAAGAGTCGTTAAAATTGGCCCAAAATCTATATAAAAGTTATTTGGATTTTATTGACGTAATGATAAAAGAAGTAGCTATTAATAATTACTACAATGAATTTACTCTGCAAAATAAAAATTTAGAAAAACAGTTAAATAGTAATAAAGAAATTTTAAAAAGGAACGAAGAACTATTGAATGAAATTCCGAAATCATTATCACAAGAAGGCAGCAGTATAGATATAAAAAGAAGTTTAAATGAATCAATTGATTATGTTATACCTATAAATGCAATAAATCCTAATTATATAAGTATTGAGAGTGATATTATACAAAATAAGCAATCAATAAATGAAATAGAAAATCACATTAGGATGAATAATATGTTTCTAACGGAATTAGAAGAAGAATTACAGTCTGTAAAAGAATATTATGAAACCGGTAAAGTAAAAAAATTGGAATCAAATATAGTAAGTTCAGTAACAGCTAATATATATTTGCCTTCACCTCCTGTTGCTCCAACATTTAAGAGCAGTCCAAGCATTGCATTAAATACAGCAATAGGATTGTCGATAGGTTTGTTTATTGGGGTTTTAATAACTCTAATTAAGGAGTATTGGTTAGATGTAAATAAAAAATAAAATTGAAATAGTTTAAGGTGGTGGATTTATGAATCTAAGCTTTTTGATTTCTAAGCTAATAAAAAAACTTCATATACCTGCAATCAAAAATTCTACAATAGATAAAACAGCTAAGGTATGCTCAGGTTCTCATATTGTTAATTCTACATTAGGAAGATACACATATATAACAAATTTTTGCTCGGTTTTTAACTGTGACATAGGTAATTTTTGCTCAATTGCAGATAATTGCATTATTGGCGGACATCGTCACCCCATAGATTGGGTATCAACTTCACCAGTATTTCATGAAGGTAAAAATATAATGAGAAAGAATTTTTCTGAACATGAATTTGAAACAGGACAAAAAACAATAATTGGCAATGATGTATGGATAGGTAATAATTGTTTAATTAAAGGTGGAATCAAAATAGGTAACGGTGCCATTATTGGAATGGGCTCTGTAGTTACAAAAGATGTGGGCGATTATGAAATATGGGCAGGTAACCCTGCTAAATTAATTCGCAAAAGATTTGATGATGAAACAATAGATATTTTAATAAAAAGCAATTGGTGGAATATGGATGATGCAGCTCTTCAAGCTGCTGCTTTAAATTTCAATAACATTGAAAAATTTAAAATTCCACATTAAGTAATTAAGGAGTACAACTTTGAAAATACTACATTTATGTTTAGCAAGTTTTTATATTGATAATTATTCTTACCAAGAAAACATGTTGCCTAAGTTTCATAAGGATATGGGCTTGGATGTTGAAATAATCGCATCATTGGTTTCTTTTGACAAGGACGGAAATCCTAATTTGTTGAATGAATCAGGCAGCTATATAAATGAATATGGCATACCTGTCACGAGGCTAAATTATTCAAAGAAAAAATACAGCAAAACTCTAAGAACCTACACCAATACATATGAAACAATATGCAAAACACAACCGGATATTATATTTGCCCACGGTTGTCAGTTCCTTGATATAAAGCATGTTGTCAAATATGTGAAACTTCATCCGAACACACGAATATATGTAGACAACCACGCCGATTTTTCCAACAGTGCAAGAAATTTTTTGTCCAAAAATATTCTTCATAAAATAATCTGGAAATATTGTGCTCATCAAATAGAGCCTTATACTAAAAAATTCTATGGGGTTATTCCTACCAGAGTGGATTTCTTAAGAGACGTTTATAAACTTCCGAAAGAAAAAATTGAACTGCTTGTCATGGGGGCAGATGATGAAAAAGTAACAGAAGCTAAAGACCCGGACATCAAACATGAAGTAAGAAACAAATACAATATAAAAAACGAAGATTTATTGATTATTACCGGCGGTAAAATTGACAAAGAAAAAAGACAGATTCTGGATTTAATGGAAGCTGTTCAGAAAATAGACTATGATAATTTAAAACTTATAGTTTTTGGTTCTGTAATAAAAGAATTGAAAGATGAAATTAATAAGTTAGCAGATGGAGTTAAAGTACAGTATGTAGGATGGATAAAATCATCAGAAAGTTATAAGTATTTCGCTGCATCAGATTTAGTTGTCTTTCCCGGCAGGCATTCGGTATTATGGGAACAAGCAGCAGGATTGGGAATTCCCTTGATTGTTAGACACTGGGAAGGAACAAATCATGTGGATTTAGGTGGCAACTGTAAATTTTTATATGGAAACAGTGTCGATGAAATTTATAAATTATTGATGAGTTTGATAAACAACAAAGACGAGCTGGATCATATGAGGGAAATAGCCGAATCGGAGGGAATGAAATTTTTTTCATACAAGGATATTTCATGCAGAGCCATAGAATTTAAAGAACAACAATGAGAATAACAGGTTTGTGTTGCGGTAGTTTTGCAACATGAGATCAACGCGAGGAAATAATGTCAACCATAAAAACAACAGCCATAATAATAACAATGATAAGCTTGGGTTCAAAATTGTTAGGATTTGCCAGAGAAATTGTTTTAGCTTACTTTTATGGCACATCATATGTTGTTGATGCATATTTGATGGCTATAGCCATACCCGGAATTGTTTTTGGGTGGATTGTTTCATTATCTGTATCATATACCCCAATCTATACGGAAGTAAGAGTAAAGAGTGGAGAAGACAATGCCAAGAGGTTTAACAACAATATTATATCCATAGCCATTACAATTGCCATAATATGTGCCTTTATAGGTGTTCTATTCAACAATCAGATAGTAAGCTTGGCTGCACCAGGATTTGAAGGAGAAGTTTACAACCTTACAAACAGATTCTTAAAAGTAACTGTTTTTTCCATATCAATCAATGTTTTTGTACAAATACTTATATCCTATTTAAACTGTCACAATAAATTTATTGCATCCAATATATCTACTCTGATAATCAGCAGCACTCAGCTATTGGTAGTCTATATAAGTAGCAAATTGGGCAAAGAAATTTTGATTTACGGCACAATATTGTCATATATAGCACAGTTGTCGCTGTTATTATTTTTTTCTTATAAAAACGGATATGTTTACAAGTATGAACTGAAGATAACACCTGAAATCAAGCAAGCTTTCAGTATATTGGTTCCAATATTTATCAGCAGCATGACAATTCAGATAAATAGTTTTGTCAATAAAGCATTTGCATCAAATTTAGCTGAAGGCAGCATATCAGCCTTGAATTATTCGGGTGTCATAAGGTACTTTATTTTTTATATATTTACCGTTGCTTTAACCACTATGATTTATCCCATGCTTTCAAGCAGTATGGCAAAAAACGATATAAATACCATCAAAAGATTAGTTTCCAAAGCTATCACCATCATAATAATACTGTTTATTCCCATATCTGTGGGTGCAATTATATTGTCTGAGCCTGCAATATTTTTTGTTTATCAAAGAGGAGAATTCAGCAGCCAATCAACCCTTATGACATCTGCTGCGCTGCAGATGTATTCCATAGGGTTGGCAGCTGTTGCCTTGCGAGATGTTATAACAAAAGTATTCTACTCCATGAAAGAAACCAAAGCCATAATGTATATCAGTTTTTTGACTGTCTTTGCATGCATAATTTTCAGTACAATTTTAATCAAACCTTTAGAACATGCCGGTCTTGCACTTGCTGCCAGTCTATCAGACATCATAACATTGCCCTTGTTTTTTTATTTTTTAAGAATACGTTTGGGCAATTTAGGATTAAAAGACAGTTTGACTATATTGATTAAATCCTGTATCAGTTCAGTTGTTATGGGGCTTTTAGTTTATTTTACATTTAATTATTTAAATTCATCATTTGAACCAGGCAAAATTATAACTCTTTTATCAATTGCAGCATCTGCAGCAGCAGGAGCATCAATATATTTTGTTTTGATGCTGTTGATGAAGGTGGAAGAAATGAATTACTTTACCGACTTAGTGAAATATTTCAACAAAAAAGTTTTTAATCTAATAAACAAGAGGGGGCAATGATGTGTTAAACCGACACATCAAATATAATTATGGCTAAGAGAATAGTTGTAACAGGCGGAGCAGGATTTTTAGGGTCGCATCTGTGCGAAAGATTATTGATCGAGAGAAATGATGTTATCTGTGTTGATAACCTTTTTACCGGCAGCAAAGAAAATATCAGACATTTGTTTAATAATAATTATTTTGAATTCATCCGGCATGACATAGTAACTCCACTATATGTTGAATGTGATGAAATCTATAATTTAGCATGTCCTGCAAGTCCGGTTCATTACAGTCACGACCCCATCAAAACTGCCAAAACAAGCATATTTGGATCGGTTAATATGTTGGGACTGGCAAAACGCACTAATTCTAAAATATTGCAAGCTAGTACCAGTGAAGTTTACGGAGACCCTCAAGTGCATCCTCAAAAAGAGGATTATTGGGGAAATGTTAATCCGTTGGGATTGAGATCATGTTATGATGAGGGTAAAAGAGCTGCTGAAACATTTTTTATGGATTATTATCGCAAGTACAATGTTTCTGTGAAAATTGCAAGAATATTTAATACTTACGGTCCTAAAATGAGCTTCAATGACGGAAGAGTAGTGTCAAACTTCATTATTCAAGCACTTAAAAATGAAGATATAACAATTTACGGTGACGGCAGTCAGACCAGAAGCTTTTGTTTTGTTGATGATTTAATTGAAGCTTTGATAAAAATGATGGATACAGAAAGCAACTTTACAGGTCCTGTAAACATAGGAAATCCTGAAGAACACAACATCTTAGAACTTGCGGAAGCAATTATAAGATTAACAAGTTCAAAATCTAAAATAGTATTTCAAAAATTACCCAAGGATGATCCGATGAGACGAAAACCAGATATCAGTTTAGCTAGAGAATCTTTGAAGTGGGAACCGAAAGTATCATTAAATGATGGATTAACCAAAACGATCAAATATTATGGAGAATGGCTGAATGTTAAATCGTGAAGACAATAAAGTAAGTGTAATAGTTCCAGTTTACAAGATCGAGAAGTATTTGACAAAAAATATCGAATCAATAATAAAACAGAATATCGATATGGAAATCATCTATGTGGATGATGGAAGCAAGGATAAAAGCGTAGAAATAATCAAAAAATATATGCATTTAGATCAAAGAATAAAACTGCTGCAAAAGGATAATGGCGGCTGTGCTTCTGCCCGAAATTATGGTTTGAAGAATGCAACAGGCAAATATGTTATTTTTATTGACGGAGATGATTATATTAATGAAAACTCCCTTGAAGCTTTATACAATGCAGCTGAACAAGAAAATTTAGATATAGTTCAAGGCAGCTATAGGTTAGTAGATGATAAAGGAAGTATTGTTATAAGAAAATGTAACGACGGACGAGGAAACATAGGTGATTGTTTAAGCGGTTTTCAATGGCTGGTAAGAAAGAATTTTAATTTTGTAGTGTGGCTTTATTTGTTCCGCAGAGAGTACCTGATTGATAACAATTTATGGTTTAGTGAAGATATATATCATGAAGATTTTGAATTTATCCCGAGGGCATTATATTTTGCAAAAAGGATAAAAGCAATTGATTTATGCTTCTATAATTATGTTCAAAGACAAGGGTCTTTTATGCATACCAAAAATATAAAAAAGTGCACTGATTTAGTCAAAATAGGCGACAGGTACAAAGACTTTGCCAATGACAATATCGACAAAAAAACCCAGGCAGATGTTTATGATTTCTTTGAAAAACATTTAAGATATGCATATGTAAGTAGTTTAAATTCTGCAATAGAGCAAGGCATCCCTCTGAGTGTGTTGTTAGAAGACAAGCAGCTCAAAAATAAATTAATTAATGAAATTTCAAAATCCGGCAAGAAAAGACATCAGCTTATATCATATTTATTGAAATATAATCTATACAACACATACAAATATTTATTCCTTATTAGAAATCTTTAATATGGAAAACCATACCAATAGATAAATCACCACAACCAACCCAATAGGTATATACCAGAAACTTGTTTAGCAGGGACTAAGCATGCCTTTTAAATATCTATTATGTAGAATTAGTAAAAATATGGAAAAAACTTATTTTCACCTTGATTCTAATACGAAAATGATTTAAAATGTACTGTAATGTCTTAAAATAAATATTTCCTGAATTTAACAAAGTCACCAGTCAATATAGTTTGTAAAAAGCAGAGCAATTTCTTGATTATTCTATAAACTGTGATATGAAAAATTAATAATAGATATTATAATTGGAGAAATCTTATGAAACTATTAATAACAGGTGCAGCCGGCTTTATCGGATTTCACCTTACAAGGAAATTACTTGATCAATCCTATGAAGTTGTAGGGATTGATAATCTAAATGACTATTATGATCCAAGCCTAAAGAATTCAAGACTTGAAATCTTAGGGGAGTACAACAATTTTAATTTTCAAAAAGTAGACTTGAAAGACAAAGCATCAATTGATATTATCTTTGAAACTTATCGTCCCACTCACGTTATAAATGTGGCGGCTCAAGCAGGAGTGCGGTACTCTATCGAGAATCCTTATGCTTATGTTGACTCTAACTTATTAGGCTTCATCAATATCTTAGAGGCTTGTAGAAATTATCCGGTCGATCATTTGCTTTATGCATCTTCAAGCTCTGTTTATGGCGGCAATAACGTTGTTCCATTCTCAACTAATCATAATGTGGATCATCCTGTATCACTTTATGCTGCAACTAAGAAATCAAATGAGTTGATGGCCCATACATATAGTCATCTTTATGGAATTCCGACAACCGGACTTAGATTTTTTACTGTTTACGGACCGTGGGGAAGACCGGACATGGCTTATTTTTCATTTACGAAAGATATATTAGCAGGGAAGCCGATTAAAGTTTTCAATCATGGAAAAATGGAAAGAGACTTTACATATATTGATGACATAGTTGAAGGTATTGTGAAGCTTATAGGTAAAGCTCCCGTTCCGAATAAAGAATGGGATGAAAGCAAAGATGATTTAAGTACAAGCTTTGCACCTTATAAGATTTATAATTTAGGAAATAACAATCCGGTGAAGCTCATGAGATTTATCAATGCTTTAGAATCAGCATTAGGGAAAGAAGCTGAGAAAGTTTATATGGATATGCAGCCGGGAGATGTTCTAAGGACATATGCTGATGTGTCTGACCTTGAAAAAGACATTAATTTTAAACCATCAACAAGTATTGAAGATGGACTTAGGAAGTTTGTAAATTGGTATATGGATTATTATAAAATTAGAGATAATGACTAAAAAGCAGAAGGAGAACACAAAATGAGAATAGCAGTAGCAGGAACAGGTTATGTAGGGTTATCTGTCGCAGTTCTTTTAGCTCAGCACAATGAGGTAATTGCATTGAATAGAACTCAAGAAAAAGCTGATATGATTAATAATAAAAAGTCACCCATAGTTGATGCTGAAATACAGGATTATTTGACAAACAGGAGTTTAAATTTAAGAGCAACCACTGATAGTAACACAGCATATAAAAATGCAGAATATGTAATTATTGCAACTCCAACAAATTATGATGAAAATAAAAACTATTTTGATACCAGCTCTATTGAAGAGGTTATTACAAATGTATTAAGAATTAATCCCGAAGCAGTGATGGTAATTAAATCAACTGTGCCGGTCGGATATACAGAAAAGATTAAAGAAATATTTGATACTGATAATATCATTTTTTCACCTGAATTTTTAAGAGAAGGAAAGGCTTTATATGATAATCTTTATCCTTCAAGAATTGTGATAGGAGAGAAATCTGAAAGAGCAGAGATTTTTGCAAACCTATTAGCTGAAGGTGCCATTAAGAAAGATATCCCAATCCTTTATACTGATGCTACAGAAGCGGAAGCCATCAAGTTATTTGCTAATACTTACCTTGCATTAAGAGTATCATTTTTTAATGAATTAGATACTTACTCAGAGGTTAGAGGATTAAACACACAGCAGATTATTGAAGGGGTATGTTCAGACCCGCGAATAGGAAGTCATTACAACAATCCTTCATTTGGATATGGAGGATATTGCTTGCCGAAGGATACCAAGCAGCTTTTAGCTAATTATACAGATGTGCCGCAGAATATAATGACAGCGGTGGTGGATGCAAACCGTACAAGAAAAGACCATATTGCTGATATGATTATCAAAAGAAATCCTAAGATAGTTGGTATTTATAGACTTACAATGAAAACTGATTCAGATAACTTCAGACAATCCTCAATTCAAGGAGTAATGAAACGTATTAAAGGTAAAGGTATTGAAGTAGTTGTATACGAGCCGGTATTAAAAGATGACAGCTTCTACAATTCAAGAGTAATCAGAGATTTAGATGAGTTTAAAAGAATATCCGATGTCATTGTTGCCAATAGAATGTCTAATGACATCAGAGATATTGAAGATAAGGTTTATACCAGGGATTTGTATTGTAGGGACTAAGAAGAATGTGGGTTCCTCAAAAAACAACTGATCGGAATACAAGTAACCCAATAGTCAAAAATATGAAAGCTAAAACTCAAAAAAAACCCAAGAAGTATTATAGAAAAAATATAAACAAATTGATTTAAACTTATCAAAATGTATTTTCTCTACAGGTACATTCTTTTTTAACAATGCTTCATTTTTTCCGTTTTCAATATATTTATCAATGGCATTAGGAACGCGGCCATAAATTTTGTAGAAATGCTCTTGGATGGACATTCACATTGGCCGTGCCAGGCACCATTGACGTGCCAGGCACCATTGACTTGAGTTATTTTTGATTGAAGTTTCAATGATCATAGCGATTGATTTTGTTCGTTGGTTAATTAAACTTGAGTTATTAAAGGCAAAATAAGCATTTTGTGACAAAGTTCGAGTGTTATGGTATTACTGCTAAAGTAAGTAGTTTATGAAGAAAAGCGTCTTATTAATTCTACAGCATTAAGGGAAGCTGTAATAAATGCAATAATACATAATGATTATTCTAACGGAATACCTCCAGTTTTTGAAATATTCTCTGATAAATTTGTTATTACGTCATCAGGAGGGTTGCCGCAAGAATTAAGTCAAGAAGAATTTTTTGATGGAATTTCTGCACCTAGAAATAAGGAACTTATGAGGGTGTTCAAAGATGTTAAATTAGTAGAGCAACTTGGTTCTGGTGTTCAGAGAATATTAAAAGTTTATAATAAAAATGTATTTAAGTTTAGTCCAAATTTTTTAAAAGTTAGTTTCCCTATAAAAAATGTCGGTGAGAATGTCGGTGAGAATGTCGGTGAGAATGTCGGTGAAAATGTCGGTGAGACAATGATTAAGATCAATAATACACAAAAAAGCATTATTAGCATCATTAAGTCTGATAAGCATATTACCCAGGCAGAGATAAGTAAAAAGTTAAATAAAACTATTAGAACAGTTGAAAGAAATATGAAAAAACTTCAAGAAGCCGATATTATTGTCCGAGTGGGTTCAGATACATTGGGTTATTGGGAAGTGGTAGTTAAAGAGGTTTAAATTGGAACGAAATACAATGGCTATAATATGGGACTTTGATTAAACACTTATCAGCGAATACATGTAAACTCCATTTTTGAAAATATATATGTGAAATTATTAAAAGCTCAGGCAGAAAATAACTGGTGTAGTAATTATATGCGTACAACTTGTGGTGCTGCAGATTTGAAAATGGCGATAAAGAATGAAGAACAATCTTAAATACCTTAAAACTTGTCGAAATATATTTTCTCCACAGGTACATTCTTTTTCACCAATGCCTCAACTATGGAATCAATCATTGCAGGGCTGCCGCATAGATATGCTGAGTAATTTTCTGCATTTTCAACATATTTATCAATGGCATTAGGTACACGCCCCTTTTCTCCCTTCCACTCAGGGGATTCCTCCCGAGATAGTGTAGGTACAAACTTTAGATTAAGTTTTTCTTCAAAACCTTTTATCCTATCAACTAAAAATAGATCATCCATTGTCCTGGCACCAAAGAAAAATATAGTTTCCCTCATAATATTGTTATCAGCCATATATTGAAGGATTGACATTATAGGCGCCATTCCGGTTCCTGCACCTGCCAATATAATCGGGCCATCATCATCATGATAATAAAAATCACCATAAGGACCGTTAATATGAGCTGTATCTCCTTCCTTTAAATGCTGATGAACATAGGTGGTGGCAATTCCTCCCGTAAAACCTATCAATAATTCGATAGCATGCTTATCATCTACTGAAGATGCAATTGAATATGCCCTATAAACTTCTTCATCATTACCTTTATAGGCAGGAGCCTTAAGCTGGACATACTGTCCCGGTTTAAAGCTTATTTCTTCTTCACCCAAATCAAAACGAAGTTTTTTAATAGTAGATGTTAATTGCTCCATTTTATCCACAATAACAGCATATTCTTTAACATTGAACAATTCTTCCGGTATTTCTACTTTTATATTTTGCTTTACCTTACATTGACAGGACAGCCTGGTATTAGTTTCTAATTCTTCTTTAGTGAGAAGAGGTTTTTCTGTAGCAAGAACAGGTCCTCCCCCTTCAAGGACAACAACCTTGCAGTAACCGCAGGTGCTTTTGCCTCCACAGGCAGATGGTATGAAAATCTGTTCAGACCTTAATGTATCTAAAAGACTGCTGCCGCCCTTAACAGTATAATTTTTATCTTCATTTATTGTAAGTGTAACATCTCCGTAATTACCGATGGTTCTGTCGGAAATAGTAAGTATGGCTGCAAGAGCCGCAGAAATTCCGGAGAATACTACAATTGTCATAATTATTGTATCCATAATCACCTCCTACTGTATCTGAACCATGCCGCTGAAACCAATGAATGCTAAGGCCATAATTCCTGTAATAATTAAAGTTATAGGAACTCCTCCCAACCCTTCAGGTATGGAACTTTCGTTAAGCTTTGACCTTATTCCTGCCATTGCGGTTATGGCAAGAGTCCAACCGACACCTGAGCCCACTGCAAAGCCAAAAGTTTGGACAAAATTATACTGTCTGGCAACCATAAACAATGAAACTCCAAGTATGGCACAATTTACGGTTATAAGGGGCAAAAATATTCCCAAGGCGTAATATAGAGTGGGTAAATACCTGTCCATTGCCATTTCTAAAAGCTGTACAAATGCTGCAATAACCAAAATAAACAATATATACATTAAATATTCCAGCCCTAAGGGCAGCAAAATTTGCCAGTATACAAAATAATTTAATACAGTTGTAAATGAAAGCACCATTGTGACAGCAATCCCTAAACCCAAAGCTGTAGGTATTTCTTTTGAAACGGCAATAAACGAACACATACCCAAGAAGTTAGAAAAAATCATATTGCTGGTAAATATAGAAGCAATAAATATTATAAAAGGATGAACCTGAATCATTTTTTCTCAACTCCTTCCTTTTGTTTTTTTAAACGATTATTATTAAAAATCCACATTATCAATGCAAGTATGAAAAATGCCGAAGGGGGCATAACCATTAATGTCCACCTTGTAACGGTTTCAGGAATAATACTGATTCCAAAAACACTTCCAAAACCTAAAATTTCTCTTACGAAGGAAATTGACATTAAAACAAAGGTATAACCTATCCCCGACGCAAGACCGTCAAAAAATGATGGCATTGGAGGATTAGATTGTGCAAATCCTTCAGCCCTTCCCATTATTATGCAGTTGGTAATTATAAGTCCTACATAGGGTCCTAATGCTTTACTCATTTCAGGCATATAAGCCTTCAAATATATATCAACCATAATTACATATACAGAAATTATAAGCACCTGCACCATCATACGAATATGCTTGGGGGTGTGGTCTTTTAACAGAGATACCGTCAATGAAGAAAATGCAGTTACCAAAGAAAGAGCAATTCCCATAATCAGCGAATTCATCATTAAATTAGTTACTGCCAATGCAGAGCAAATACCGATTACCTGCACTAATATGGGGTTGTCAGTGAATATTCCCTTTGTAAATATCTTTTTTACTTCTGTCTTAGTCAATTACTTCACCTCCTGTAAAAAGAGCTTTATATCTTCATTAATGAGCTTTACAACAGCAGCAGATGTTTGTGTTGCACCGGCAATAGCATCCACATTACTATTAGGCTCAGGGGATGAAACAATAAATTCATCCATCTTGCCGGATATATCAATACCTCTAAACTGCTCCTTGTATGAATCTTCGGATATTCTTCCACCAAGTCCCGGAGTTTCAGATTGTGTAACAAACTCAATACCGATAATTTCCGTGTAATTTGTATTTAATCCAATGTATCCAATTATGGAGCCCCAAAGTCCGGGACCGTTAATGGGAACTGCATATGCCGTTTCTTGTCCTCCTTGAGTCAATGCATAACCTCTTAGCTCCCCCCACTCCTTTTCAATGACATTCTCATTAAATACTTTTTCAACATCCTCTTCCGCTCCATCTTTTGGCAGTATATCAAAAATATAAAGAATTTTTTGCTGAAGCTCGCTTTCTTGATTGAATTCAATTGTATCTGCAGTAGCATAATTAAGACCTGCCAATACTGCTATAAATACTGCGGTAACTGCCATCATGAATATTATTGGATAAATAAAAGAATTTTTCATGCTGTCACCGCCTTACTTTTCTTTCTCTTTTCAGCTTCCTTTACAAAATAATCAAATGTATTACCCATCAATATTGCGAACATCATACCGCCGTTAAACAAGGACAGAGCGCGAATAAGAACCGTAACAACACCTATTATTATACCAAATATCCACTTGCCTTTCTTAGTTTTGGCAGCGCTTATGGGGTCTGTTGCCATAAAAACCGTGCCAAATAAAAATCCGCCCATCATCATTCCATATATGGGATTTATTCCATCAAAAGCGAAATACATTAATGCACCTGTTGATAGAAAACCAATTAAGCAGCCTAACATAATCTCCCAAGATGCAGTTTTTGTATATAATAAGTAGATTGCAGCCAATATAATTAATATTTTAAAGCTTTCCCCCACGGCACCGGGAATGTTTCCAAAAAACAACAAATTTAAATCAGTAATTTCTCCGGTATAATTATATAAGATCATTGGAGTTGCCTCTGACACAGCATCAATTGCCGGTGTTAAATATGAAGAAAAACCACCGGGAAATCCACTTGCTGCTTCATTCCATACAATTGTCATTGGATTGGGAAAATTAATATAAATAAAGGCACGTCCCACCAAAGCAGGATTAAAAACATTTCTCCCAAAACCTCCAAAAGCCATTTTACCAAAAATTACACCAAATATAATCCCCAAAACTGCAATCCAATAGGGTATGGACGGAGGCAAAGTCATTGTATTGTAAATGGCAAGTACTTTTCCATAAAAAACGGCAAATAATTTTCCATAAAATCTGGCAATT
>Ga0208459_1000876_pt1 | contig 30281 bp, 26 predicted proteins | sample AD_UKC087_MetaG_FD_184433 | JGI IMG/M metagenome (GOLD analysis project Ga0208459, IMG submission 184433) | Active sludge microbial communities of municipal wastewater-treating anaerobic digesters from USA - AD_UKC087_MetaG (SPAdes) (version 2) | ecosystem: Engineered > Bioreactor > Anaerobic >... | reverse complement strand
AGCGGGGAGCAGCTTTGTTTTTCCCATTACGGCGCCGCAAGTCAGCATCCTTTCGTTTGGCGGAGTAGCTGATGGTGCGACTGATAATACCGTTGCGCTGACCAACGCCATGGCCAGTTTTGGTGGACATCCCGGGATTGTTTTTTTTCCTGCCGGTTTGTATTTGTTTTCTTCCGTGGTTTCAATTCCTGATTCTGTCTGGTTGACAGGGGCGGGCCCGGATTCCACCTTTATAAAGATTGGACACAGCAGCACCGGGTTTTCCTTTTCCGGGACCGCCACCAATATTTTCACAGATGTTATTTCGGGTTTCCAAAAAGAATCACATAAAATAACTGTGGCAAACCCTGCTTTATTTCAACCCGGTAATTATTGCGAAATCCGGCAGGATAATGGCTCCTGGGATGTTGAACCGGCTACCTGGGCAACCTATTCTGTCGGGCAAATGATTCTTGTGGATTCCATAATAGGTGATACTTTAGTGCTTGCCGACGGATTACACATCACATTTGATACTTCCCTGAACCTGCAAATACAGAAAATCAATCCCCGAAAGGCGTCGGGTATTTCATGCATAAATGTTGCACGGACCGATAGCTCAACCGTAAATTCAGGTAATAATTTTGGTTTTATTTACGCGGTAAACTGCGTAATCAGAGGTGTCGAAAGCAACAAAAGCCAGGGAAGTCATTGCATGATACGGTTAAGTTCTCATATCAGCTTGGAAGGATGCTATTTTCATGATGCGTTCCTTTATGATGGCAGTAGCACCAAGGGCTATGGGATTACATGTACCAACCATGCCACTCTGTGTCTTATACAGAATAATATTTTCAATCATTTGCGCCATGCCATGATGACCAAACAAGGTGCTAACGGGAATGTTTTTGCTTATAATTATTCACTGAATCCTTTCAGGAACGGTTCAATGGAATACCCGCAGGATTATTGCGGAGACATTTCACTTCACGGTCATTATTCGTTTGCCAACCTGTTCGAGGGCAATATTGTGCAAACGATCATGATTGATGAAACCTGGGGACCGTCTGGGCCATACAATACTTTTTTCCGCAACCGTGCTGAAAGGTACGGAATTATTATGGCCGCAACTTTGACCAACAATCAGAATTTTGTTGGAAATGAAATCACCGGCACAGATTATACCTTCCCATTTCAATGGGGTGCTTATACCATTACCGGTAGCGGTAATATACAATATGGGAACAATGATAACGGAACTATTGTCCCGAATGGCACCAATGTGCTTAATGATAATTCATATTACCTGGAAACTGCACCTGCTTTTTGGGGTGTAAGTATGGCATGGCCGGATATTGGTACACCAAATCTATTGAACGTTGGCACCAGCCCTGCAAAAGACCGGTTTTATTCGATGGAATTGACTGATTGCAGCTTGCACAGTCTTATCACAAAAACTACCATAACAACACCCGAGGACATTTTGATTTTTCCAAATCCCACAACAAGCAGGCTTTTTATTACCTTGCCTGGTGAGAATAATTTCTGCCGTGTTCAGATCAAAGATTTGACAGGAAAATGCCTGATTGATAGAATCAATAATGCAGCTTTTTATGAAGCCGGAACAGACATTTCAGCCTTAAAACCAGGAATTTATGTGGTCTGCGTAAAAGCCTGTAACAATCAGTACACTAGTAAAATTGTAAAATTTTAGTTTTTATTTCAGTTTCATTTCCCGTTTCATCTTGGGATCAAACAATTCAAGCTCAAGCAATTTCTTTTTGCGTTTTTTCTTATGAAAACTCTGGTTCATATCCCACCAGATGCTATCGCGCTTTTTGACCCGTTTTTGCTTTTTGCTGAAGACATATTGTCTGGAAAAGTTTGCGTTTTTCCGTCCGTGTCCAAACGACCCGGCATCGGTGTCTTTGTGGCGTTGCAACGACACTATGGGTGACACCCGTTTTTTTTCTGCATTAAAACCGAAGACTCTGGGATGCCTCTTGACCCGAACATTAAAACTTTCAGAAGCCCTCAGGCGTTTTGCTCCGCTGAAAACCATACGTTTTTTCGATACCATACGTTTGTGGCCACTATAGCGGAACTGTCCCGAGACCTTTTTGGACTTTGCCCTGAACGAGCCGCTCTCGTTGATGCGTTTATGATTGCTGAACACGAGGAATTTTTGTTTGCTTACGATGCTGTTTTTTGTTTTGCTGAACCGGAACATTCCGGACACATTTTTGTGTTTTAAGCTGTAGCTGTCTTTTTTGCCGCCCCGTTTCGACAAAAACCGTGGCGCCGCTTTTCCGAAGCGGCTTTTTCCGGAAGCGGAATAAGAATCTTTGGAAAAGCCGCCGCCTGTTTTTTTTCCGCGCTTCGACGAGAAAGAATCTTTTCCAAAGCCGCCACCGGTTCTTTTGCCCCTGGGTGATGCGAATGAATCTTTACCAAAACCGCCGCCTGTTTTTTTGGAGGGTTTAAATGAAAAAGAATCTTTACCGCCACTGCCTCTGTGCCCTCCCCGCCTGGAAAAACCAAAAGAGTCATTAAAGCCTCCTTTGCTGTGGGCGAAACTGCTGTGTTTTTCTACGGTACGGTTTTTCCGGGTGCTGAATTTAAACTGTGTGTCGAATTTTTTATCTTTCGGAATAAAAGGATCTGTAAGATCGCGGTGACAGGAACTGAACAGTATTAACACTATCAGCAAAAAATATTTATAACCTTTTTCTATCATGTAGCGCGTTGCTCAGTTTTAAAATACCGTCAGGGTTTGTCAAAAAAATCCTTTATTTTGTATCCGGAACTATAAACTATTAAATACGACAAAATTATGAAAAAGTTGTTCTTCATGTGCCTGCTTGCCATTTTGTGTGCCCAAAATAAAGGCCGTGCCGACGAAGGCATGTGGCTGCCCATGTTCATCGACAGACTGAATTATACGGATATGCAGAAAATGGGGCTGAAGCTCACCCCCGAGGAGATATACAGCGTAAACCATGCCAGCATTAAAGATGCCATCATACTTTTTGGCAGGGGCTGCACAGGAGAAATTATCTCGTCGCAGGGATTGATACTTACCAATCACCATTGCGGTTACGGAGCCATTCAGTCAAAAAGCACCGTGGAAAAAGATTATCTGACAGATGGTTTTTGGGCGATGAATATGAAAGAAGAACTGCCCATAGGCGACCTGTCGGTCAAATTTCTTGTTCGTATCGAAGATGTTACCCAAAAGGTATTATCAGGGCTTCAGGCCAATCTCACCGAAAAACAACGGACGGCAAAAGTGGAAGAGTTATGTGCTAAAATTGAAAAAGAGGCCACTAAAGACAATGGGTATGATGCTGTGGTTAAGAGTTTTTTTGAAGGAAATGAATATTATCTGATTGTCTATCAAACATATCCGGATGTGCGTTTGGTTGGTGCGCCGCCTTCATCACTGGGCAGGTATGGCGCCGATACTGACAATTGGATGTGGCCCCGCCACAAAGCCGATTTCTGTTTGTTTCGCGTTTATACCGCCCCCGACGGATCTCCGGCGCCTTATTCCGACAAAAACATTCCCATGAAACCCAAACATTCGTTACCGGTTTCCATAAAAGGAGTGAAAAACGGCGACTTTACCATGATCATGGGCTATCCGGGAACCACCGAACGGTATCTTACCTCTTACGGAATAGAAATGTACGCTAATCAGTCCTATCCTGCCCGGATCAAAGCCCGCGAAATGAAACTGGCCATTATGCGGGAAGATATGGATGCCAGCCCCGAAGTACGCATCAAATATTCTTCAAAATATGCTTCGATATCCAATTACTGGAAAAATTTTATTGGCACCGTAAAAGCTTTGAACCGGCTGAAAGTGGCCGATAAAAAGCGTCACCTGGAATCTCAGTTTGAAGCATGGGTTATGGCCGATAACGGGCGCAAAGAAAAGTATGGCTCTGTCCTTATCACAATTAAAGAGGCCTATGCCGAATTGCGAAAAACCAACCTGGCACGTACCTATTTTTCTGAATCCATCATGGGTTGCGAAGCAATGGTTTTTTCGCGCAGGTTTAAAAGCATGCAGCCCCTGCTTAAGGAAAAACCGGTAAATGCTGACGGGTTGAAAGCTAAAACCAGCGAACTGCGGACTGCAGCCGAAAAGTTTTATAAAGACTATAACAAACCGACGGATGTAAAGCTGACGGCCGCTATGCTGAACATGTTCTACGAAGAGGTGCCAAAAAGCCAGCAACCTGCTTATTTCCTGAAACTGGTTGCAAAATATAAATACGACTTTAATAAATTGAGTGCCTATTTGTTTTCCAAAAGTATTTTTGGCGACCTGAGTACGGTGAACGGCTTTTTGGATGCACCCAGCGCTAAGGTACTGGAATCTGATGCCCTGCTGATGCTGATAAATGCTTTTGCAGAGCAAAATAATGTCGTTTCAGAGGCTTGGGCGGTTCAAAATGATAAACTGTCGTTAGGGAAACGCCTGCTGGTGGCGGGTATCCACGAGATGCTGCCCGACCAGAAATTTTATCCCGATGCCAATCAGACCATGCGCCTCACCTATGGAAAGGTTCAGGATTATTATCCGGCAGATGCCGTACATTATAATTATTATACTACTCTGGAAGGTGTAATGCAAAAAGAAGACCCCGATAACTGGGAGTTCACTGTGCCGCGGCGCCTAAAAGAGTTGTACAACAGCAAAGACTATGGTGTGTATGGTTCCAATGGCGAGATGATTGTCAATTTTATCAGCAATACGGATATTACAGGAGGCAACTCGGGCAGCCCGGTGCTTGACGCTCAGGGCAACCTTATCGGACTGGCCTTCGATGGCAACTGGGAAGCCATGAGCGGGAACATTCTTTTTGAACCCGAACTGCAGCGAACCATCAATGTGGATATCCGGTATGTATTGTTCATCATTGATAAATATGCCGGAGCAAAAAACCTGATTGCAGAAATGAAAATAATTCAATAAAACAACCTAAATTCAAAGTACTATGTTTGATCCAACCCACTTCCACCCAATGATTGTGCACTTTCCGGTTGCACTCATTATGATTGGTTTTCTGGCCGATGTATTAAGTCTTTTCTTTACAAAAAAAGAACCCTGTCTGTCAAAGGTTGGGTTTTATCTGATGATTCTGGGAACATTAGGCGCCTTTGCAGCCTATTTTACAGGTGAATTTTTCACACGGGAACTTACAGGCGAAGCGGGTGAATTAAAAGAACGTCATGAAGTTTTTGCAAAAATTACTATGTTTGTTATGCTTGCCGCCAGTCTTTTGCGGATTTACCTTGTATGGAAAAAGAAAAGCAACAGCGGACTTAAATGGGTTGTATTTTTTCTATATCTGATTGCCACCTGCACTGTTGGTTTTACCGGACTTTTGGGAGGGACACTGGTGTATAATCACATGGTTGGTTTAGAATCTGCATCTGTCGAACAAACTGTTGCCGTAACAAATAAAACGGTTGACAACCTGAAAACTGCCCTGCAGGGAGAAACCACGGCTTCGGAAAAATATGCAGCTTTTGCAAAAAAAGCCGGCGAAGAAGGGCTTCCCCGGATAGCCGCACTATTCGATGCGGCATCAAAAGCAGAAAGCGTACATGCGGCGAATCACAGAAATGTTCTGGCAACCCTCGGGCATAAAGTTGATGTGCAGCCTGAAACATTTACGGTGAATAATACGCTGGAAAATCTTCTTGCGGCATACGAAGGGGAAAAACACGAAACGGAATCCATGTACCCTGGATTTATTGAACAGGCACAAACAGATAATAATAATGATGCAATTAAATCATTCGGCTGGGCAAATGATACGGAAATGAAACATATGGAGCTTTACCAGGCGGCTGCCGATGCCCTAAAATCAGGAAAAGAAAAAACATTGCCTGCCGAATACTATGTCTGTCCCAAATGCGGGTTTACATATTCCAATGAAGATATTGAAGACTATTGTGGGTTATGTGGAACAGAAAAATCAAAATTTTTTGTTTTTGGAAAATAAATCACTGTCTATTTTATAATTCTTTGTTTCTAAGGTAATTACATACTCAATCAAATTCAGATTAATGGAGCAGCAGGCAAAGAAAAGATCAGGGTTCAGGAGTTTCCCGAAAAACTTCTGGACGGTCATCACCATGGAGTTTTTTGAACGGGGCTCGTATTATGGCGTGATGTCAATATTATCGGTGTATCTTGTTATGAGTACGCAAGACGGCGGGCTTGGTTTTTCCAAAGAAAGCGTCGGGGTTATTAAAAGCACCATCACGCCTTTATTATATTTGCTGCCTATTATTTCGGGGGCCATAGCCGACCGTTACGGCTACAGGAAAACCTTGTTTTTTGCCTTCATAGTAATGAGCTGCGGGTATTTTCTTACCAGCCAGTTTACCGACTATCCGCTGGTGTTTGCCAGCCTTTTGCTGATGGTGCTTGGAGCCGGATTTTTTAAACCTATCATTTCCGGAACCATTGCCCGTTCGACAGACGAAAAAAATTCTTCGCTGGGCTTCGGCATCTTTTACTGGTCGATAAACCTTGGGGCTTTTCTTTTTCCGCTTATTTTGATACCTTATTTAAAAAGCTATTCTTACAACTATATTTTTATCATGGCTTCGGTGATTACGGGCTCGCTGTTGTTGCTCAACCTGTTGGTGTACCGCGAACCGGCCAGACCGGCCAGTTCCAAAAGCCTGCTTACTATTCTCAAAGATGCGCTGCTGGTGATAAAAGATTACCGTTTTATTCTGATGATCGTTATTTATTCCGGTTTCTGGATACTTTATTTTCAGATGTTCGACACCGTGTTGTGGTATCTGAGCGAACATATGGACATGACTCCGGTGAACGATTTTGTCAATTCAGTACTATCGTTGTTTGTTGCTAATTCTCAATGGAAATTTGAGGCGGAACATGTTACGGTAATCAATGCGGGAACCATTATTCTGCTGCAGATATTGATATCAAATATTGTAAAACATACTAAAGCCTTGCCGACCATGATTGTGGGAATTTTGTTAGGAACAATAGGGATGGCAATTCTCGGAACTTCTTCTAATGCTTGGGTATTTATTGCTGGCTTGATTATTTTTTCACTGGGCGAAATGACAGCGCATCCGAAATTTATTTCCTACGTGGGGTTGATAGCTCCAGCCGATAAAAAAGCCCTGTATCTGGGTTATTCCTTTTTGTACGGTGTGATCGGAAGCGGCATCGGAGGCGTGCTGGGAGCAAATTTGTATGTTTATTATATCGAAAAATTAAATAATCCGTCGGCCTTATGGTTCACATTCAGTCTGATAGGGGTGATAACCATCATCGGGCTGTTGTTATATAACAGGTTCCTGGCCCCGAGAAAAGTGTAAAGCGAATAAGAATATGCTGAAATCGTATTTCAGGAAAAACACCATAGAAGCCGGTTGCGACGAAGCCGGGCGGGGATGTCTGGCAGGGCCGGTATTTGCGGCTGCCGTTATTTTACCGAAAGATTATAAAAACAACGCATTAAACGACTCCAAACAACTGAGCGAAAAACACCGGGAGATACTGCGCGTTGAAATTGAAAAAGAAGCAGTGGCCTGGGCTGTGGCTCAGCTCGACAACCTGCGGATTGACGAGATAAACATTCTCAACGCATCCATCATGTCAATGCACCTTGCCATTCGACAACTTTCGCTAACACCCGAATTGTTGCTGATTGACGGAAACCGCTTCAAACCTTACGAAAAAATTCCCCATGAATGTATCGTAAAAGGCGACGGAAAATATTTGTCCATTGCAGCCGCCTCGGTATTGGCAAAAACTCACCGCGACGAATTTATGATAACACTGCACGACGAATTTCCGGAATACAACTGGGCTCAAAACAAAGGATACCCCACCCGCGACCACAAGGATGCCATCAATCTTTACGGAATCACGCCTTATCACCGGAAAAGCTTTAACCTGAATGAACAGTTAAAACTCATTTTTTAAAGCAATCAGTTTTTGTCAGAAAAGTATTTGTTGTACTTTTACTTTTTTAAAATGTCATGAAATACCAAAGGAGCGACAGACGGATAAGAACGAGAAGGTACTTCGTTACCGGGTGGGTGGTACTGGCAATTGTCGCCTTATTGGTTGTGGGGTATTCGTATCTGAAACGGCTGAAAGATCCCGTGTTACCTGCCATCAAAGCTATCCCCGAAAGTACGGTATGCCTTATGGAGTTTAAAAACACCCTGTCGCTCTGGGATCGGCTCCACGAAAAGAACAATCTCTGGAAAGAATTGCAATGCCTGAGTTTTGTGTCCGACCTGAACCGGGGCTTACAGGCACTCGACTCCCTGGCCAATACTGATGACGATGTAGCCGATATACTTACACAAAACCCATTGTACGTGGCCTGGGTACCCGACAGGGCGGTGTATCGCTATCTGTTTGCCATAACCCTCAACGGGCCGCACCGTGAAAAGCTGGTGGATGAATTTATGCGAGCGCACTTTTCGCAGGGAAACACCATCTTGTCGCACCAGTTTTTGAAAAATGAGATCTTTGAAATTTATAAAGCAGGAAAATTAATATGTGCCTATACGGTATATCAGGGAGTACTTATCATAGGGGAAACCTCAGGAGTGGTCGAATCGTCGCTGAGCACGCTGCTGACCAAAATCAGTATGGAGAACGATGCGGATTTTATGAGACTCAATGCTGCCGCTGGCAAAAATGTTGAGGCCAACATTTACATCCGTAACACTTATTTGGATAACCTGGTTTCGGGGTATTTTACAGGCATGCAATACCGCAAAATTAAGTTTCTTTCGCTTACGGGCGATATGGTAGGTTTAGACCTGACTGTAAAAAATGACGAGTTGCTTTTTGCCGGTTATGCCCTGTCGGGCAAAAAGGACCAGTTGCTCAATCGGGTATTTAGCGGACAGTCTCCGCAACCTATCGAACTCACGGACATTTGCCCGGCCAATACGGCGGTACTTACTTTCTGGGGAGTGAGCAATGCCAATGCCTATGTACAGAATTATACCGATTTTGTAAAAACCCATTTTCACCGGCATGCTTTCAACGAACTGAAGGCCTATTACGACACTACTTACGAAATCAACATATCTGAAAAATTCCTGAATCAGATTGGTAATCAGTTTGCCTGTGTTGTTACCGAAAACCCCAATATTGAAAATCCCTTTAATTATTACGGGGTCTTTAAGGCCCGTCACATGGGCAATTTCAAACAAACTCTGGCCGACATGTCCGTTGTTCCCGAAGAACAATTCCTGGCCCGCCGTGATTCTTTTGCCATAAGAAAATTTTTGCCTGTCAACTTTTTAAAGGATTTTTTCGGCACCATGTTCGATGCTCTTGACACTGCTTATTATACCACCATCCGGGATTATGTCGTCATCGGGCAATCCCCGCTGTCGCTCGATCTGTTTGTATCGGGCTACCTCTCGGGTAAAACTCTGCAAAAAAATCTCAATTACATCGATTTTTCCGATAATGTGGCCGACGAGGCCAACTTCTGCCTGTACACCAATATCCGCAAGAGTTTTGGATTATGGCTTCCATTGTTTAACAAAAAGCTACAATCCGATTTTTTGCAAAACGAAACGGCTATGAAAAATTTTCAGGCACTGGCCCTGCAGTTTACCTCCGATAATAGCAAGTTCTTTCTCAATGCCTATATAAAACATAATAGCGATTATGTGGAAGAAAACCCTGCCGTTTGGGAATATCATGCCGATACCAGCATCAGCGGCAAAATTTCCGTGATTATCGACCCCCGCGACAGCACCAAAAAAATAGTTTTTTTCGACGCCTCCAATAACATTTATTTGCTGGGACGCAACGGACAACTGATATGGAAAAAGCAGATCAGGGAAGCGCCCCTGAGCAAGGTCTTTGTTACCAGCCTGAAAAAAGACAATAAGTACTATCTTATTTTCAATACAAAAAACCTGATCTATACGTTCGATCTTTTGGGAAATAAGCCTGACTACAGCCCTCTGAAGTTGCCGTATCCAGCCAGCACAGCCATTACCCTCATCAATTACCGTGGAAACGATGACTACCGTATTATCATTCCCTGTACCAACCAAAAGATTTATAATTATCTGCTCAACGGAAAACCTACACCGGGATGGAATAACTACCGCACCGAAGCCATACTGCAACAGCCTGTGGAATATGTGAGGTTTCAGGATAAAGACATGATGATAGCCGTGGACAAAAATGGCAAAGTATATTTTCTCAGCCGTAACGGCACCCTGCTGATAAAAAACAAACAAGCGTTCATCAAGGGTAAAAACAGCAGGTTCTACATACATAAGGACGGTAAAAAACAGTATTTGCTGACCACCGACAGAAAAGGAAAAATGATTTTTATTTCCGGAAACGGAAAAATTGATGTGGTTACCCTGCAGCCTTTTTCGGAAAATCATTATTTCCTGGTGGGAGATTTTGATTTGGACAAATGGAATGATTTTATCTTTTTCGATATGGGGAAAGTGATTGTTTACAATCATGTAAAAAAGAAAATCTTTGAAGCACGACTAAAAGGTAATCCTGCGGGCAAGCCTCAATATGCAGGCCTGAGCAGGAGCAAGTTTCAGCTGGTATTTCCCGATTCGGCCTGCTCACACCTGGTGTTGCTAAACAACAAAGGGATGGAAGAATTGTTGAATTATCCTCTGGGTAGTCCCGAGATTGAGATCACTTCATTGTTTGGGAAAAATTCAAGGAGCATACTGGTTTCCGACAGTAATACCCTGCTGAATTACATAATAAATTGATGCTGAAGGGTGGGTTTTTTACGGAAAGGTTTGTTGTCAGCAACGTGCAATGTTATGCATTTTTACTACCTTTGTAAAAAAAATCAGGTGAACCCCAAGGGATTATTTTATGCGCTTTGTATGGCAGTGGCCCTGCTGATGACCTCCTGTACCATGAAATATTCTTTTACCGGCGCATCCATACCGCCCGAAGTAAAAACCATTTCCATTCATTACCTGAAAAACACCGCCTTATTGGTGAAGCCTACCCTGAGCCAGCAGCTTACCGACGAGTTGCGCAACCGCTTTTCTACCCAAACCAGCCTGACACCTGTCAATCAGAACGGTGATTTTGACATTTCGGGCGAGATTACCAATTACGCCACTTCACCGGTGGCTATCCAGGGAAACCAGACTGCCGCCATGAACCGGCTTACTGTAACTATCAGCATACGTTTTGTTAACAAATACGACGAAAAACAAAATTACGAGTCTTCGTTTTCGCGCTATGTGGACTATCCCAGCACGCAGGCGCTGGCATCGGTAGAAAACCAGATACTCGAAGAAATCATCAGTTACCTGGTGGATGATGTTTTTAACAAAACCGCCGTAAACTGGTAATCCATCATGAATAAAAACGACTTCACAGGGTATCTCAGCAGGCCCGAAAACATCCGTAACAGCAAAGCCGGAGAGTTGACTTTCCTGCTGGAAAAGTTTCCCTATTTTCAGTCGGCACATTTGGTATATGCGGCTTATCTCAGCAGTCAGGATGATATAGCTTTTCACGACCAGCTAAAACTGACCGCAGCGCATGTCAACGACAGATCTGTATTGTATTGGCTCATTTACAACCAGACGCACGTCAGCACCACATTACCTGGAACCGGGCTGGAAACCCCTGTGGAGGTACCAGAAACTCCCTTTAGCATTGCCAGACAAGTAGCCACCGAAACCGCAGCCACCACCATGCAGGAACGGCTCCCTGAGGTTCAGCAGCAGCCGGATTTGCCTTCCGGTATGGTATCTCAGACTCAAGAACTGCCTGTAACGGAGGAAAAAACTTCGCAGGAACAAGTTCAGGACAAAATGGAATCAGCTCAGGAGTTGGTACCGCAGCAAAACGCGGAGGTTGAAGCTGAAAAGGCAGAAGAACTATCGGTATCCACACAAACAGTTGAAATAACCGGGCCTGGAATTGATGAAGAGGAACAACGTCTGTCTCAGGAAGTTGCTCAGGGCGCGATGGAAACAGTTGTTGAAAATGAGACAAGCGAGGAAGAAATGCCCACTGAAGAACCGGCAAAAATCATCACTCCCGCCTCGCACAACCAGCCGGCAGGTTTCCTGCTGAACATCATGGCGAAAAGAATTTTGTCGGCAGACTCTGTTGAAGAAGTGGCTTTACCAACATCGGTCACGGAGAAAAAGGAACCGGTGGTTCCCGAAAAAAATACCGAACTTATCGAAAAGTTTATCAAGGAAGAGCCCCGGATTTCGGCGCCGAAACGCGACTTCTTCAATCCGGTTAATATGGCCGAAAACAGCAGTGTTGACAAAGAGGAAATTGTGAGCGAGACCCTCGCAAAAATCTATATCTCACAAGGTTTATTGCAAAAAGCCCTTAAAATTTATCAAAAATTATATTTGCTTAATCCGGAAAAAAGCGCTTACTTTGCAGCCCAAATTGAAAATCTGGAATCAAAAATTAATAATTAACTGATTTAAAATCATATAGACATGGGAATTTATGTTGTAATATCCGTATTGATTTTTATTGTTTGTGTTTTGCTGGTGCTCATCGTGTTAGTACAAAACTCCAAAGGTGGTGGTCTGGCTTCTAACTTTCAATCATCCAACCAGTTTATGGGTGTAAGAAAAACAGCTGATTTTCTTGAAAAAGCCACCTGGACACTGGCGATAGCGCTGTTAGTGCTTACCTTGTCCTCGGTTTTTGTGATACCCCGTGCCAACAAAGACACAGCCGTAGAATCCGAATTAAGGGAACAGGTGGAAAATAATCAGGCAGTGGATTATACCCCGGCCCCCGAAAATCCCAACGCACCTGCGGCTCCCAAAAACCAGTAAGTTTTTTTTAACTTTTTTAAAATGTCAGAATGTCATCAATATTCTGACATTTTTTTTATTTTTTGCCGGAGAAACTGTAAAAATGTCTATAAACAGTTTGTTTTTTGCCTTGGCACAAAATGTGACAATCGCTAACCACTCAACTTAAAATTTTAAAACATTTTAACACACAAAAATCATAACACTATGTCAAAAAAATTTGGAACCCCCATGAAAGACCGGGTACTTGTTGAACCGGCAGCCGCTGAAGAAAAAACAGCCGGCGGAATTATTATTCCCGACACCGCAAAGGAAAAACCTCAGAAAGGCACCATAGTAGCTGTAGGTAAAGGCAAAAAAGACGAACCCATGACCGTTAAAGAAGGCGATGTGGTACTCTATGGAAAATACTCAGGCACCGAAGTGGTGATTGATGGAAAAACATTCCTCATCATGAGAGAAGACGATATTTACATGGTTCTGTAATTCAATTTTTTTAATAAAACAATTTAATACATTAATACAATGGCAAAAGAAATAATTTTCGATATCAAAGCCCGCGAAGCTTTAAAAAAGGGAGTGGACGAATTATCAAATGCGGTAAAGATCACTCTTGGCCCCAAAGGACGCAATGTTATCATTGACAAAAAATACGGCGCACCCCAGATTACCAAAGATGGTGTTACTGTAGCCAAAGAAATTGAACTGAAAGACGGTGTGGAAAATATGGGCGCACAGTTGGTGAAAGAAGTGGCTTCTAAAACAGCCGACCTCGCCGGCGACGGCACCACCACTGCCACCGTGCTGGCTCAGGCCATCATTACCACCGGACTGAAAAATGTTACCGCCGGAGCCAATCCCATGGATCTGAAACGCGGTATCGACAAAGCCGTGCAAAATGTCATCGAAAACCTGAAAAAACAATCAGTGTCGGTAGGCGACAGCTTTGACAAAATAGAACAGGTAGCTACCATCTCAGCTAACAACGAAAACGCTATCGGAAAACTGATAGCCGAAGCTATGGCCAAGGTGAAAAAAGAAGGTGTAATCACCATCGAAGAAGCCAAAGGTACCGAAACTGTTGTAAAAGTAGTGGAAGGTATGCAGTTCGACAGGGGATACATTTCTCCTTATTTTGTTACCGATACGGATAAAATGGAAACCGTTTTTGAAAATCCTTTCATCCTGATCTACGATAAGAAAATTTCGGTGATGAAAGATTTTCTGCCTATTCTGGAAAAAGAAGTGCAGACCGGACGTCCGCTGCTCATCATCTCCGAAGATGTGGAAGCCGAAGCTTTGGCCACCCTGGTGGTTAACAAATTGCGCGGCTCGCTGAAAATTGCTGCCGTTAAAGCCCCTGGATTCGGCGACAGAAGAAAAGCCATGCTCGAAGACATTGCCATACTGACCGGCGGTACGCTGATTTCGGAAGAAACAGGCTACAAACTCGAAGACGCAGAACTGTCTTACCTCGGACAAGCCGAAAAAGTTGTGGTTGACAAAGACAATACAACTATCGTGAGCGGCAAAGGAAGCCACGAACAGATTAAAGCCCGCGTAGCACAGATCAAAACTCAGATAGAAAACACCACCTCTGATTACGACCGTGAAAAATTGCAGGAACGCCTGGCCAAATTATCGGGCGGAGTTGCTGTTATCCAGGTGGGTGCTGCAAGCGAAGTGGAAATGAAAGAAAAGAAAGACCGTTACGACGATGCGCTCAACGCTACCCGTGCCGCTGTTGAAGAAGGCATAGTGCCCGGCGGCGGTATAGCTTATATCCGCACCATTGATGCCCTTTCGAAACTCAAAGGCGCCAACGAAGACGAAGAAATCGGCATCGCTATTATCAAAAGGGCTTTGGAAGAACCACTGCGCCAGATAGTGGCCAATGCAGGTCTGGAAGGCTCTGTAATTATTCAGAAAGTGAAAGAAGGCAAAGGCGACTTCGGTTTCAACGCACTCACAGAGACTTATGAAAACCTTTACAAATCTGGTGTTATCGACCCCACCAAAGTAACCCGCGTGGCACTCGAAAACGCTGCATCTATCGCAGGTATGTTCCTGACCACCGAATGTGTGATCAGCGACATTAAGGAAGAAACCCCGGCTGCTCCCATGATGAACCCCGGTATGGGCGGCATGGGCGGCATGATGTAAGATTGGGTTGTTACTGATAAAAGACCGGTTTCGTCTGAAGCCGGTTTTTTTTTTCACATGAACCCAGGAGCGGCGGTTTAGAGGGTATCAGCTACCAACAACAATCTGACATTTTTTTATTAGCGTCATCCAACAAATGCTACCTTACTTCCACGCATCCATCTCTTCGCTAACTGCCATTTTGGCATAAAAACTTGGCAACTACTAAAAAAACAACTAACTTTGCATCCAATATATTTAGAGTAATGGATATTCAAGCAATAAAACAACGTTTCGGAATTATTGGAAATTCGCCACAACTCAACCTGGCTATCGACATAGCCCGGCAAGTGGCCCCTACCGATCTCAGTGTGCTGATCACAGGCGAAAGCGGTGCGGGGAAAGAGTTTTTTCCACAGATTATTCACCAACTCAGTGCCAGGAAACACGGGCCTTACATTGCCGTTAACTGTGGCGCTATACCCGAAGGAACCATAGACTCCGAACTCTTCGGTCACGAAAAAGGATCGTTTACAGGAGCCTACGAAGCCCGTAAAGGATATTTTGAAGTGGTAAACGGCGGCACCATTTTTCTCGATGAGATTGCCGATATGCCCCTTCCCACCCAGGCACGCCTGCTCAGGGTGCTCGAATCGGGCGAGTTTATCAAGGTGGGATCCTCCAAGGTTCTCAAAACCGACGTGCGTGTGATAGCTGCAACCAACGTCAATGTTACAGAAGCTATTCACCAGAACAGGTTCAGGGAAGACCTTTATTACCGTTTGAATTCAGTGCCTATCACCATCCCGCCGCTGCGCGAACGCAAAGACGACATACTGCTGTTGTTCCGCAAGTTTACTACCGATTTTGCTGAAAAATATAAAATGCCTCCAATAGTGCTCGATGAGGAATCACGTGCACAGATGCTGGCCTACCGCTGGCCGGGCAATATCAGACAACTGAAAAATATTGCCGAACAGATTTCCATCATCGAAAAACAGCGCAATATAAACGCGGCTACCTTGTCGGGTTACCTGCCCCATAGCAGCGAAAGCAAACTCCCTGTATTGTTGCGTCAGCCGGCCGACAAAGCCGAAATATCCGAGCGCGACCTGCTGTACAGGGTATTGTTTGAAATGCGCAAAGACATTACCGACCTGAAACATCTCGTGGCGGATATCCTTAAAGAAGGCAATGTTCCGGTGAATGCACAGGATATAAAGAATCAGTTTTTGCAGAATTATCATCAGGATTATGAAACGGTAACAACCCAGGAGCCGGCTGTTAAGATTAACAAGCCGGAAACTTATATTGCCGAGCCGATACAGGATCCCGATGTGTATGAGGAATCACTCTCGTTGCAGGACCGGGAGATAGAGATGATCAAAAAAGCCCTCGACAAATATCACGGCAAACGCAAAAACGCCGCCAAAGAACTGGGCATATCTGAACGTACTTTATACCGAAAGATAAAAGAATACAATATTGACAATTAATCCGGGCTGTTGTGAACATTGCCGTTAATACGCGTTTGCTGCTTGACAACAGGCTTGAAGGCATCGGGTGGTTTACCTTTGAAACGCTCAGGCGCATTGTGACAGCCCATCCCGAACATACTTTTTATTTTATTTTTGACCGGCCGTATCACAAAAAATTTATTTTTTCCGATAATGTGGTTCCTGTCGTGGTGGGGCCTCAGGCGCGCCATCCCTTGTTGTTTTATTTGTGGTTTGAGTTTTCGGTGCCGCGGGTACTAAAAAGAATAAAGGCCGATGTGTTTCTTTCGCCCGACGGCTACGGTTCGCTAAGGTGTCGTGTGCAACAACTGCTGGTGATGCACGACCTGAATTTTGAACATTATCCCAAAGACCTGCCGTGGATCATCAGCAGATACTACCGGTATTTTTTTCCGCGTTTTGCACGTAAAGCTACACGCATTGCCACCGTTTCGGAATTTTCAAAACAGGATATTTCTGCTACTTATGGCATTGCCGCTGACTACATTGATGTGGTTTATAATGGAGTTAACGAAAATTTTGCTCCCATTGCTGCTGAACAAAAAAACATCATCAAACAGCGATATACCAAGGGGTGTGATTATTTTGTGTATATCGGCGCCCTGCTGCCCCGCAAAAATATCAAAAACCTTTTTTTGGCCTATGATATGTTTCGCAAGCAACATTCCGGTAACATTAAGCTGTTGATGGCAGGCGCAAGGATGTGGTGGACGCCTGAAATGGAAACTGTACTTGGTGGGCTGGAATACAAAAATGATATCCTTTTTACGGGACGTCTCGACTCGGGTGAGCTGAATGATGTCCTCGGCGCGGCCCTTGCGCTCACCTACGTTTCTTATTTTGAAGGTTTCGGTATTCCCATTCTGGAAGCTTTTCGTTGCGATGTGCCTGTGATTACCTCCAATGTTACCTCCATGCCTGAGGTAGCTGGTGGTGCCGCCCTTTTGACTAATCCGCAACAACCCGAGTCAATTTGTAGCGCCATGACACAAATAGCCGGCGATGATAACCTGCGCCAAAGTCTAATTGCGAAAGGCCGGCAACGTCATACAGCGTTTTCGTGGAAAAAGTCGGCAGCGCTCTTGTGGCAAAGCATCGAAAAAATAATTAACCAATAAATCCGTTCATAATTAAAAATATTTTGAAGCTTTGTAAAAGAGCTTTTATAGTATATTTGTTTGATAAATAAAATTAAACCTATGGCACAAGGAAAAAAAATTGTAAAAGTTTTGTTGTGGATATTTATCCCACTCATCCTGATTGTAGGAGGTGTGGTGGCTTATTTTTATTTTGGCGATTCGGGCAAACGCAACGCCATGGAAGTGATTCCTGATGATGCCATCTATATTATCGAAACTTCCGACCTTACCGAGGCATGGAGCACGCTGAGCGAGAGTAAAATGTGGAAACACATGCAGGGAAGTCCCAAGTTTGCCGATATTAACCAAAGCGCCATGTCGTTAGATTCGTTGATTAATGGCAACAAAACACTGAATATGCTTTTTTCCAACAGGCAGATGGTCATTTCGGCACACATGATTTCGCTTAACGATTACGATTTTATTTTTGCCGTGGACCTGAAAAAAGCTTCGAAGATTACTTTTTTGAAAAACTATATCAAGGATATAGTAGGTTATTACGACTTTGAAATGGGCAAAAGAAATTTTGAGGGCAAGGAAATCATTGAACTTACAGATGTGAAAACCAAAGAACTTCTTTCGATTTGTTTTATTGACAATATCATGGTTTGCAGCTATACGCCGGGACTGGTCGAAAAATCCATCCTGCAGGCCGATGCCGGTTTTTGGACAAAAAATCCTGATGTGCGTTTTGTTTCAACTGAAATCAAGGGTAATAAACTTTTCAATTTTTATTTCAATTACGGTCAGCTCGACGAATTTCTGCGCTGCTACATGGCCGACCCTTCAGGCCTTATCAAGCCACTCAGCACCAATCTGAGGTTTTCGGCTTTCAATGTTACCTTCGACAACGAGAAACTGCAGTGGGACGGCTATACGAGCGTAAACGACAGCCTGCCCTCATATTTCAAGGCTCTGGCCGATGTGTCGCCCGGCAAATGGAAGGCTTACGAAATCATTTCCGACAAAGCCGCCATCTATGTCGCTATGAGTTTTAATAATTCAGGGGATTTCTTTCAGAAACTCACACAGGTCTTTTCTTCTGAAGACACAACCAGGGCGCAGGATTATGAAAAAATAATAAAAAAAGTAGAGAAAATCCTGAAAGTGGACCTTCAGGAAGATTTCTTCGACTGGATAGGCAACGAGATAAGTTTTGTTAAACTTCAGCCCTCGTCTAATGCACGCGAAACCGACGCTATCGCCATTCTGCATTCTTCGGATATCGCGCAGGCACAGAAAAGCATGGAAAAAATTACCCGGAATGTCCGCAAACGCACACTGGGCCTGCTGAAGTTCGATGATACCGAATACAAAAATTACACGATAAAATATCTGGAATATGGTTGGTTTTTGAAACTCTTGTTTGGTAAGTTGTTCAGCACTTTCGACAAGCCGTATTATATTTATATGGAAGATTATGTGGTGTTTAGCAATTCCCCTTCGTGCCTGATGGATTTTATCGACGACTATACCGTGGGAAAGACGTTGTCGCACAACAAGGATTTTATGGATTTTATCGATAATTTCGAAACCAAATCCAATATTTCTGCTTTTGTGCAGATGCCCAAAGTGTATTCTCATTTGTATTATTACAGCAAAAACGAAAAACGTCAAGGCATACGCGACAATAAGGATTTGATATTGGCATTTACCCGTGTGGGCCTGCAATTCACTTCCGAAGACCGCATGTTTAAAACCAAGTTGTACGCCGATTTTGATGAAGAGGCAGGATTCGACAGCGAACTCGAAAACATTGAAGCTGCAGCCGAAGAATTATATTTTTATGAAATAGATTCCGGCAATTTCAAAGTGGTGCCCGAGGCAAAATACCTTGTAAAAGACGGCGCTGTGCGCCTTTACCATGCTGACAGCACCACAATTAGGGCCGAAGGCCGTGTTGTAAACGGAAAAATTGACGGCCTCTGGCGTACATATTTTGAAGATGGCCAAATACAGAGCGCTATAACCTATAAAGACGGTATGGCCGAAGGCTTAGCATTTTTTTATTACGACAACGAAAAACAAACTACCCGTGTAGAGCTAACCTTTGCCGAAGACAAGGTGGTGGGTGTTTACCGCGAGTTTTATGAAAACGGCAACCGCAAGGCGATGCTCAACTTCAACGAAGGACAACCCGACGGTGTTGCTGAATTTTATTACGACAGCGGCGTGATAAAAATTGCCGGACGTTATAAAAGCGGAGCCAAAGAAGGCAAATGGAAACACTATAATGAAACAGGTGAGCTTATCAGCAAAGACAAATGGAAGAAAGGTGAACAAAAAATAAAAAATGAAGAAGATTAATCTGCAGGGTATATTTTTATTGTTATCAGGTAAATATCTTAGCAGACAAGGATTCAGGGCCGAATCTCAACCTTATATTTGACAGCCATGAACACCACCGCAAAAGTCGTTGGCCTGTACCTCGGATCTTTTAATCCCATACACAAGGGGCATCTGTCTATCGCCCGCCAGGTGCTGAAAACGGCAGGGCTGCACGAAGTCTGGTTTGTTATTTCACCTCAAAGTCCTTTTAAAAGTGTGGCTGCCCTGCTCGACGATGATTACCGTTATGAGATGGTGCGGCTGGCCATAAAAAACAATCCCAGGCTGCGTGCCTGTAACATTGAGTTCGGGCTTCCGCAACCTTCTTACACTATCAATACCCTGAAAGCGCTAAAAGAGAAATATCCCGAAACAGAATTCTGCATCATTATAGGATCTGATAATCTGGATGCCTTTGACAAATGGAAAAACTACGAAGATATCATCGGTCAGTACCGCCTGTTGGTCTATCCCCGTGCCGGGTCGGATGGAGGCCGGTTCCGGCATCATCCCTCGGTAACATGGATTGAAGCGCCGCTGCTGGATATCTCATCAACGGCTGTCAGGGCGGCTGTCAACCAGGGACAGGATGTCAGCAAACTCTTACCTGCAATGGTTTTGAGATATATCAATAAAATGGGTTTTTACAAATAACATCCGATGTTTTAAAAGGACTGGCGGGAGCAGCGGTTGAGGCTTTAATTCACGAGTAAAAGCTTTGCAACAGGTACCGCAGAAAAACCTTATTTTTGCACCATAGAAAAAAGTATGCAGCACCTTCCTTCCATAAATATTTCGGAGTACGACTATCCGCTGCCTGACGAACGGATAGCCCGCTATCCCATACCGCTGCGCGACGCCTCGAAACTGCTGTATTACACAAACGGAGTGATTACCGACAAGCATTTTTTTGACCTGCCCGATCTGCTGGCGCAGGATACACTCCTGGTGATGAACAATACCCGCGTGATACATGCCCGTATGAATTTCAGAAAAGAGACCGGGGCGAAGATCGAGATATTTTGTCTGGAACCGGTATCGCCGGTTCGTGATGTGCAACTGGCCATGCAGCAAACCGGCGCCTGTACATGGAAATGCCTGGTGGGAAATGCCAAAAAATGGAAAGGTGAAAAACTTTTTATGCAGGTAGGTGAGGGCAATAGTGCTTATCGGTTGTGTGCAGAATTGTGTGGCCGCGAAAACGAGAGTTTCCTGGTGCATTTCAGTTGGTTTCCTGAACAAATCCTGTTTTCTGACGTGATAGAAACCGCAGGTAGTGTGCCGCTTCCTCCATATATACACAGGCCTGCCGAACAGAACGATAACGAACGCTACCAGACGGTGTATGCCCGCAGGGACGGCTCTGTTGCGGCCCCCACGGCAGGGTTGCATTTTACGCCTGCCGTGTTGGAAAAACTGGCCGAAAAAAAAATTGCCACTACCTATACCACCCTGCATGTTGGCGCAGGAACTTTCAGGCCGGTGCAATCCGACACTATCGGCCAGCATGTGATGCATGCCGAACAGGTAGTTGTACATAAGAAACTGCTTACCGACCTGCTGTCGGCCAAAGGCCAGCTGATAGCCGTTGGCACTACCACCATACGGTCGCTGGAAAGTTTGTTTTTAATAGCGGCAAAAAGGTATCTCAGCGGTAACCTAACCCACACGCTGACACAATGGGAACCCTACGATAAAGAGCTGGATTCACTCTCCAGGGATTTGGTGCTTAACGACCTGCTCAGTTTCATGGAAAAATCAGGCCTGGAGCAGTTTTCTTTTTCAACAAGCATCATCATTTTACCGGGGTACCGGTTTAAAATGGCCGATGGCATGGTTACCAACTTTCATCAGCCCCGCAGTACCTTGTTACTATTGGTTTCTGCCATGGTGGGCGACGACTGGAAAAAGGTATATGAGCACGCCCTCAAAAGCGATTACCGTTTTTTGAGCTATGGCGATGCTTGTCTTTTTCTGAAATAATATCAGTTTTAATTGTTAAGAGTAGCTGCTATTGTGGGTTGCCAGGGATAATTTTTCAGGGCAAAGGTTCCGGTGCTTTTTCTGTTTTTTTTGGCAGCGCCAGCGAAAATAGCATGATAAAAAACAGGGCAAAAATCAATGAAATGGCGGTAATCATTATCAGGTAGGAGACACCCAGCGATTGAAGAAACAGCCAGGGGAGGGCTAGCAACAGCAACTGGCACAGCGCATACAGAATCAGGCCTTTTCGGAGGCCTCTGGTCAGCTTTACCAGAGCAAAAAGACAGAGAATATGCACACCGGCTTTGATGAAATAAAAAACTATGGAGCCGTGGCGTAATTCTTCGGCCATAATATCAATAACCGGCACCGAATCTACAAAAAAGACAGATTTACCATATATCAATACCATCAGGGTAACAAACAACGAGAGGAGATTAGAGAATCCTGAAAAGACACACAAAAGAATTAGAAAAAAGCTATGTTTACCGGTTGATACCGGAATGGATGTTTCCATGGATTATTTTTTCAGGTATTTATATTGTAAGGAGTATAAAACAATGAATACCACGCTGCCTAATATGAAGATCGCATTAAAAAAAGTCATCACTACAAAAAAAGAGAGAAAGAGCATGATTACATTGGCGGCGAGGTAAATCCAGTATCCCGGGCGCTTCATCCGGAACATGAGCAGTGTGCCGGTAAATGAACTGCCAAACAGTATAAACATCCCCAGAAAAAAAAGCAATAAATAACTTTTACCAAAACCATAAAATCCCTGCCAAAATGCCTGTATGTAATCGCTGAGCCACCCCGAAAAGAAGAATCCGCCAAAGGAAAACAGTGTCATGCTGCCGCTGAAAAACAGTGAGACCAGGCATAAATTTCTTAGTGTACTTTGTTTTTTCGACGGTACGGAAATACGCGCATATTGTTCTTCAAATTCCATGGCTGAAAGATACGGTATATTATAAGTAAATTTATGGCTAAATTAATACACTATGAATAATTTGCCAAACTTATTACCAAAGAAAAATAGTCTGTCGGGTGTCAGATAAAAAACAGCAACAGTATATTGATCACAATTATAATCAGGAAAGCAATAAGTATGGGCATGCGGATTTTCCTGTCGGCAAAGATAAGTGAATAGACTAATTTGAGGATATTGTTACTGATAATAGCCTGAAAGGAAACTCTGGTGAGCACATCAACAGAGGTGTTTATTTTCCCCTGAAAAATGGAAATCAGAAACGGGTCGATATCGGTAACCCCCACTATGATTGAGATTACGTTTAGCCCCATATCGCCGAAGTATTTCACAGCATAATACGTAACGAAGGTAAAAGCCACAAAAAGTACCATAAACAGCAAGGCCACCTTGAATTCCAGGGGGTTTTTATCCTTGATGGTGGCTATGGCGGCGCTTTCTTCTTCTTTGTGCTGATAAAAATAGACAATTGCGCCGATGACCACCGTAAGCAGTAGCATGATCAGCAGAAAAACAAAACTGTTACGGAACATGGCCGCGTTGAAAATCAGCATCAGTATTGCAATGCGCAGGTACATCATGGCGGTGGCAAAAATGATGGCCGAGGCATAATTGTTTTTCATTACTCCGGCCTCCCTGCTCTTTTTAGCCAGTATCAGCGTGGTGGCTGTGCTGCTGTAAAGACCTCCCAAAATTCCGGAAATCAGGATGCCGGATTTTTTAAATACATATTTTTTCAGCAGGTAGCTTAAATAAGAAACCGTGGAGATAACCACTACGGCAAACCAGATTTTGTAAGGGGTTATTTCCAGAAACGGCACTATCGGCTTATTGGGAAATATTGGCAGTACAATGCCCGCAATGATTAGAAACTTGGCTAAGGTGATAAATTCTTCTTTTTCGATCTGATGCGAAAAAGTCGTGAACGTTTCTTTGAGTTCGGTAAAAATAAGCACAGTAACCACAACAAGGAGATAGAGCCACGCGGGTTGGGTAATTACCAGGGGCGCCAGGCAATAGGTAATGAAAGCAATGATGATGCTAGTCAACCCGAAATCTTTAAACACGGTGATTTTGTGATAATAATTAACGGACAGCAGCACCAGCAGCACAAGTCCACCGCCCATATACAGAAATAAATATTCGGGGTCAATGATAAACAAAATATATCCGAGAATCCCGATAAATGTGAAAGTGCGGTCGGTGCCAAAAAGCCGTTCATCTTCACTGACAGGGTGCAATTTTCGCTGTGATAAGCCTATCAGTAGCGAAAACACGGTAACCAGCAAAAAGTCAATAAGCTGTTTGGGAACTATGTCAAGGATAACATCCATGAAATATTTTTTCTTTTATACGCCGGAATGCTGCATAGGTTCTGGTTCCGGTGCTAGATTTCTATAAAAATAACTTTAGCACGTAATAGATGAGTGCTGAGAAAAACATCGATGCCGGGATGGTAAGCACCCAGGCCACCACGATGTTGGCAGCCAGTTTCCATTTTACGCTGCTGGCTCTTTTGGTAACTCCTACACCCATGATAGCGCCGGTGATAGTGTGTGTGGTGCTGACGGGGATACCTGCCAGGGTAACTCCAAAAAGGGTAAGAGCACCGGCTGTTTCAGCGCAAAATCCCCCGATAGGTTTCAGGTGGCAGAGTCCTCTGCCAAGGGTTTTTACAATTCTTCCGGAGCCCAGCAGTGTCCCCAGAGCAATGGAGGTATAGCAGGTGAGGGCCACCCAGAAGGGTATGTGATCAGGATTGCTGGTATATTGCGGGTCACCGGTAGCCAGCAGGAGCATAAAAATGATGCCCATAGTTTTTTGGGCGTCGTTGCCTCCGTGACCGATGCTGAACGCTGCGGAGGATAACAATTGGAATACCCTGAAATACCTGTCGGTTTTCAACGGAGGTTTTTTGCCCCAGATCAAAAGAGTGAGGTTCATAAAAAAATATCCGATTATAAACCCGAATAGGGGAGCCAGGGCAATGAACAATACGATGGTGAGTACGTTGGGAACATTTACTGCTGCGGGCCCGAATTTAATCAGGGCAGGTCCGATAAGTCCGCCGATGAGGGCGTGTGAAACGCTGTTGGGAATACCGTTTCGGGCACATATCAATACCCATGAGCCGGCGCCCAGCAACGAACAAAGAATAAAAACCGTGTCTTTTTCCAACGTACCGGGCATAATGATTCCGGTGCCGATTTTGTGGGCAACGGGTGAGCCGTAAAAAATGCCAAAAGCAACAAAATTGAAAAAAGCAGCCCATAAAACGGCGATTTTTGGCGGTAACACATTGGTGCCAACGATGGTGGCTATGGAGTTACCGGCATCATTCATGCCATTCAGAAAGTCATAGAGTACTGCTACAACGATGGTAATAATAACAATAGTCGTCATAATCGAGGCGGATTATGCCACTTTAACAATGATGGATTTCAGTACATCGGCAACGTCTTCAGCCTTGTCGGTGGCTTTTTCCAGGGTGCTGATAATAGCGTCCTGCTTTATTAGCTGTATGGGATCTTTTTCGTTTTCAAAGAGGTACGAAATACTCATGTAGTAAAGGTCGTCCACAAGGTTTTCAATTTCATTCAACCGGATACAGGTTTTTTTGATTACTTCGGGATGTTTCAGGTTGGACAGTTCGCCGATGGCAGTTTTAAGTTCACGGCTTGCCTGCACAATATATTCCGAAATTTCAATAGTGTTTTTTGGCAGGGAATGAATTTGATATAGCTCAATTTTTTTTGCGCAGGAATTGATAAAGTCCAGCACATCGTCTAGCGACGAGGTCAGCTCCTGTATGTCTTCGCGGTCGAAAGGTGTGATAAAGGTTTTGTTCAGTTCATCAAAAATTTTGTGCGTAAGGTCATCGCCCGCACTTTCGCATTGTTTTATCTGAGTAACCAGCGACAGTTTTTCTTCTTCATTTTCGACAAGTAAAAGCAACTTGTTGAGCAGGATGGCGCCTTTTTCTAAATTGTCGGCTACGCTTTCAAACAGGGGGAAGAATTTTTTTTCTTTTGGAACAAAAAATTGAAATACTTTATTGATGCCCATTTTTTTAATTTTAGTCGGGCAAATTTAGAAAAATATAATGTGTAGAGGCTAAAAAAAATAAAAAAAAACAACCACACTAATGATGGTTGTTTTTCATTGGACTTTATTTATGAAAACGGGGGGGCGTTGTTGGTAATTATAAAATTTTAAAAGTTTATTTTTATACGCAGGGAAAAATGATATAGTTACGTTATGGAAGAAAAAAATTGTAAATAATTTACAAAAAATTTGCTTTTACACCTAAAATCCCTTTACTTTGTGAGTATTATTAATCTAAAAATTTTATTATGGAAGAACAGAATGTTACCAATGAACAACAGACGCCAACCCCTCCGGCACAACCTCAGGCAGCAGGATTACCGCCAATTCCCGGATCGATTATTTCATTAGTATTCGGAATTATTTCATTAGTGTTTTGCTGGTATTTTTGGGCACCTATTGCCGGTATTATTCTTTGTATTGCTTGTTTGATTTTTGGTGTTGTCGCCATGTCGAAAGGGAAAAAAGCCATTGCATTGTTCAATGAATCTCCCGGACAATACAAACAAGGATCATTAGGCCTGGCAAAAACAGGAAAAATATTGGGACTTATCGGGCTTATTGTCAATATACTTTTTGTAATATTGGCCGTGGTATTCACAATATTATGGGCTCAGTATCTTTAGTATAAAATCCAAGTGATCGAATAATTGTTTTATTTTACCAGGTGTCTCAAAACATTTTAAAATGCTTTTGGGACACCTTTTGTTTTATTCATTAAAAAAATGGAAGAGATAACACAACCGACACCTCTGCAAAAGGAACAAATGCCTATTGCTGCCGAGGCCCTCAAATACAGCATCTGGGGCAATGTTCTCAGCCTGCTTTTTTTTATTCCTATATTGGGTATAGTCAGTTGTATCCCTGCCTTGATTTTGTCTATTATGGGATTGAATAAAGGCAAGTACGGGATGCAACTTTACCGGGCTACCAAACCAAAATACGATGGCGGATCATTTGCCAGGACACTGGTGGCCTTTATTCTCGGCATAGTAGGCATAGTTCAGGCTGCAATTATGTCGATGTACGCCATTATGTTTACCGCCATGATATTTTCCGGCGAGTTTCGTTTTTAAGTACTCCGGTTCAGAAAGGGAGATCGTTGCTGCTGTCGTTATCCCAGGGTAAGTCTGTGGTTTCAGTGGCTGGTTTTTCTTCAACAACCTGCGGAGATTCCTGTCCGGCAATTTCCAGTTTCCATGGCCTTACATCGGTGTACCAGCGCCCGTTGTATTCGCGGCTTTCCAAGTCAAAGGCTATTTTAACGATTTTATTTCTATATTCTTCCTTTAAGGCAATTTTATCATTCCAGTTCGCCATGATAATTTTTTTGGGATACTGCGCCTGTGTTTCCAGCAGAAACTCTTGTTTTTTCCATTCGCCTTTGGCCGAAGTCCCTGTCAGTGCAGGGAAAATTTCAACTATTTTACCCGTTATTTCCATAGTGATATAGTATCTTTTTTTATATGGTAAAATTACTGTTTTTTATTTTTAAAAATGGTTTATTGAAATATTTTTTTTACTTGTTCATTGGTGCTGTTCGGAATAATAATAAATGGTGATGCCCCGCAAATATGACGGGGCATCACAGTCTTAAAGCAACACTTGGTACAACCTATTCAAACCGGAAAAATTTTCCTCAATCTATACGGTTTTCCAAAAGATCGTTAGTTAGCGCACAAATTGTTTTGCATAATATTTGGCAGTGAGTTTTTCCCCGGTGGCTTTTTCAATCATATCGTTCCATTCGTATTTCATTCCGGGTTTAAAAACTTTTTCAACCATATATTTCCCTACTTCAGGATTATTGGTGAAGCTTACATTGTTGAGATTTTCGGTATTGTAATAATTTTTTGCCACATAATAACTCAGTTGCGATGCAAGCAATTCACCCATCAGGTAGTTGTGATAATAACAAGGATACAGCGCGATATGGATTTTAGATGCCCAGTCGGGTTGGTTACGGCCTTCGGGGCGTTTGAGGAGTTGGTACTTTTCCACCAGGTCCCACCAGAGTTTGTTCAGGTCGCGGTCGGGGTCTTCGTACATGCCTTTTTCAAAACGGTACATGACCTGTGCCCAGCGGCTGAAGGTGAGCTGTTCAAGGCGGAGGGTTTTGTAGCAGTCGTCAGCAATTTTTGCGGCTTCTTCTTTCGATATTCCCAGGTTTTCGACCATCCATTGCGGATTGGAGGCCAGGCGGCCAAAAAACATGGCAATGGCTTCGGTGGTGAATGTGTGGGCTGCATCGCGCAGGAAATAAGGCAAGGCGCGATCGTTATATTTGGAGTACACGGCGTGTCCGAATTCGTGGAGCAGGGTGTTCATCCACGAAGCATTGTTTTGTGTGTTGCACAACACGCGCACATCGCCTTCCCTGTCAATATCGGTGCAGAAGGCATGCTGGTTTTTGCCTTTACGTTCAAACATGTCGCTTTTTGCCAGCATATCGTCAATGTCGAGGCCTACACCCTTGAAATAAGTTTTGGTAAGGGCAACGACGTCTTTGTCCTTATAGTACACATCCAGATCTACAGGATAAATTTTCGGGGCTTCCTGAAAGAAACGGTTTTGATAATGCCAGGGCATCAGTTCTTCTTTTTTTACTTTGTAGCGTTGGGCAAAGTACTCGTCCATTTCATTTTTCAGTTGTGCAAAGGAATCTCTGGTGAGGCTGTCGAGCTCGTCGAAAAGTTTTTCAATTTGTTCAGGATCCTGTTCGCTCAGGCTGAGGCTCATTTCGTGATAATTTTTAAAGCCCAGTTCTTTGGCGGCTTCGTTTCTCATTTTTACCAGTTCTATTACTTGTTCGGCCACGGCAGCGCCTGATTTTTTGGAGGCATTCCAGCTTTCTTCCAGCAACTTATTGTCGGTGCTGGTGCGCAGTGTCGCTTCAATCTGGTTGTCGGTGAGGGTGTCGGTACCAACGACAGGACGGAATTTATTGAAGATTTGCGAAATCTGCGATTGTTTGTCGATCATAGCACGGGTCTTATTGGTATCAATCTGTTCACCCAAAAAAGCATTGTAAATGATGTTCATTTGGCGCACCAGCAGTTCATCCTTGATGTGTCCCGATTCCTTGATTTTTTTTATTTTTTCAAAATCGTTTTTGTTGGCAAAGATTTGCGACATTTTGTATTCGAGGTCGGCAGCTTTTTTGTATTCTTCTTCATTGCCGGTAGTTTCGGCATTCCACGATGCCAGGGCGGTCTCTTTGTAAAGGGAGGCATATTGCGCTTCCAGTTTTTTGATAAAATCCTGTAATTCCATAGTGGTCTTTTTTTCCGCATTACCACAGCCCGTGAAAAGCCAGGTTCCCATAATCAGGCTGGTTGCAAGCAACAAAACTTTTACTGTTTGTTTTTTCATGGTGGTGAGTTTTTTAATTATTTATTGTTTTGCTTTAATGGATAATAATTCTACTTTAAAAACCAGGGTGGCGCCACCCGGAATAGGTCCTCCGCCGTTGTCGCCATAGGCAAGCTGCGAAGGAATGTATAATTCGTACACAGCCCCCGTGTTCATCAGTTGCAGGCCTTCGGTCCAACCTTTGATAACGCCGTTGAGCGGGAAACTGGCCGGCTCGTTTCTTTCGTAGGAGGAGTCGAAAATTTTTCCATCGAGGAAGCGACCTTCATAATTTACAGTAACCTCATCATCAGCTGAGGGCTTAGCACCGGTACCCGGGCTGATTATCTTGTACTGAAGCCCGCTGGGAAGTTCAATTATACCTTCCCTGTTCTTGTTTTCTTTCAAAAAAGCTTCTCCTGCAAGCTTGTTTTTTTTCGATTCTTCAAGGTTGATGGCCTGTTGTCTTACCAGCATTTCTTTCTGGTATTTTTTCATGATTTTCTGACCGGTTTCTTTTGAAATCAAGGTATCATCCTCCTTAATGTTTTTGTTGAAGGCGTATGTAAAAACATCCGGGTTGATGTCGAAATGATTTTTTCGCAGGTTGCTTGCCACATCGGCGCCAATAATATAACTAATGGTGTCCTGAAGTGTTTTCAACTGGCAGTTGGGGATGCCGGATTGCTGTGCTGTTTTACACGAAAACAGCATCATCCCGGGGATGACAAGCAATACGGCTGCCCTGATGATGTTTTTCATGATGATTTTTATCTTAATTTGTTGAATTATAAATGAATATGTTGAATAAAAAAGCTGTTGCAAAAATACAACAGCTTTTTAATATTTCTGTAGAAATAAAGATTATTATTGAATAGGCTGCTGGGCATTGGCAGGAGCAGCTTC
>Ga0208459_1000872_pt1 | contig 30363 bp, 17 predicted proteins | sample AD_UKC087_MetaG_FD_184433 | JGI IMG/M metagenome (GOLD analysis project Ga0208459, IMG submission 184433) | Active sludge microbial communities of municipal wastewater-treating anaerobic digesters from USA - AD_UKC087_MetaG (SPAdes) (version 2) | ecosystem: Engineered > Bioreactor > Anaerobic >... | reverse complement strand
CATGGGCTCTCCTCCTGCAAGGAGTATGAAGCTGATGCCCATTTCGTCGGCTTCGGTGAATATCCTGAGCCATTCCTCGTCCGAGAGCTGCTTCACGGGCTCTGAGTCCACAGTGGCGTGGCTGCACCGCGAATAGCAGCCTGCACAGTGGAGGTTGCATTTGCTGGTGATACTTGCAATGAGGAAGGGCGGTATATGCTCGCCTCTGTCCTCGGCAGTGCGGCGCTTTTTTGAAGCGGAGCGGCTGGCGGCTGCGAACTTAATCATGAATGCGCTCTCTCTGGGATTTCTGAGAGTAGCCTTCAGGGCGTCCTTTACAACTCCTTCCACTCCCTCGATGAGGTAGTTCTGAAGGTCAAAATCCTTATCCATAGGGTGTCCTCCTATCATTTTCAGGTACAGGGCTCCGTCAGTATTATCCTGTCAGCTGTCTGTAATCAGTATAGCATAATCAGCTGTCAATATCAAGACTGGCGGCATTAAAGTGCATTTTCGTATCCTTTTCATTCCGCATTCATTGCTATTTCCTTATTTTTATGATATAATGTTTTCATACTAAAGAAAGGGACGATAATCATGAAACACTATTTTACACGAACATTTACCCAAAACATCATCGCAGCAGTCTCATCATTGATACTGGCTATGACTGCGGTCTGCGGAGCAGCCTCTGCTGAGAGCAGCACACCCGGACTGAAAGGCTTGCAGGAGGCAGGCGGCGAAGGCTCCGGCGAGCCATTTACCGACAGCGCTGCGGACGATACGGGACGTATAACTGGCATAGAAGGACTGGAGCCGTTCACGGCATATGAGCTTGACGAAATAGCTCCCGGTACCTCGGACAAGGTGGCGGAGTGCATCATAGACGGCGACTATAGCTCCGACACTGTAAACAGGAGCTGTACCATAAAGTCTCTTGACCATGACCTTATTATAGAATCAGCCGACGAGGACATTGTTATCCTTCTTGATGATCTTACCCTCGATAACACTATCACAGTCAGAAAGACGACTAAGAGAGTTATATTCTTTATAAAGGGTACCTTCACCTGCGGCGGAAACAGCAGGGGGCATACTCTATGACAATATTGGCGGCGGCAGTGTAGTAAGATTTAACGATTCCTTCCCTGTAAGATTTTACAGTGAGAAGGGGGCAAACATGACAATGAACGGTAATTGTACCTTCTGCGGATATTTCCGCGCTCCTGAGCTTACAATGGAATGCGGAAGTGAAGGTGCCTTCGAGGTGGAGTACATCAGCGAGATGTGCGAGGGCTTTGACAGCATGATAAAGTGCAGACCAATGATAATCGGAGGTGCAATTGTGGGAAAGATAGAGTATGAAGAGGGGAACGAGGCATTTATTTTATCTGCCAACAGTACTATATTTGATGAGTATATCCCCCTGTGCGATACGGCGATGCAAACTGCGACAGAGTCCTTGATCTGGCGGACGCTATATTCATCATGCAGGCTATGGCAAATCCCGACAGATATACCCTCAGTCCCGAGGGCAGGATAAATGCCGACATCAACGGCGACGGCGTCACCGTAAACGATGCCCTTGCCATACAGCAGCACCTTCTGGGACTGGATAAGAAATAAGCATATAAAGCGAAAGCCCGCATCGGATCGTCCGATGCGGGTACTGTTTTGTCCGCCCTTTCAAGGATGTTTCGGAATAAAAGGAATCGAGGGTCCCGAAACAGATCTATCGCCCAAGGTCAGTGCAGAGCCCTTCGGCAGATGTGTCCCATATACATATGATACACCCAAAAGGGGAGAGAGTAAATGCGGTTTTATCCCATTTTATTTGCCTTTCTGCTCCTTTTCCCTGCGGTAGGCAGAAGGGGTGAGACCTGTCCTGCTGCTGAACTGGCGTATGAAGTGGCTGGTGTTGGAATATCCGCTCTTGTCGGCTATCTGTGCTACTGTCAGTGAAGTGTTCTCAAGGAGCCATTTCACCTTCTCAAGCCTTGATGTGATTATATCCTCCTTGCAGCTTGTGCCGAAAAGCTCCCTGTATATCCTGTGGAAATGGCTCTTGCTGAGACCCATGCTGCGGGTAAGGGCTTCGATGTTCCAGTCCTTTTCGGGAAAGCGGAAGATGTTGTCCCTCATGGCGGTGAACTGGTCCTTATAGCTGAAAGTGCCCGAGCTGAGGCTTATCATCTTGCCCTTGAGCCTGTCCGCCATGGAGCATATGAGGCTGTCGATGGTGAAGATGTCAGAGGGCTTCAGCTGACAGGATATAACAGCTATTCGTTCCTGCTTTATCTCCACGGCTCCCTTGTAGGAGAGACGCACGCTTTCGGCTACCTTTTCCGCAAATGCCTGTTCCGATAGCTTCTGCTCCCCTGTATTGGCAGCGGCGATTATATCGTCGCCTATGCTTGCAAGCACGGTATCGCTTTCGCTGAGACGTATGGCGTTGACAATGGAATTGATCGGCGGTACGCTGTAATGGACCTTGTCCTCCCTGATATATGAGAGCAGGGTAAGTGTGAGGGGGAAATCGCTGTTTTCGGACATGAGGTTCATGAGTTTGCTGATAAGTCCGCGCTTGTTGTATATGCCAAGTACGGGAGCGAATTCCGAAAGGGACTCTATCCGCTTGTTGACATAGTCCTTGTATATCCTGTTCTGTACGGCGTTGAGACCGCTGCTCACCGCGTCGCACCAGTTCATGTAGAATTCGTCCAGAACGATGTGAACTGCCTTGCGGTAGGTAAAGCCCACATAGCCGAATATCTGTCCCTTGCAGTGAAGGGATGAGACCACCGTAAGCCGCGGTTCATGGGGCTTTGTCAGTGAGGGGAAGATGTCACGGGTCGGGAACTCCTTCATCTGCTCGCCCCCCTCATAGCAGGCTTCTATGGCAAGGAGCATTTTGTCGGGAAGTCCGCCTCTGCGGTAGACCGACGGGTCGCTTGGCTCCCTGCACCAGTCCTCGCAGAGACACAGCTCTGCCCTTACGCCTGTGGGTATCATATAGCAGCAGCCCAGGAATGTGCCTGTAACGTCATAAAGGTCCTTGCATTCGGACATACGCCTGATTATCTCGCCCTGACTGCTGGTCTTGCGCTGCTCAAGTATATCGAACATAACTCCCGCGTACTCCCTCGTGTCGGAGAGGCTCCTGCTGCGGCGTATGCTTCCTCTGTCACCGCAGCCGCAGCTCTCGCCTATGATGAGCTCGGGAACTACGGGACTGTCCTCAGGCTGCCTGCCCATGGCTTTCAGCAGCTCATTCAGGGCAAGGAAGCCGTTGATGCGCTCCTGTCCCGCAACTGTGGTAAGTGACACCCTTTCGGTCTGTGATATCATGCTGCCGTCGCAGCCCGTGACCTTTATATCCTCGGGCACTTTTATGCCCTTTGACATGAGAGTGCGGCACAGCTCCACCGCCATTATATCGCTTCCGCAGACAATGCCGTCGGGCTTTTCCAGCCTGCCATCTGCTATGTCAAGGGCTATCCTGTGTGGAACGTCTCTCCAGTAGTTACCGTAGAATATGCAGTCATCGTCACAGGGGAGACCGCTTTCCTCCATTGCCCCGCGGAAGCCGCTTATGCGCTCCTCCGAGGGAGTATGTCCCTTAGTGCCTCCTATGCACCAGAGCCTTCTGCAGCCGTGTTCGTTTATGAGGTGCTGAGCCGCAAGATAGAGGAGCACGTTCTCCTCTGCGGATACCACGGGGAAGTGTGGCTGCTCGTAGTTGACTGCCACACAGGGTATATTCCGCCTGTGAAGGAGGTCGAGTATAGTTCTGCGCTGTCTTTCGCTGCAAAAGATATTGGCTTCAAAGATAAAGCCGTCAAAGCTGCCATGGAGGATAAGGTCATAGATATTGGTCTGACCCTTTGAGTATACCTGGTCAAGCTGCTGGTCAACGTAGTTTATGACTCCCGAAATGACTATGGTGTCATAGCCGTACTGTGCAGCTCTTGTGTGAATGACATCTATGAACGAGGTCTCGGTATTGCTGCTTATATGGGGCATTATAACGGCTATCCTTCCGATGCTTTCCATACTGTCACCTCCGCTTTTATTATACACTTCTCCCGTAAATACGTCAATACGCAAAAGCTCCGCAGGGTCAGTGCGGAGCTTCTGCACAGCCCTCCCGCAGGAAAAGGGACGGGCTAATGCCTTGAATATACATATAAGTGAGGATAATACTGTAACAGTTTATTTTATTGACGGAAGAAGAATGGCAGGCAGTTGTAGATGTACTGTCTTACATAGTACCAGCTGTGCTCGCCGCCGTTTGCAAGTATGAACCAGAGGTTGCCCTTTGAGAAGTCCGAGGTGTACTCAAACTGGCTCAGCTTCTTCATAGCCTCTATCTGGGGGCTGAGAACGGGATTTGCGAAGTCAGATGTGCCTGTTGCGGACATGATGAAGTATTCGTTCTTCCTGAGTCCTGCCTTGTCAACAGCTCTTGCCAGTGCGCCTGCATCGGCTGTGCCCGTTCCCCAGTGATGAGCGCCGCTCATGGGCATGAAGTAGCCCACTATGTCCACGCAGTTCTCGAATACAGCTCATGTGGAAACGCTTCCCATGGAGAATCCGCCGTAGGCTCTGTGCATTCTTGAGGCTTTGATGTCTTCCATTGAGGTGGAGGCTGCATAGGTGGAATACTTGCCCTCAACGAAGGGAACAACGCTCTCGCGGAACTCCTTGTAAAAGTTCTCGGCATTGTAGAAGGTATCGGAGCTCACCTTGTTGAAGGTTGGAGTAACGATTATCATGGGCTCGATGTCGCCGTTCTGTATCATGTTGTCGATAAGGCGCACCGATTCGCCGTTGTCATTGTAGAACAGGGAATTCTCGCTGTCTCCCATGCCGTGCATGAAGTAATAGATGTTGTACTTCTTGTTCTTGTCATAGCCATAGGGCAGATACACGTTAAGGGAGTTGGTTCCGTTTATGCCGTTGTAGGTCTCCTTTACGACAGTTCCTGTCTTTGAGGCGTTGCTGCGGTAGTTCTGACCGTACTCGGCGTATTTTTTAGCAGGGTCGAATTTGTATGTTGACTGCGGAGTTTCGGGCTGCTCGGGAGGAGGAGTCACCTTGGGAGCAGTAAGCAGCTTTCTCATCTCTATCATGTCAAAAACGTCCAGCACCTGGTCTTCACACAGGTCTCCTGCCACCCAGTTAGCTGCGGTCACGTCCTTGCTGCCCAGTATGAATTTCTGGAGGATAACTGCGTCGGCAACATTTACCTGACCGTCTCCGTTAAGGTCTCCCTTTATGCCCTTTGAGGGGACAATCTCAAAGGTGGGACCGTCCTCGCCGTAGGATACCGGGCTTCCGTAGTGATAGATGTCGGGGAGCTCATCAAGTGTCAGCATATAGTCGCTGTTGTAGACCTGCTTCAGGTATGATGCGGTATTGAATTCGTTGCTGTCGATGAAGGAGGTGTGCCAGGTCATGAACCACAGCCACTTTGCACCCTCCGACTTCATCTTTTCGGGGTCTGGGATAGGTCCGTTCTCGTGGAGGCATACAGGCTTGTTTGCCACCTGTGCTGTCTTGTTGTACATAGGTGCCAGTGAGCCTGTATGGTTCACATAGGTGTCGGAGTCGATTATGTCAACGTATTCGTCCCCGGGATACCAGCCTGCGTTCACGTCGCCGCAGTAGCCAAGGCTCCATATAAGATTATCAAGTCCCCAGTAATTCGTATATCTGTCGTACATTATCCGCCAGAGCTTCTTGAAGTTCTCGGCTCCGCCCTTGCCCCACCAGAACCACTTTCCGTCAAACTCATGGAAGGGACGCCATACCACGGGGATACCCGCGTCCTTCAGCTCCTTGAGAGCCTTGGCCCCCTTGTCCATGCCTGCAATGAGCTTGTTGTACTCCGCAGTTCCCTCAGTGAGGGCAGTGCTCCAGTTGAGGTCAGTGTTCATGGCTTCGGTGTGGCTGCCGCTGAAGTCACTTCCGCAGTGCCAGCAGATAGTGACTATGCCGCCCTTTTCATACCATTTCTTTGCACGCCTGTTGCAGCCTGCGAAGTCATCGCCCATGTAGTCCAGTCCGCGGAGGGCAGGGTATCTGCCGCTGGCATTCTTTATGATGTCAAACTCATAGCCCTCGCTGCCCATCCATGTGGACTCCTGCTGACCTGATATGACGTTCTTGCCGTAGGTGTCGCACAGGAAGCTGTACAGTGACTGAGTCTGTGCGGAAGCTTTGGGATTGGACAGCTTTCCGCCGCCGGAGTAGGCGGTGAAGTCGCCCTTCTCGATGAGCAGGCGGTCAAACAGTGTCCAGCCCCAGGAAGCCTCAACGGTAATGTCATTGCTGCCCGCGTTGAGCTGTGCGCTGACGCTGACCGTGGAGAACTTGTCATCGCCTGTGTATTCGCAGAATATCTCGCCTGCGTCCTTGCCGTTGATGAGTACCTTCTGGTACTTGCCGTCCTCATCGTAGGGCTGGCAGTAGCGCAGGGTTATCCTGTGCATACCCTGTCCTGCGGCATTGACCTTTACGGTGACGGAGTTGCCGCCGTCCTTCAGATCAACGGCTCTGCCGCCGCTTGCGCCGCTGAGGGCGCTGATCTCCGCGCTGTTTTCGCCTGTGCTGCTTATTGTGCCTTCTTCAAATTCGTACTGATCCCCTGCTGCGTCCGATTGGAAAGGAGCAATTGCCATAGTGCTTACTGCAAGTGCTGATGAAATGATAGCCGAAATAAGCTTTTTCATTGAAATCACCTCTCAGATCATTTACTGCGGGACGCTGTAAGTCCCGTCAATGCGGAATTATCCGCTTGCTTCTGTCAATATTATACAGCAGATTTTTCTCCGAAAAAATAGCCTTTCATGCCATAAAATAACAGTTTTGTATCATTTTTGAGGCAACAATGGTAATTTATGTATATTGCTAAAAGCAGGTCAATAAGTACAGCGCCGTTTTTATAGACGATGCGGCGATGTGGTGCTATGATTTAAGTTTAGAGTTGAGAGTTTAGAGTTGAAAGTTGTGGAGTCGCCTGCGGCGACAATACTTAAATATTGTGAGCGAAGCGAACACATTAACTCTCAACTCTCAACTTTCAACTATCAACTTAGCGCATACGCGCTAAATTATGATTTACTTTATAAAACACAATGCCCCGAAGCACTTTTGAAATGCTTTGGGGCAAAACTTATATATGAGCATCGGACATAATGACCTGCTTTTTGCTTTTATATTATCTTGGTGGACCATTCCTCGATGTTCCAGATATTATCGGCTATATCCATATAGAACTCTGGCTCGTGGCTCACTATGAGCACAGTTCCCTTGTAGTCCTTTATTGCCTTTTTCAGGGACTCCTTGGCGTCCACGTCCAGGTGGTTGGTGGGCTCGTCCAGCACAAGGAGATTTACCTCCCTGAGCATTATCCTGCATATCCTTACCTTGGCATTCTCGCCGCCCGAGAGCACTCTCATCTGTGAGGTGATGTGCTCGGTTGTGAGACCGCATTGGGCAAGGGCTGCGCGTACCTCCGCATTGGTCATGGAGGGGTATTCCTCCCATATAACGTCAAGGGTTGTCTTTGAGGTGCTCTCCTCTTCCTGCTCGAAGTAGCCGTACTCCACGAACTGATCGTGCTCGACGTAGCCGGATATGGGTGGTATTATTTTCAGCAGGGTCTTCAGCAGTGTGGACTTTCCTATGCCGTTGACTCCGCGGATAGCTATTTTCTGTCCGTTCTCCACCTTGACGGAGATAGGCTTTGTGAGGGGCTCGTCATAGCCCAGCACCACGTCCTTGCAGTCGATGACCACACGTCCGGGAGTTCTTGCTTTGCGGAAGGAAAATGTGGGCTTGGGCTTTTCGCGCATGAGGGTGATCTTGTCCATTTTGTCCAGCTTCTTCTGGCGTGACTTTGCCATGTTTGTAGTTGCCACCCTTGCCTTGTTGCGGGCGATGAAGTCCTCCAGGTCTGCGATTTCCTTCTGCTGCTTTTCGTAAGCCTGTTCTATCTGCTTCTTCTTGAGCTCATACATTCTTGTGAAGTTGTCATAATCTCCCGTATACCGTGTCATTACGGCGTTTTCAACGTGATAGACCACATTGATGACGCTGTTCATGAAGGGAACGTCATGGGAAACGAGTATGAATGCGTTTTCGTAGTTCTGGAGGAAGTTTGTGAGCCATCTGATGTGGTTTTCGTCCAGGAAGTTAGTGGGCTCGTCCAGAATGAGTATCATGGGATTTTCCAGCAGCACCTTCGCCAGCAGCACCTTTGCACGCTGTCCGCCCGAGAGCTCCGCAACGTCCCTGTCAAGACCTATCTCGTTGAGTCCCAGACCGTTGGCGTATTCGGAGATCTTGGCGTCAATGGTGTAGTATCCGCTGTAGTCCAGAATGCTCTGTATCTCGCCCACTTCCTCCATAAGGGAGTTCATTTCCTCCTCGGAGCAGTCGGACATCTTCTCGTAGAGAGTGAGCATTTCCGCTTCAAGGCCGGAGAGGTGGTCGAATGCCTCGCGGAGCACGTCCCTGATGGTCTTGCCCTTGGCGAGAGTGCTGTACTGATCCAGGTAGCCTGTGGTTATGTGCCTGCACCATTCGATCTTGCCCTCGTCGGGCTGGAGCTTGCCCATGATTATATTCAGAAATGTGGACTTGCCTTCGCCGTTAGCGCCTACAAGTCCGACGTGTTCTCCCTTCAGAAGTCGGAAGGAAGCGTCATTAAGTATCTGTCTCGCACCGAAACCGTGCGTAACGTGTTCAACATTGAGTATGCTCATATTATCCTCCATTTCAGCTGTCATACCCTTTGTTATATCATAAATGCAAGATAATAGCAAGATGGGCGGTGCTGAAGTTTCTGTACGGCGGTTCGCCGTTTTGTGAAGCTCGGACAGCAGATGATTTAATTAAATTATAAACTTTTGTTAAAGCGGCCGGCGAGTTAAAATATTACCAGAAATATCATTATAATTGTATTATGAAAGCAGCCTGCAATGCTATAATTAACACAAACAGGTTCAAAATGGTGATTATCACCAAAGACGCGACGGGGGATATTAAAAGAAAAACTTATTCTCACTATTAAAGAAAAAAGAGAATAAAGGGCATCTCTAAAACCTATTTGGTAAAGAAAAAACAGATAGGCGCAGCATATGTCGTCCATAGCTGTTTTTCCTCAAAAGTGGGTTTTCAGAGATGCCATGTAGAAGGAGGAATTTTTATGATCGGGAAACTAAGAGGAACGGCTGCTGTTATCAGCGCTGTTTCGGCGCTTTCTGCGCTGAGTCCGTACGTCTGCGCGGGAACTGTCCATGCCGTGGGCGGAGTCCAGGCTGTGTACTATGTCTCGCCTGAGGGCAGTGACAGCGGCGACGGCTCGCTGGACTCTCCATTTGCAACTCTCGAAAGGGCAAGGGACGAGGTAAGGAAAGTGAACGGCAGCATGACCGGCGACATCGTGGTCTATCTCCGGGGCGGAGACTACCGCATCACGGAGCCTGTTGAGTTCGACACAAGGGACTCGGGCACAGGGGGGCTGCAAGGTCAGATATGAGGCTTATGAGGGAGAGAATCCCGTCATCAACGGTGCTCAGAAGGTCACAGGCTGGACTAAGTTCAACGATAAGCTCTGGGCGGCACCTCTGGACCGCAGCACCAAGCTCCGCAACCTCTATGTCAATGACCGCCGCGCAAATATGGGCAGCGTTCAGGTCCAGGCAAAAGGGGGCTACGGAGACTATTATGTTACCGCAGGTCAGGGCGACTGGGCATGGGACTCGGGCAAAAAGAGCGACGGAATCGTCTATGATGCAGGCTCAATGCCCCGTATAACCTCAAATTTCGACGACCTTGAGGTGGTGAACGGCACCACCTGGAACGAGAATATCGTCTGCTCAAGGGATATAAAGTACGACGGCAGCAGCATGATACTCCTCATGCAGCAGCCCTACGGCGCTATCGCCCAGACTCCCGGCTGGGGCGCAGGCTTCTCCACCGGGGGAACCCACACTATCTACAACGCCTTTTCATTCGTTGACAGCGAGGGCGAGTTCTACTTTGACAAGACCGAAAAGATGCTGTACTATTATCCCAGAAGCGGCGAGGATATGGCAACTGCCGACGTTGAGGCTCCCGCAGCGGACTGCCTGATAAAGATAGCGGGAAGGTCCACATCGGAGCGGGTGGAGAATATCAGCTTCAGCGGCATTACCTTTGCAAATACGGACTTTCAGCTCACCGAGGTGGCAGGCTCTCACGGAAAAGCTACCTGCCAGGCAGCTCAGAGCTACACTGCCTTTGCGGACTCAAACTGGCACTCAAAGAAATACGAAATGGCGGATACTCTCCCTGCTGCCATACATATCACAAGCAGCGACAATATCAGCCTTACGGGGAATGTGGTCAAGCACACGGGCGCTGACGGCATTTCCATGACCAATGACGTTATAAACTCCGACGTAAGCGGAAACTTCATCACCGATATAACCTCCAGCGGTATCACCGTGGGTCACCCTCAGCATATCTACATCGGCGATGCTGCTGCCAATAATCACGAGAAGTTTCCCAGGGGCGTGGAGGGACTGTGCAAGAACGATACAGTTTCCCAGAACCTTCTCTATGACATCAGCGTTGTTCACGGCTTCGGCGGCTGTGCAGCCATTACCGCCTATTATGTGGACTCTGTGAAGATACTCAGCAACACCATCGAAAAGACCGCATATAACGGCATACATCTGGGCTGGGGCTGGTGCAATTTCAAGGACAGCACCACCTGTCGCGACAATCAGATATGCTATAACAGGGTGATAAACTCCCTTAACCGTCTCCACGACAGCGGCGGTATCTACACTATCGGTCAGATGCCCGGCACTATCATCAACGAGAACTACATTCAGGGCATTCCCGCAGGCGGTCCCGGCTGGCCTACCTACGGACTCCACAACGATGAGGGAACTGCCTATATCGAGGAGAATGACAACGTTCTTGAGATAAGCCCCAATGTTACCTATACCATCAACTGCGAGGAGTACGGCGACAAGCACGACCTGAAGATAAAGCGCACCTATGCCACTGTGAATAAAATGGGCAAGAACCCGCCCTCCAGCGACATAGACACTCCTATCGTGGTTTCGGATAATGTATGGCCCTTCGGGCAGTACAAGGTCTGCCTGAATTCGGGTATCTCCGACGATAACCGCAGTCTCATGCCCTCATGGCTGAAGTCTGCTGCGGACTGGGTATTCCCTGCAAGCTGCGAGACAGCCTGCGGAAGCAGGCTCCCCGTGAGAAAGACTGAGGGCACTGTATGGATAGCTCCCGACGGCACCGACAGCTTCAGAGCAGGAGCCGATATGACCAGAGCAGGTGGCAGCACAGGTACGGTCAGAACTCCCTCAAAGGAAGGGGAGTGCAGGGTATACGTTCTCGGCGCTGACGGCAAGGTGCTGAGCAAGTCCTCCCATATCCTCAGACTTAAAGGCACGGCAAGCGGCGGCGACGTCATCGAGGCTGAGCGCTGCGACTACAAGTCGGGTATTGACACAGAGAACTGCTCCGAGGGTGGAAGCGATGTTGCCTATATCGAAAACGGCGACTATATTGGCTTCAAGGGTATCGATCTTACCGATGTCAGCGGTATTGACTTCCGTATAGGCTCAAACGGCGCAGAGGCTTCTCTTGAGGTGAGACTGGACAGTCCCGACGGAAAGCTCATAGGCACCATGGACGTCAGCGGCACAGGCGGCTGGCAGACCTGGAACACCCAGAGCTGCACCATAACTCCCACCTCGGGGGCGCACGATGTCTACTTCGTATTCAGGGGCGGCGAGGGCTACCTCTACAACGTGAACTGGTGGAGACCCGTAAAGCCTGCGGAGGAGTACTTACTTGGCGATGTGAACGGTGACGGTGCTGTTGATGTGTATGACATGACAGGTATGCGCAGAGCAGCCGTAAACGGCGATGCAGAGCGCTTCGACGCCGCTGATATAAACATGGACGGCGCAATTGACGAGAATGACCTGAGGCTCCTTGTGAGCTTCCTCAAAGGTGAGATAGAGTCATTCTGAATATCATAAAAATGAAGAAAGCCATAGTATCCCCCCATGAAAGATACTATGGCTTTCGGTATTTATCAGCCTGCTATGAGCAGCTTTCTCAGCGCTGTCATGTCGAATACGTCGGGAACTGCGTCCGCAGCGATGTCGGCTGCATAAGCCTGCTCGCCAGTGAGTGCGGAGCCGCCCAGGATATACTTCTGCATGAGCACTGCGTCGGACACATTGACCTCACCATCAAGGTTTATATCGCCCTTTCTGCCCTTTGTGGAAGCGCCCTCTGTCTCCAGGGGACGGATAATGATGTAGCAGAGGTTTATAGCCTTGTCCTCGGAGCGGAGGTTCACCGTCAGCTCACCGTCGGTGACATTTGCTTCTCCGCTTACGGCAGTCTTGTCGGTGGGAGCGTTCTTTACGATGACCGATTCGGAGCTCTTGCCGTAGTTTGCATAGACTGTAGGAGACTTTGAACAGCCCCAGGGGTCACAGAAGCACATCTCCACAGAATAGGTGCCGTTGGGGAGCTCAAAGCTGTAGTCCAGGTGGCGGGCTATATTGTTCTCGTACTGGTTCTTGGTGTAGCGGAAGCTGTTGGACTTGTCTGCGCCGTCAGCAGTGTTCGCCTCGTCGCACCAGGTATTGGCAGTGTAGAGACCGCCGCTCTTTGTTGAGCCGTTGTACTGGTCGGTGGAGTCATCGATGAGTCCCCACTTTTTGCCGCTTACCTCGTCCTCGCCGTAGAGCTGCTCGGTGACGCTGTTGTACATACCAAGTCTGTCCCTGCCTGTGAGTGTGCCTGAGTTATGGTCGCCGCAGTCGACGAAATAGGCGATGTCATTGTTGTATTCGTATACGGGAGTAACTGCCTCCATATAGATGAAGTCGCAGACCTTTGCGGAGCCTGCTCCTTCTTTATCGGGAGAGAAGGTAACGTCAAGGACGCTCCTCTCGGTGCCGTCGTCGCTTGTGGTGTAGGTGCAGCGGTCACGGACGTCCTGAGGAACGGTCAGCAGCAGGTCATAAACGTCCTTATTGCCGCTGTAGGAGAGAGTTCCTGCCCAGAGGACAGCGTCGCCAACGCGGACTCTCAGCGACTTGCCGTTGTCAGCCTTGCGGAGCTTTATGTGGAGACGGAGCAGGGGAGCGTTTTCGTCCACTGCCATTCTGTAGGTGAACCAGCCGTCCTTTTCCACATAGCGGTAGGTGCTGTCATTGGTGACGCCTACCGTGCCTGTCTCAACCATTGCGTGGAGCTGGTCGCTTTCGTACTGACCGTAGCCCGGCTGTACCGTATCGGTGATGGTAGTCTTTGCGCGGGGCAGTTTTTCCTCTACCACTGTGCCGTTGGGTACGAACTTCCAGTAGATGCCGTAGCGCTGCTGATACTGCTTGTAATGAGGAGTGAATACCAGCTTTGTATTGGTATCGTTGAGGGTGAAGGTGAGACCGTCGCCGCTGCGGACCAGATGGTCGTTTATCTCAGCCATGAAGGAAGTTACGGACTGTCCCTGCTTTGATATCCTTATGGTCTCGCTTGAAACCTTTTTCTCCTTTGGGATAGTTACCCACATACCCGTGCTGTCGGTCTTCATATCCTCCTTGCCCAGCTCTGCGCTGAGTACCAGGGGGCCGTACTTGAAGCCATATACATCGGGAGCATCGGGGAGGGGATAAGCCCTTACCTTTGAGGGAACGGTCAGCTCGATAACGTCGCCGTCGGAGAAGTCTCCCGCAACATCGGCGTAGCCGTTCACGGTCTTGTAGCTGTACCTGCTGCCGTTGACCGTAACGCCCATGGTGCCGTCTATCCAGTCGGGGATACGGAACCTGAGGTCCAGCGGGGCGCTGCCGCTTACGGTGAACTTCGCGGAAGTTCCCTCGGGGATATTGCTCTCCTGGGTTATGGTGACGTTCTTGTCAGCCCATTCCAGTATGGAGCTCTGGTAGAAGTTGACGTAGAGGGTGTTATCCTCGTGTATATATATGGTGTCGCCCCAGCTTTGTGAAGCTCTCCATGCCGCTTCCCGTACAGCACCAGAACTTGTCCCAGCGTGTGCTGTAGACCTTGAAAAATCCAGTAGCCATAGGCTGGAAGTAGGTGGTCATACCTGTCTCGGGGTTCTGGGAGGAGAGTATGGAGTTGTAGTAGGTATTCTCATAGAAGTCCATATACTTGCTGTCGTGGGTTATCTTGAACAGCTCACAGGACAGCTTGAGCATATTGTAAGAGTTGCAGGTCTCACAGTTGCAGTTGGTGCGCTCAGCGTCAAGGATATCGTCCTTGCCGAAGTGCTCCCATTCGCTGTTGCCGCCTGTGATGTATGTGTGGTGAGTGGTTACCATGTCCCAGAAATCCTCTGCGTATCTGAGATAGGCTGAGGCGTCCACCTGCTGACCGTTGACGGTCCTGCCGTCAAGGACGGTATAACGCTTGAGAGCGCCGATGAACTTGGGGATAGTGGTGTTGGCGTGGCGGTTGTTGAGCACATCACGTCCGCCCTGAGCTACCTTCTGGAAGAGGGCATCCTCATCGAACACATGGGCAGCAGCTGCGTGATTGTCCTTGCCTGTTATGGCGTAGAGGTCATACATACAGTCGTTCATGCCGCCGTACTCGATAGAAAGGACGGTATTTCTTGTCTGCGAGCTCCACTTGCTCACTCTGTTGTAGACCCAGTCGCCCAGTGAGGAGCCTACCTCCTTTGCGGGAGCATAGCCCGTGGCGTTGTAGACGTCAACGATGCCTGCAATGAGCTTGTGCATGGTGTACCACGGTACCCAGGCGTCATCGAAGATATTTGCCTTGCCCACCTCAACGCGGTCGAACTGTCTCTCCACGTTGCCGTCTGAGGGTACGGGAGCCGCCCACAGGAAGCCTGTCTTGCCGCGCGGGTGCTGCTGGCAGGTCTTCATGCCGTCGATGAGGGTGGTGATACGCTTGTACAGTGCGTCCTTCTGCTGTGAGGTGATGTTGGGATTCTGATAAGCCTGAGCCAGAGCGGTGAGATAGTGTCCCACGCAGTGGCCTGCGATGTTGGTGTTTTCCCAGCCGCCGTAGCGTGTGGCGCCGTTGGTGCTGAGACCAGCGTTGTCGCGGAAGCCTGCAAGGAGCTTCTCCGTGTCGAAGGACATGAGATAGTCCATTTCCTTGTCGAAGGCGTTGGTGCAGTAGTCATCGGTCATTCTGACGTCGGATATAGAGAAGTCCTCTATATCCACCTGAGCAGCGTTAGCACCGAGGCTGCTGACGGGAAGGCTGCTGCCGGCAGTGCACACCACTGCTGCGGCAGAGCAGACCGATACCAGTCTGCGGATCAAGTTGTTTTTCATTTTAATTCCCCCTGAATAAAGTTTTGGTAAAATACCACTTTATTTTTTGTATAATATCATTATACTGTCATTTTAGCACAAAAGTCAACCCATATATCGCCGATAAAGTGGACGAAATGACTGAGTTGCTGGCATTTTTTTACCATAAATGAGGAGAGTAAAAAAACGCCCCGGAGATGCTTCTCCGGGGCGTTATCAAGTGGGTATTAACTATGAAACATTTGATTATTAAGGAGATCTCAGCCTAAAGAGGTAGTCTTGCCGAGAAGGAACTCCTGAATGCACAGGGCATCGTTTGCAGTGAGTCCGCCGGTGGACTTGTCAACATCGGCGTTTATCTTGCCCTGCTTGGTGATGTGGCTCTTTGAATAGCCCTCGACCTCGTATTTGTCAGGGTTTGCAAGTGCCTGCATTACGAGGATAGCGTCGGAGAGATCAACGCCGCTGTCGCAGTTGGCGTCGCCTGTTTTCTCCGATTTAGGTGCAGCTGCCGGAAGTGCAACTGCGGTAGTTGTTGTGGGAACAGTGCTGTAAGGAACGGGGGCTGTTGTTGTGCCTGTGGGAGTACTCTGTTTTTCTGTGTACTGTCCGCGGGCATTCATTGCCATTTCCTCAAGATCTATCTTATCTATATCACATTTTCTTGATACATACTCAAGCACCAGCAGAGTATCCATTGCGTCACCGCTGACGCCGCTTCCGTCCAGATCGAAGTTGGCGATGTAGTTGTCCATTATCTCATCTGAAACGGTGTGGAGGTCCTCATTGGTATGAGTCTGAGAGTAGAGAGTGTTCTCTGCGCATATATAATCGTTGGCATCAATTACCCCATTCATGTCAACATCGGGAGCAGCCCTCAGACCTGCTTCCACGCTTGTGTAGTAGTCCGATAACCTGACTGTAAGCTCCTTGCTGTCGGGATATGTGAAAGCGTACACATAATTGTAGCAGAGGCTGAACAGGTCATCGGGGTCATTCAGGGGGTATCTTGTACCCTCAAGGCAGTTAGTGCCAGGCCAGGGATAATTGGAGACCTCACCGTTTACCCAGGCGGCTCTGAAGTTCTCGTATTCCTTTTCACGCTTTGTCTTCATGCCGGTCTGCTCGCAGATATATAACTGAGCGATGCTGCAGTCTGCGGCGTCACCGCTGATACCGTTGCCGTTGATATCGAAGTTGAAGCGGTAATGCTCCAGGTCTTCCTGAGTGAATTTGGGATTGGGCTCATACCTGTTGTTGTATAATTCGTCGCAGGCATAGTAGTCCACAATGGTTATCCTTCCGTCACCGTTCATATCGGGCTCGGGGAGGAGACCTTCCTCGACCTTCTTCTTGTAGATCTCATAATCCCTGTCTATGTGCGTCATATCGACATCAGCTCTTACATCGGAGCTGGGAAGTCCCATTTTCCACTCAATGTCCTGTATGGTGCTCTGGAAGGAGCTGAGGAGATCCTGTTCCTTTTTCAGGAAATATCCATCGGGATAAGTGTAGCCTGAGCGCCACAGGTATTCATAGTAGTTCCTATCGGAATACTCGGGCAGGAACTCGTTGTTCTCAAAATAATACTTTATAAGGTAGTCCGAGAATATGGGCACTACCAGGAAATCGTCGCCGAGAGTTCTGTAAAGGTCAATGCACTTCTCCTCGGAATCGCAGGGAAGATGATCCTGTGTCAGCTCGTCATATACTTTCAGCCTGTCCTCAAAGGTGAGGTTTTCACTGTCCATATCTGCGTATGTGACAGGGGGCTCGTTAAAGAGCTTGCTGAAGTACCAGATGTCCATGACGTCGCACATATCAAAGGTACCGCTGCCGTCAACGTCCACATCGGGTTTCTTTTCGTCCATTACGGCTGTGAACACATCATAGAGTCCGCTGAAATCCTCAGTGCGCTCCCTGAACAGGTCGGCGAAGTCCTGACGGTACTGCTTGTCGGCAGCAATTGCGTCCTCATCGTTCAGATACTGTTCGTCAACGTACTTGGTTCTGTCAGCTGCATAGTGATCGGGTGAGAGAATGTCTCTGTCCACATTATAGTAGCAGGTGAAGTACTGAATGAGTCTGCCCGAATTGAACTGCTCATCATCGGGATCGGGAACGATGTGGTCTGATTTGAGAGTCGTGTCTCCCTGCTCAATGCGATAGAGAAGGTAAATATCGTGTTCATCGAATTTGCCGTTCTTGTCGATGTCGATGAGGCTCTCGTCATTGTGCCATTTTAAAAAGTCAAAATCGTTTATATCGTACTGCACGCTCATGATCTCAAAGGGGATCTTTTTCATGCCTGTGTCATTTACTGCTGCGACGGGCTTAGGCACAGCTGTTGCACCTACGAGCATTGCAGCAAATCCTGCTGTTAATTTATTCATGTAATATACCCTCCTGTGTGTTTCCATAAAAAGTTCCGTGGTGGTAGTGACGGGTACTGTGACAGAAGCGGTCGTGGTCTGAGTGATGAGCTGCCCTGCCGTACTAAGTGCCGCGGTACGGGGAGCAGCTGTGTGATCTGCTGCTGATGATGTTTTTATTGCCGCGTAACTATCATTTGCAGCAACAGCTGATCTTGTGGTGACTGCTGTAGTATTATATCGTGAGGCAGATGTGACAGCGGAAGTGCTCTCCGCTGTTGATACAGTGGTGGTATTCTCAGTTGCTGAAACAGCAGTGGTATTTACCGCTGCAGTAACTGTGGTGTCTATGCCGAACTGTACCGAGGAAGGATCTTTTGCAGTATTGCTGTGCCATATTCCGAAGCCGATCACCGCAGCAGCACACAGTGCCGCTGTGCCTGAAGTGATCCTTCTTATGCGGATCCTGCGGATACGTCTTTCCTCTAAGATCTTATCGCCGCGTGATTTGACGATCTCAGCCATGGTCTTATAATCCATAGAACACTGCCCCCTCCTTTTCTATTTCTTTTTTCAGAGCATTTTTAGCCCTGTACAGCAGATCCCTGATCTGTTTGCTGTTCTTGTTCATTATCTCAGCCGCTTCGTCATTTTTAAAGTCCTCGAAAAATACGAGATACAGTACCTGACTATATTCGGGTTTGAGTTTTGAGATGAGTCTGCGCAGGTCTGAACGCTTCTCATCATCTATGACCTTTTCTTCAATATTTTCCTCATCGGAGATGTCATATGCGGTGTCGAGTGAGACGGAATTAAATCTGGATAGTTTTCGTTTTATGTCAAATGCCTTGTTTCTCCCGATAGTGTAAAGCCACGTTTTGAAGCTGCATTTGCCTTTGAATTTTGGCTTGTCCACATACAGCTTTACGAAGGTATCTATGGCGGCTTCCTCTGCCATGCCCATATCACCGATCATACTGTACAGGAAATAGACAAGACCGTCCTTGTAATCGCGGATTATTTCATCTATTGCATCCTTATCTCCTGAGAGGAAACGGCTGTAGCTACTTATACCGTTTTCCATTTTTCCTCCTTTCGGCAGGAAATATTTCCATTTGTTATTTATACGAAGGAAAGGCTGCAAATGTCGCAGCACTTTTCAAAAAGTTTTTCCCGATCTTTTTATACCTATATTATACTATCCATGACATCACCCCGTCAAGGAGCACAGAGAGGTTTTTTAACGGCACAGAGCCACATCCCTTGATTTGCCGCCTGCAATATGATACAATATTTACAGAAGTGACAGAAAAAGGCGTGTCGCTGCGGCACGCTTTTCCTTATATTATATATTCATCACCGCCGCAAAAAATTTTTTCCGGAAAAGTGAAATCTACGGTCCGCTGTAACGTCTTTATATACAGAGGACCTCACGAAAGGAGGCTGTACCTTTGGATGACGCGTCGATCATAAAACTGCTTTGGGAAAGAGACGAGCAGGCAGTTGAGGAACTGAAAAACAGCTATGAAACGCTGTGCTTCTATGTCGCAGGAAATATCCTCTCACAGAAAGAGGATCGGGAGGAATGCGTGAACTCTGCCTATATGGACGTCTGGAGCTCTATCCCGCCCAAAAGACCTGACAATCTTAAAAATTATCTATGCAAGCTTGTAAAAAACTGTGCGCTTGACCGCCAGAGATATAATACCGCTGCAAAACGGAACAAGGAATTTTCGGTATCACTTGATGAGCTGTCAGAATGTGTGTCCGACGGAAAAAGTCTTGAGGACAGACTCTCCGACGAACAGCTGGGAAAGATCATAAGCAGCTTCCTGAGGGCTCAGCCCGAAAAATACCGCAAGGTGTTCGTCAGGCGCTACTGGTATTCCGAAAGCATTGAGGACATAGCGGCATATTTTGATATGAATGCAAATACGGTCGCTACATATCTTTTCAGGATAAGAAAAAAACTAAAGGCATATCTGCAGAAGGAGGGGTATATAGATGAGTGATCTGAAGCTTTACAGGGGAATAAACAATATAGATGATGACCTCATCGAGGAGGCTGACCGCAGAAGCAGACCTGTGGTACACCGTTTCTATGCCTTTGCCGCTTCTGCCGCTGCGCTGCTCATCACAGTAGGCGCATCGGGATACTTCAGCGGTGCAGATATAGGGAAGAAAACCATTTTTCCTGACAGCGGCATCGTCATCGAAGCCACTACGGCTTCAGGGGGAGACGTAACCCCCGTGACCACATCAGCGGTCAGCGGCGGCAGCACAGTTACCGCGGCAGTTTCTACAGCCACTCAGACAGTGATCAATACTCAGACCACCGCCTTGCAGTCAGCAAACAACACTATCACCACTGCCCTTGTCACAGGCAAGGCTGCCATTACGGGAAAAGTTCCCGCAGTTACTTCAGCGGCAGCAGGCGGCAGGGACATTGAAGCAGGAGAGCCCACGGTCACCGGAGCTCCTGCAAAAGAAGATGAATATATAATTGAAGGGAGTACTATTATGAAAAAATACGCAGCACTTTTTGCTTCGCTGCTCACGCTATCAAATGCGGCAGCAGTAAACGCTCAGGCAGGGGCTCAGACCTTTGTGCCTAAAAATGAAAATCTCAGTGTAGCCATGAACGCAAAGACGTTCATAGAGAGATATGACGTTGACATTGACTTTAACTGTGACGGAAAGTTTGATATATTTGATGTATACGCATACTACCGCGCTGAAATACGTGAAGCCGATGAGAGAAACGCAGCTATCCCACGCTGCACCGTTCCCGATTATATCTGGGAAAAGTATAAGGCGATACCAGCTGATACAACGCTGGACTACACCTATATCGACAGCGAAACAGGTGAGGAAAAAAGCTTTACCGAAAAACATCGCCTCGGTCACGATGAACTGATAGATTACTATTTTGAGTATGTTGCACCGCCGCAGCCGGAATTTATGGATACTAATTTCTATATCGACAACTGCCCCGATGATTACGGTGATCCTATGTCCTATGACATTATAAGACATGACGGCGATCTGCTCAGTATGTGGGATTTCCAGAGGACAGAGTTCTCAATAACCGACGACGGCGAGAATTACAGGCTCGTTGACAAATCCGTCGCGGAAAATATCCCCTCAGAGAATCGCGATAACATAGAGTACGGTCTGGGTCATCTTCGGGGCGTGAGAAAGTCGCTGATGCATGAATTCATCAAAGACGTGAGACGCCATGCTCACTATACGGGCGAAGACCGCGCATTCGTAAAGCAGTTCATCGAGGATGGTCGTGTTGATCCCGACGTAAATGCCGACGGCACATTTGATATGGACGATGTGGGACTTACCGCATTCTATGCAAATCTCCGCAGCAACAGCGAGAATTACACCTATTTTTACAGCCTGCTCTATCAGACAAGCGTGGATTATTACAGCGAACATATGGCTGAGATCAATCCTTCTGTATCAGCAGAGGACTGGGGCAGGGCATTCACATTATGCGATACTCTGGCAAATTACTGTGATATTGACAACGAAGACATCGTGCAGTATCTTGCCGAGTACTATCTGACCTATAATGAAGCGGATAGCAAATACTTCGACCCGATGTACTATGTTGACAAGGGTTATACCTGTTACCGCGTTATGCACGGCTTCCAGGGCAGGTTCTTCCAGACCCTGGGCTATTATGAGAACTTCGCCATCCAGTACGGTCCCTCAGCCGCAAATAACACTATCGCAGCACCCGAGGGCTACTGGTTCTCACAGGACGAGATAGACGCAGCCTTCCCTCAGTATTACAAGGACGTGAAGACAGGCGTTCTCCCCCGAGCCCGACATCGACCTCAGCGGCAAGATAGATGCTGCGGACTATAATCTGCTTTTCAATCTGGGATATGAGGCATTCACTCCCTATGACACAAGCTACATCGGCTCTATGATAAGACGTCATCCCGAGCTGAACATCGTCCTCGACGTTCCCGAGGAAGTACGCGAAAACTTCAATACCAACTACGACTTCAACCACAACGGCATAAGCTGCGACACCCTTGAGTCTGACTGTATGATGATGTATATCCTCAGCGAGCTTGAGGCACAGTATGAGGAAGAAAAGGATATGTTCAAGGCTATGGACGACTACTATACTGCTCACCGCGGTGCTCAGTACTTTGAGGTCTTCGACAACAACATGGAGAAGTTTTACAGCGATAAGGGTCTGGAATATACAGGCTACATGGGCAGGTATGATACTGCTCCTGTTATGAGCTATGTTGAGACAATAAAGAGCTATAAGAGCTTCCCTCAGAACATCGGAAAGCTCACAGAAGATGACCATGTTACAGGCGACGCAAACTGCGACGGCAAGGTAGATCTCTCAGACGCTATCCTTATCATGCAGGCTATCTCAAACCCCGACAAGTACGGCACACAGGGCACAGACGAGAAGCACCTCACTCAGCAGGGCAGCCTCAACGGCGACGTTGACAAGGCATCGGCGGGTATCACATCCAATGACGCCCTGATGATACAGGAGTTCCTCATAGGCAGGGTAAGCACTCTGGGCTGACAAAAGAAAGTTATTGAAGAATAGAAAATGCCCCGAAGCGGCAAATGCTGCTTCGGGGCAATTTTTTTTAAGCTTATGCAGCTTCGTTCTCTGCTGCTTCCTCGCCGCTCTGGTCGGCGCTTTCGTACATCTTATCGGTCGTGCCTATCTGGTCTGTGAGCTCTGCACCGTCAAGTGTGACCTTTGCATCACAGCTCTCGATAACGCAGTTCTCAGCACGTCCTGCAACTGCGCCCGGAGTAACAGCACCGGTTATCTCAGCGTTTACCGTGCAGTCAACTACCTTGAAGGCAGTTTCCTCGCCGTAGTAGTAAAGACCTGTTCCGATAAGTCCGCCCACATGGGTAGCACCGGGAATGTTCATCTTCACAGTGACCGTGCAGTTCTTTATAACAGCCGGATATTCGTGAGACTCAACGCCTTCTGTTGCAAGGGCGATGTCTCCAACGGAGTGGGTTCCGCTGTATCCGCAGAGACCGCCTATAGCGTGGCCGCCCTTTGCGGAGATTATCTCAACGTCGGCTGTGCAGTCGGTAACGGTGTCCATCATCTCAAGGCAGCCTGCGATACCGCCCAGACCTACGGGCTCATTGCCCTCTGCGACTATCCTGCCCTTTGCGGTGCAGTTCTCCATGGTGCCGCCGAAGCTTCCGCCGATGATGAGACCGCCGCACTCGGCAATGTCGCACTGGATTATCCTGCCGTCTGAGAAATCGTTGTCGCCAAGGACCTTTATGGTAGTTCCTTCAACGGTGCAGTCATGAACATGCTTTGTAGAGCCGCCTGCGATACCGCCGATGGCATTTACGCCTGCGATCTCGTTCTCACCTGTGAGGGTGACATCATGTATCTCGCCCATATTGTAGCCCACAACACCGCCGATAGCCATTGAGTAGGTATCGGTGCAGTGGATATTGATATTCTCGGCTGTCAGGTTCTTTACTTCGCCCAGGTTCATGCCGATGATGCCTGCACCGCATACGGGCTCATCGGTCTCATATGTCACGTTGGAGATAGTGTGTCCCTGACCGTCAAAAACGCCCTGGAACATACAGGAGTAGTTGGACATATCCTCAAGGTCCATGGTACCGATGGGTGTCCACTCAACATCGGTGCAGTCGATATCGTCGGTGAGGACGACTGTGCTGCCTGCATAGCCGTTCTTAGAGCCGTCGGTGACGCTCTCTGCGAAAGCCACCAGCTCCTCGGCAGTGCCTATCTCAATGGTCTTACCGCCTGCTTCGGCGCCTTCCTCACCCATGTCCGAGAGGTTCTCCTCGCAGAAGAGACCAATAACATCATCTACCATCTTGTCATCATAGTCCGAGCGTATTCCCGCTGCCAGCCAGTAGGCATAAGCACCCTCGGCGTATTCGGCAAGAGCAGCCTCGTCGCTGCCGTAGCGGAACTCGATATGATAGGTCGTTTCGGGGGTGTCGGGCATCATGAAGAAGTATCTGAATTCTCCGGCGTCCTCGTCGGAGGTCTCGTAGAGATAGCCGTCCATCATGCCGCCCAGGGACAAATCCTTGACGTAGGTGTACTCGTGCTCAAAGACCTTGCTGCCGCTCTCATCAAGACCCGAGATATTGCTGCCGTCGAATACGAACTGATTTACGCCGTTGATGAAGAAGCAGTCAAACTGCGCATCCTCGGCATCTGCGAATGCCTTCACTGCTTCCTCGCCGTATACCGTGCCTGTGCAGGCGCTCTTCAGCATTTCTGCGCAGCTCTCAGCCATGTCTTTGCCGACGATAGCCTCGCATTTGTCCAGCCATACCTGATCGTATTTTGAGTCGCAGATAACGGTGAAAAGCTCATCGTAGGATCCCTTTACGTCCTTGAGAAGCTGATCCGCAGGGGAGAGCTTCTCAGCGGCGGTGGCGGGCTCAGTTTTTGAAGAGCTGCTTTTGCCCTCAGAACCGCAGCCGCAGAGTGATACCGCAATGGTAAGTGCAGCCGATAAGGCAAGTATTTTTTTCATTGTATTTCCTCCTAAAATAGTTAGTTATCTCTAACATATGCTTAAAATAAAAAGCACGAGGCGTGAAAATGCCTCCTGCCGCATATGCACCGCTGAATATAATATCATAAAGGCAAGGATGTGTCAATATTATTTAACAAAATTTGTTATGATATACAAACATTTTAGGCTTTAGTTTCAGAATTTAATATGCTATTGCAGTTGCTGCGCATTTTACCGAAAAAAGCCCCGCAGCTGCGGGGCATATGGTCATTGTTTACTGCTTTTAGATATCCGCAGCTGCAAGGCATAAAACAATATGGCAGAAAGTGTTCCTGTAATAGCTCCTGCGGAGACATCACTGAGATAGTGGGCGCCAAGTATCATTCGGGTGAGCATTATGACAAGGCAGAAAAACAGTCCCCCAAGAAAAAAGGCGGAGCTGCTTGTCTTTCAGCTTCGGGAAGAACCATGCAAGGGAGGGAAAGATGCACATGGTGAGGCTGCTGAACAGGCTGTGACCGCTGGGAAATGAGCGGAACTCATCGGCAGGCAGACCGTATTCTGCGGCGCATTTCTCCGCACCTGCAAATGGCTTATACCAGGGCGCAAAGCCGATCCCCTCATAACCAAGGACTGCTGTGCGGTAACGGGGACGGTCAAAAAGGTTTTTCAGCAGCTCCAGAGACAGATAGGCTGCCAGAAGTACCGCAAAAAGCGCAATGACCCGTTTGACAAGCAGCTTGTCCTTCGACTTTTTTGACGCCAGATAGCCTGCAAGAAACAGCGGATATTCCAGTATCAGACTGGATATGATGACGGCGGGGATATTCCCGATGAGGGAGGGGTATATGCTTCCCAGATTGTTTCTTCCTGTCATGGACTTTCCGCCTATAAATCCGATCAACAGAGCTGACAGGACAAATATGATGCACAGGGCGGCTCTGAAAGCTTTGCTTTTGTCTGAATGTATCGCACGCTCCGACAGGGCTCCCCAGAAAAACACCTGAGCGGCATAGAATGGGTATACTCCCAGCGTGGTCAAAAGTTTTGCGGGGACAAAATCAGGGGAGAACAGGGCTTCCGCAGCGGTTTTGTCGAAAAATGTTCCCATTATGAAAAACGCGGCAAAGAAGGGAAGTATCAGCAGCCCGAGCTTTTTCTGCGTCGAGTAGTTTTTATCCATTGTCAGGCACCTCCGTGTAACAGGTCATTTATGCTCCGATCGTATTGTTTATTCTAATATTATAACATAGGAGACACCTGATAGCAAGCTGTCCGTGCCGCCCGGACATCAACACCTGCAAATAATGAAGACTGAGATCTAAATATTATTCATGCCTGACCCGAAAAATCCTTTTATCGAATCTGCAAGTTCATCAAGATGGCCGACAAAGCAGTGATCCGCGCCGTGTATCGGAATGAGTACCGCATCACTATAAAGCCCGGCAGCTTTCTCAGCATAAGAATACGGAACTGTCGGATCTTCGTCGCCGTGAACTATTAGCACTTTGCCTTTGAACCTTGAAATTGAATCTTCAACATGGATAGTCTGAGCTGTACGGATATAATCTCCTGACAGCTCCCAGCTGTCACTGACAAGCTTTTCAGGTATATGCTCAGGATCAAAGCGGTTTCCGAGCACTATTCCTTCCCTTGCATTGTCGGGTATCATCCACGCAGGGGATAGCGGAAGTATTGCCTTGAGATCATCTGCACACATACCTCCTATGAGCATAGTAAGAAGCCCACCCTGAGAATGACCGCACATATAAAGATCCGTTACATGATCCAGTCCTTTTGCGTATGAAACTACTGCAAGGGCATTGGTCACCCATTTATAGAGAGTGTGGTCCTTGAATTCGCCGCCGCTTTTTCCGTGGCCGTACATCTCAGCGCGAAGGACCGAAATACCGGCTTCGTTCATAGCTTTCTGAGCGGTAATGATATGATCCTCCTCCATATGTCCCGTGAAACCGTGTATCAGTATACAAAGCGGTCCTTTTTCAGCGGCACGGTCAAGCCTGGCATGGAGACGTATGCCGTCATTATTTATATAGAATTCTTCCATTTCTTCACTCCTCCTGCGAAAACGCTATTCATAAACAATAATATCAGGGCTCAAAGCATGATCATTGCGGGGAACTGCCTGTACTTCATCGTAAATAGGCATATATCGTTTAGAACATTATAACATACGGAGCTTTTTATGACGATATTTGTATAAATAATATGTCAAAGTGCACACAAACAGCGTGTCAGCTTTTTACAGTATGCAATAAGGCGAATGGCTAAAAACCGTTGCATCCGGGACTGTTTATACTTCAGGGATAACAGCTGAATAGCAAAAGCAAAATACCGGTAATTAAATCAGTGAATGTTTAAATGCCTACCACATGGAATGCGCTTAACCATGGTAATGAACTTTACATAATCAGCCGCACGGTAAGCAGGTTTTATGACAGGAAACAGCATAGAAAGCTTTCTATCTGTGTATTTACATATTATCCGCAATGTGCTATAATGAATGCAAGGCATTCATTATAAACTATTAAAATGCCCTTGCAGATACGCAGATCGGAGATCTGCTCCCTGCAATCGGGCGACTATAGAATACTATGCGTATGCTTCTACAAAATCTCTTGGAGAAGCAGAGACCATGGCAGAATATATGAAGAAGTAACAAATTTTTTTATAAGCCGCCTGTTACAGGCGGTCTTTCCTTTTACCTTTTCATTTCATATGTGTTTTTTGAAAAAAGTGAAATATCATGTTACGGATGTTGTCTTTATATACAGAGGACCTCAGGAAAGGAGGCTGACCTTTTGAATGATGCATCAATTATCAAATTGTTTTTTGAAAGAAACGAAAAAGCTGTTGAAGAGTTGAAACACAGTTATGAAAAGCTGTGTTTTTATATTGCAGGAAATATTCTTTCTCAGAAAGAAGACCAGGAAGAATGCGTGAATTCTGCCTACATGGAGGTATGGACCTCTATCCCTCCCAATAAGCCCGATAATCTGAAGACCTATCTTTGCAGGCTTGTGAAAAACTGCGCTCTGAACCGCTGGAAATACAATACTGCTGCAAAAAGAAATCAGGATTTTTCTGTATCTCTTGATGAGCTTTCGGAATGTATACCTGACGGAAAATGTATTGAAGAAACAGTATCTGAAGAACAGCTTGGCTTGGCGATAAGCGAATTTCTCAAAGCTCAGCCTGAAAAATACAGAAAGGTATTTGTGAGGCGTTACTGGTACTCAGATACCCTGGAGGATATAGCTGCGTTTTATGATATGAATTCCAGGACTGTGGCTACATATCTTTTCAGAGTGCGAAAAAAACTGAAAGCATTTTTACAGAAAGAAGGTTATATAGATGAGTGATCTGAAATTATACAACAGCATCAATAAGATCAATGATGATCTCATCGAAGAAGCTGCCTGTACAGAAAAACCTGTGATACACCACTGTTATGGTATTGCAGCCTCTGCTGCCGCAGTATTTATAGCTGTCGGAGCTTTAGGACTATTTCATGCGTCCGGCTCTCTCGGAAAAACTGATCTTTCTACAAATACTCCTGTTATCGGACAAAATACCACTGAGACTGTAACTGCAACTACAACGCCTGCAATATCTGACGAGACGATACAGACTTCTTCTGCGGGAACTGTAACTTTGACCACTCAGGTCCCGATGACTTCAGCTCAGGCTTCCGTTTCTTATTCTAAAACAAGCACGATACCTCAGAACAGCCAGAACCAAACATCAGCTTTTTCTGCCCTTGCTGTTACGCAGACAGCCTCCACGGGCAAAGAAACAGGAAAAGCAGCTGAAAGCATAATAACTACAGCTGTTTCCGCATATGACTATGAATACGAAGGGAGCATTATTATGAAAAAACATGCCGCAGCATTAGCTGCACTTATCGCCGCATCCGGTACAACAAATGCAATTCCTGCACAGGCACAGACTCAGGCATATAAGGTCGAAGCATCTCCGACTGCTTCAAGTGTAAAAAATTTCATAGATGGATACAATCCCGATCTGGACCTTAACAGCGACGGAAAATTTGATATATTCGATATATACGCCATGTTCCGCTGCGACTGGACTCCTATAGAGAATGTGCCGGATCACATAAGAGATAAATATGAGGGTATGACCAGAAAAAAGAAGGATGACAATGGCGAAATAGTCAATATAGACGGATTTGATTTTTATCAGGATCCGTTCTACCTTAACTGGCATGATCTTGCGGAATATTACTTTACATATTGCAGCATAAAGCCTGAATACTTCGATCCGAATTACTATATAGACAACTGCCCCGATACATATACCGATCGTGTGCCGCTGGATGTTGTAAAGCAGGATATCGGAAATATTCAGATATGGGATGATGAAAAATTTGCAACAACCGGCTGCTATGTAAAAAACGGTGACGGATCTTTCAGACCTTTTTCAGAAGAGGATATCCACGATGCTTTTTACTATAATGAAGAGACAGGAAGGTACGAATCTGATTCTCTATTCTTTTTTAATAATATCGAATTTCCGGAAATTTATCAATTTATCTCCGAATGCAAGGATCTGGCAATGCCCGAGCTGTATCAGACCAATGCTTTACTGCTGGATATTCTGAACAGGGGATATGCTGATACGGATATAGATTCAGACGGCGTTTACGATTTCGATGATATAGTTCTTCTGGCATATTACGCAAATACATATGAAAACGATGAATCAGAAAGCGCTGATCCGCTATATTATGCTTTTAGCTCTCATCAGACAGGAAGCTATCCTGCTGAATTAAAGGGATCTTCCGATGCTCCCATCACCGAGGAGGAATGGAACAAGGCTGATGATTTCTTTGATATAGCAAGATATTACTATGAGTCAGACCGTAATACCATCAGATTCCTTGCAGAGGATTACCTGCTGAAAAACGAAGTGGATACAAAGTATTTTGATCCTGTATATTATGAAAAGCAGAACTTTGCTCACTATGAATATGATGACAACTTCCTCTATACAGTGGATCCCTATAATGAAATATTATTTGATCAGCTTGGCTTATTTGAGAGCTTTGCATTAATGTACGGTCCCGGCTCTGAAGAAAATGTGTACCCGACCGAAAATGAGGAAGAGGCCGAGACCTTATATGAAGATGCCTTTAACGCAGCATTCCCCGTATACTATAAAAATGTGAAGGCAGGCGTTATCCCCGGACCTGATATAGACCTTGACGGAACGATAGGCATTTCCGATTACGTCATACTTGATACTATTGGTCTGTACTATGTAGGTATAGATGAGATGGACTCTTTTGCTCTGTTTATCAGGCGCCATCCGGAGGTAAGGGCAGATATCAATCTTTCTCAGGAAGCAATCGATAATTACAAAAACAACTTTGACTTCAATAATAACGGCATAAGCTGTGATTATCTTGAAAGCGACTGCATGAGAATGTATATCTTCAATGAGCTTGTGAAGCAGTACAGCGATGAAGAAGCTTTATATGATGCAATAAATGATTACAGCGAAGAACATCCTGAATTAACGTATAGCAGAATATCATATGAAAAAAATGGAAGAATTCATCAAGAACAATGGTGTTGGCTTTACAAAATCAGCAAGGTACACTGCCGTGGACGACAGCAGCGATAATCAGGTATATTCCGCACCCGAGGCCGGTGACGGCATCAAGGGCGACTCAAACGTTGACGGAAAAGTAAGTACCTCGGATGTTTTACTGATAATGCAGTCCCTCGCCAATCCTTCAAAATACGGATTAGACGGCAGTGATGAAAACCATATTACTCCAAAGGGACATCTTCTTGCAGACGTTGACGGTAACGGCGTTACAAATAATGATGCTCTTACAATACAGGAATATTTACTCGGATCAGGCAGCATTGAGTAAATACGGTTTAAAAAAACGACACGGGAATATCCGTGCCGTTTTTGGGTTATGGAGATCTGAATATGCCATAAATCATAATTTAGCGCGTATGCGCTAAGTTGATAGTTGAAAGTTGAGAGTTGAGAGTTAATGTGTTCGCTTCGCTCACAATATTTAAATATTGTCGCCGCAGGCGACTCCACAACTTTCGA
>Ga0208459_1000870_pt1 | contig 30400 bp, 32 predicted proteins | sample AD_UKC087_MetaG_FD_184433 | JGI IMG/M metagenome (GOLD analysis project Ga0208459, IMG submission 184433) | Active sludge microbial communities of municipal wastewater-treating anaerobic digesters from USA - AD_UKC087_MetaG (SPAdes) (version 2) | ecosystem: Engineered > Bioreactor > Anaerobic >... | reverse complement strand
TTTAAGCCCCGAAGGGGCGGAATAAGTAGCAAGGAGCGCAGCCCCTTGTATGAAGTGAACGATTTTTACAAGCCCTGAAGGGGCGGAATAGGTTTGAAACGAAGAGCCTGAAGAGGATGTGTTGGCGATGCAAGTAGTGGCTTTTCCAAAGAGCTGTTCAGAACCGTTACATCGCCTTCACAAAATTGTGGCAAAGAGTCATCTAAGTGTTCTTTCTTGTCTTGATACAAGAAAGAACCAAAGAAAATCATGTCCGAAAAGCCAGACCCATTTGCGGGTCAGGCTTTTATGCCATTTTACTAATACCAGCAATGTTCAACGATTCCCGGCTTTACGAGCACTGCGGAGTATACCCTTCTATGGTCAGAGTTATTCAGAATAAGCTGGAGTATGAGGAGGTTAGATGAAGCAAGATGAAGCTATAGGGGGTGAAGATAGCCATTTAACCGTCAGGAACGACGAGGGAAAGCTTAACACTTTATCTCTCGTTCTTGAAAAATTAGTTTTTTTTCGTTTGCCCCTTAAGCTAACGCCCTAAAAAGTTGCATTTGCAATCAAAATCTAAGCAAAAAAATTAATGGATGTTGCAACAAATAACTACTTGGCTTGTTACTATGACAAAAATTTAAATGAAAACAATGGAAAAACCCGTTTTAATTGAAATGTTTTACACGCTCTCTTGTCCCAACTGTCGCACACTAAAGCGAATGCTGGATGAAATTCTCCCAACTTTTGGGAATAAATTTGAGTTTAAGCGCACCATGGCCAACTCCCCGGTTGGTATGATTCGAACCATGAAGCTTGGTATAGGTGCTGTTCCAACATTGCTTATCAACAACGAGATTGTTTTTAGGCAGGTTCCAACAAAAGAGGAGCTTATAAATAAACTAAATCAATACTAACCTTAAATTTTAATTACAATGGAAGCACAAAAAAAACTTCGCTGCCCACTAGGTATTCCCGGCGGAATATTAGTAGCCCTAATCGGATTGGTGGGAATTGTTCTAAACATTATCAATTTCGACTGGTTTGAGCTGCTACAGTCAATCGCCTTACTGCTACTCGGTTTACCTTTTGTTAGGGTAACCATGATGGTTCATTTGGGCAACGATAGGCTTGATGCACTTGAGGATAAAGTAAATGGTAAGAAATAATCAAGGAAGAAATATTATGAGGGTGAAGAAAATTATTTACTGGACAAGCACCGTGCTCATATCGTTGATGATGCTGTCGAGTGCATGGGGATATTTTACTAATCCGGATATGAAGGGAGCGTTTGTCCACCTTGGATTTCCGGACTACTTCAGAATAGAGTTGGGAACAGCAAAATTTCTGGGAGTTTTAGCCCTGCTGATTCCTATGATTCCTGCTCGAATTAAGGAATTTGCCTACTTTGGGTTTACCATTACCTTTATTTCGGCCATAATTGCGCATTTGTCGAGTGGTGATCCAATTATGGCAGTTGTTTTTCCGCTGGTTGCCCAGGTACTGCTTACCGTATCCTACATCTACTTCATCCTGATTTCTGATAAAAAGATGACAATGCAGGAAGCCGAGAGCTAAGCAAATAATGATATGTTGCCCTGGTTATCTGGGCAATAGTGAATACAGAACGGTTTAATTTTAATAACACTAAACAATCTTGAAGTAATGATAAAAGTTGGAATTATTATTGGAAGCACAAGACCTGGCAGGAATGCCGAGGCTGTTGCCAAGTGGGTTTACGAACATGCCCGCAGGAGAACCGACGCTGAGTTTGAGCTGGTTGATATTAAGGACTTCAACCTTCCTGTTCTCGATGAGCCTGTTCCTGCCTCCATGCACCAGTACATGAAGGATCACACTAAGGTGTGGTCAGATAAAATCAGCTCGTTTGACGCTTTTATATTTGTAACCCCGGAGTATAACCATGCCACAACCGGAGCGCTAAAGAATGCAATTGACTACCTCTACGTTGAGTGGAATAATAAGGCGGCAGGTTTTGTCAGCTATGGTTCAACCGGCGGGGTTCGGGCTGTTGAGCAGCTTCGTCTCATCATGGGTGAACTTCAGGTGGCCGACGTGCGTACCCAGGTGGCCCTGTCGCTTTTTACCGATTTTGAAAACTTCAGCGTTTTCAAACCGGCTGCACTTCATGAGGATAACCTCAAAGCCATGCTTGATCAGCTGGTGGCTTGGGGCGGTGCTCTTAAAACCATTAGAAAGTAGGATTATGAATGGAAGCGATAAACTTCCGGTGATATTCATTCCACACGGGGGAGGTCCATGGCATATAATACCCGATGCCATGGGCGATCCCGTTGGCTACGGAAACCTTAGAGGCTACCTTAAAGAATTGGGGAATTCATACAGGAGCAGGATTCGATCCATTCTGATGGTTTCTGCTCACTGGGAAGAAACGTTTCCAACCATACATTTTGGCGAATCGCCAAATCTATACTATGATTATTACGGTTTCCCAGAATACACCTACCACCTTAGCTGGCCTGCACCGGGTAATCCTAACCTGGCACTGAGGGTTGAGCAGCTTCTTAACAACAAGGGGTTTAACACCCGACGAGAGATGATCAGGGGATACGACCATGGTACATTTGTACCCATGATGGTTGCATTTCCTGAAGCTCAACTTCCTGTTGTTCAGCTTTCGTTGGTCCGTGGGCTTGACCCTTCCACCCACATTGCGGTTGGACAAGCCCTTGAGCCACTCCGTTCTGAAGGAGTGCTTATCATCGGCTCGGGCATGAGCTACCACAACATGCAAGGCTTCATGTCGGGCTCTCCGGAGGTAGAATCCACCTCTAAAAAGTTTGACAGTTGGCTGGCCGCAGCCGTTGAAGTTAAAAACCCTGAACAACGAATTCAAACCCTTGTAAAATGGGCTGAAGCGCCTGGCGCTTTTGAGAGCCATCCCAGAAGTGAGCACCTGGTACCACTTTTTGTTGTTGCCGGTGCAGCGGGTAGTGATGCAGGTAAAAGAAGCTACAACGGAAAGTTGATGAGCGCCACCATTTCGGGCTTTACATTTGGTTAATAATCCTTGGGCAAGCATAAGACTAAATTGTGGCGTCGTTTTTTTTCAGAAACTTAATCCTCTTTAAAACATGGAGCTGGAAAGCGAAGTAAAGGGCCATTTTAGGAACGAATACCATAAGGGACTTATAAATTTGATTTATACGGTGAACCTGCTGAGCTACGAGTTTCTCCAGTCGCTTAAAAACCATGGAGTTACCGAGCAGCAGTACAACGTGCTTAGAATTTTACGTGGCTTTAGAAGCCAGGCACCCGTATCGCTTGGATTTATTAAGGAACGAATGCTCGATAGGAATTCTGATGTTAGCCGGATTATTGACAAACTTCAAAGGCGGGGCCTGGTATCCAGAGATGTCAGCAGTTGCGACAGACGCCAGAAAGCCATTCAGATTACTGATAAGGGTTTAAACTTGCTTAGCAGCATGCTCGACTGTGAAAAAAAGGTTGACCTGTTACTAAATAATCTCACTCCCGACGAATTGAGGCAGCTTAATCAGCTCCTCGACAAAATTAGGGGCTGACCTGCCCTAAATCATTCACTTCCCGACTGTTTTTCTTATTCTGTATCAGAAAACTTTTTGAACGCCATCCATTCTGGCTGTTCATTATGCTGGAACCGTTTAAACCGTAAAATCCCGAAGTGGGCTTACGGTTGTTTTTTATTATAATGTGCTTGTATATAGTGCATTACGCAAAATTAGGGATATTCCTGATTTCTCCGCACTGTCATAATTTCCTATTTGCGCTTTGTGCTTATGTCAACATGGCATTATTTGGGTTATGGTAGATGTTTTGCTGGCTTATGGTGATAAATTTAAGGAGGAACTATAGTATGAACTTGAATAATTTTACCATAAAATCGCAGGAGGCCATTCAGAAGGCCATTGAGATTGCGCAGGGGTACAACCATCAAGCTGTAGAACCTGCGCACTTGCTAAAGGCTATTTTGAGTGAGTCCGAAAACATTACCGGGTACCTTCTTCGAAAGCTGGGTGTAAACCCTGCAACATTTGATGAGGTGCTGGACCGGATGCTTGATTCCATGCCAAAGGTTTCGGGTGGCGAGCAGTACCTAAGCTCGTCAACCAGCAAGGTGCTGCAAAGGGCACTGGAATTTAGCAAGTCCATGGGCGACCAGTTCGTGTCCGTGGAGCATATCCTGTTGGGGTTAATTGTGGCCGGTGAACAGGTTGGACAGATGATGAAGGATGCCGGAATGACCGAAAAGGAGATGAAGCTGGCTATTGAGGAGTTGAGAAAAGGATCAAAGGTCAATTCACAAACAGCCGAGGACACCTACAATGCGCTTAACAGATTTGCCATAAACCTCAACGAGATGGCGCGAAGCGGGAAGCTCGATCCGGTGATTGGTCGTGATGAGGAGATAAGGCGCGTGCTGCAGATTCTCTCGCGTCGTACCAAGAACAATCCTATTCTGATTGGTGAACCAGGCGTTGGGAAAACTGCCATTGCCGAGGGAATTGCCCACCGTATTGTTAGCGGCGACGTGCCCGAAAACCTCAAGACCAAGCAAATTTTTTCGCTCGACATGGGGGCGCTGGTGGCCGGCGCTAAATACAAGGGCGAGTTCGAGGAGCGGCTAAAATCGGTGGTAAACGAGGTGATTTCGGCTAATGGAGAAATTATCCTGTTTATTGATGAGATACACACCCTGGTAGGTGCTGGTAAAGGTGAGGGTGCTATGGATGCCGCCAATATCCTTAAACCGGCATTGGCAAGGGGCGAGTTGAAAGCTATTGGAGCCACCACTTTTGAGGAGTACCAAAAGTATTTTGAAAAGGACAGGGCGCTTGAGCGTCGTTTCCAGAGCGTAGTGGTTGACGAACCCCTTCCTGCCGACGCTATCTCAATTCTGAGAGGGCTAAAGGAGCGGTACGAGAATCATCACCATGTGAGAATTAAGGACGAGGCCATTATTGCAGCCGTTGAGCTGTCGCATCGGTACATCACCAGCCGCTATTTGCCCGATAAGGCCATAGACCTGATCGACGAGGCCGCCTCAAAGCTGAGGTTGGAAATGAATTCTGTTCCGGAGGATATAGATGAGATAGAACGTCGCATTAAGCAGTTGGAGATTGAACGTGAGGCAATAAAACGTGAGGGCGACAAGGCCAAACTTGAGGACTTATCACGCGAAATTGCCGAGCTAAACGAGGAACGCACGAAGCTAAGAGCCAAGTGGCAAAACGAGAAAAGCATAATTGACAGGATTCAGAAAAACAAGCAGGAGATTGAGAACCTTCGGCTCGAGGCTGAGGAGGCTGAACGTAGGGGCGATTACGGAAGGGTGGCTGAAATCCGTTATGGCAGAATAAAGCAGGCCGAATCGGAAATTGAGCAGATGAAGGTGGAGCTGAAGGGCGTTCAGGCCGACTTTGCCCTGATAAAAGAGGAGGTTGATGCGGAGGACATTGCCGAGGTGGTTTCGCGGTGGACGGGCATTCCGGTAAGCCGCATGCTGCAAAGTGAGAGGGAAAAACTACTTCACCTGGAGGAGGAGCTGCATAAGCGAGTTGTTGGTCAGGATGAGGCAATTGCGGCTGTTGCCGATGCAGTTAGGCGGAGCCGCGCAGGGCTGCAGGATTCCAAGCGACCTATCGGATCGTTCATCTTCATGGGAACTACAGGCGTTGGAAAAACCGAGCTGGCCAAGGCTCTGGCCGAGTTCATGTTTAATGACGAAAATTTGATGACCCGTATTGACATGAGCGAATACCAGGAAAGGCACTCCGTATCAAGGCTGGTTGGTGCACCTCCCGGATATGTTGGCTACGAGGAAGGTGGACAGCTTACCGAGGCGGTTCGGCATAAGCCCTACTCGGTAGTCTTGCTTGATGAAATTGAGAAGGCTCATCCTGATGTATTCAACATACTGCTTCAGCTGCTCGACGATGGCCGGTTGACTGATAATAAGGGACGAACTGTTGACTTCAGGAACACCATCATCATCATGACGTCAAACATCGGTTCGCACATCATCCAGGAAAACTACGCTTCGCTTACACGAAGCAACGCCAACGAGGTGTTTGAGCGAACCCGTCAGCAGGTGTTCGACCTGCTAAAGGAGTCCATTCGTCCGGAATTCATCAACAGGGTTGACGAGATTATCATGTTCACCCCGCTTAGCCATCACGAGATTAAACAGATCGTTATGCTGCAGTTTAACCGTATAAAAGATATGCTGGCTCAGAACGGTGTTAAACTTGAGATCTCCGAGGCAGCTGTGGAGTGGATAACCAATGCCGGTTTCGACCCGGTGTACGGCGCTCGTCCTATAAAAAGGGTGATGCAGAAGTACATCCTTAACGAGCTTTCTAAGCAAATTCTTGCTGGCAGCATTGACAGGGATAAGACCATTACGGTTGATTACTTTGGTGAGGATGTGCTGGTGTTCAGATAGTTTTTAGGCTAGTTTCATATTTAGCAATACCTACAGCCGGAATAACCCCCAGGGCAATTCCGGCTTTTTGGTATGGCACATGCGTTAAGGGAAAATGGCCTGTTACCATTTCCTTTCCAAAATTTGCTGTTGAGGTTTTACCGTGTTCGTCCTTACGCTTCATGGTCAGGTTCTACTTCTTCACCTTTCAGCATTAACCGTGATAAGCTGGTCCCAGCGTGTGGTGTAGAAGGGCGATAGTTTTTCCTGTCTTAGGCGCCATTTTCGTCCGGTTCCTTGGGCTGCAAGTTTAATTGTGCTGGGGCCAAAACGATCGTTAATAATATCCATGGCAGCCATAGCTAGGCTATGCTTATTGCGGTTGACGGTGTCAAACAGGGCGGTTTGCACCCCGCTACTGTTCTGGATTCCACTAACAATTACCCCTGCCTTTTTATACCGGTACCCTGGTTTGAATAGGCTACGAAGCGCCTGCAGGGCGTAGTGGACAATTTCCATGCTGCTGTTGGTTGCTACCGGTAGGGTAGCTATTTTGCTGGCGGAGTACTGGGGTAAATCATCGCGGAAAAAGTTGGTGTGGGCAAAAACCATTACCAGCGTGGCAACCGATTGCTGCTTACGTAGCTTATGCGCGCAGCTGCTGGCAAATGAGGCAACGGCCTCCTCGAGGTAACCCAGTTCGGTTTGCATCTGACCGAATGATCGTGAGGTGCAAATGGACTTTTTGGGAGGGGCAGTGTGTTCGAGATCCAAGCACGGAATACCCATCAGCTCCTTTTGGGTTCTTAGTCCAACAACCGACATGTGGCGCCTTACCCATTCGGTTGGGAGTTTGGTAAAGTCGTAGGCTGTACTAACACCGTACCGGTTAAGAAGCTTGTTATACTGCCGGCCAATGCCCCAAACCTCCCCAATTTCAAAATGCTTCAATGCTTCAACCCGTTCAGCCTCACTTCCCAGCAGGCATACGCCGCCGTAGTTAGGCTGCTTTTTGGCAAAGTGGTTCGCCACCTTTGCCAGGGTTTTTGTGCGGGCAATGCCAATACTTATCGGGATACCGGTGTTTTGAGTGGTAACGCTACGTATTTTATGGCCATACTCCAACAGGTTGAAATGGGTAAATCCGTGCAGGCTCAGGAAAGCTTCATCAATGGAGTAAATTTCGATTTCCGGGGTAAAGCCGGACAGCGTATTCATCACCCTTTGGCTCATATCGCCGTAGAGCGTGTAGTTTGATGAGAAAACGGCTACCCTGTTTTTCTCAATGATATCTTTGATTTTAAAGGCAGGCTCACCCATTTTTAATCCCAGGGCTTTTGCCTCGTTACTTCGGGCAATTATGCAGCCATCGTTGTTGGAGAGTACCACTACAGGCTTGCCGTTAAGCGAAGGGTCGAAAACCCTTTCGCATGAGGCGTAAAAGTTGTTGCAGTCGGCCAGAGCAAACATACTAAACCTTATGGATTACATAGGTTACAATACCCCAAACCGTGAAGTTGCTCTCGGGCGTAACCTTAATGGGTTTGTACTTAGGGTTAGCCGGCAGTAACCAAAGTATATCCTTTTCAACCTTAAGGGTTTTGAGGGTAAACTCACCATCAATGAAGCAAACCGCCCTTCGGCCATCGGCTGGCGGAATAGATTTATCAATAACCAGAATGTCTCCATCGTTGATTCCTGCATCAACCATCGAGTTTCCACGCACCCTGCCGTAAAAGGTGGAGCTTGGGTTTTTAACCAGCTCCCGATTCAGGTCAAAGGCTAAGTCGAGATAATCCTGTGCGGGCGAGGGGAATCCTGCCCTAATGCCATCTGCATACGGTAGCGTTAGCTCGGCGTTTAAGTCGGGTGTGTAAAAATCAATGGTTTGTGTTGATTTTACCAGCTTCATGGGTTTATGCTACATCTTCTTTTGTTCCTCACGGAGCGTTTTGATAAGGCTTAGCGTGCTGGCGATTGAGGAGTGGTTTTTGAAAGTTTTGGGCATCAGGAATATAATGGCCACGAAGTAACCGGTTACAACACCCCTAATCCAGCTCATTGTTCCCGATTCTACTTTTGCCCCAAAAACAACAACCACAAAGGCAAGTATGGCAAAAATTACCAGCAGGAAAAGGGTGATATTTTGCCGGTTCGAAATTTTGCGATGGTGGGTTATCCTGTCATTCAGGTAGATTGGGTCATATTCCGATCTACATTTAGTTAGCTCATCATTTGTTAGACCTTTCGCATTCGAAATTATGGTCTCCACAATCTTTTCTATTTCCATAGCAGCTTTAGTTTTGATTAACAAATTTACTCCTATTTTTGGTATACCGAATTATTTCTGGCGAACAATAACAAACCTGTAATGTTTACAAGTCATTGGTAGTAGAAAGGATGGAACTCCATGGAAGCTTCCTGCAAGGAATTTCTTTACGATTATATTGAAGGCGTTCTAACCTAAGTAGTAATGCTGTTTACAGGTGTTATTATGAGCGTATGTAATGTATAAATGTGATTTTCAAGGCCAAGTTTGTAAAGCATTAATTGTTAGTATAGTAAATATTTTGTAAGGATGAAAATTGCAGTTGCCTTTAGAACTGACCCCGACCAAAGGAAGTACCTGGTTGATGAGCTCGGTGGGGAAACGGAGCTAATTTTTCTGAATGACTTAGCGGAGGATAAAAAAATGGAAGTTCTTTCGGAAGTCGAAATTATTTTATCGTGGAATCCTGAAAAAGAGGGAATCACTAATAGTAAGAATTTAGGTAGCAACCTGAAATTTATTCAGCTGATGTCGGCGGGCTACGACCATGTAAACCCTGACGACTTTCCCTCCAACGTTAAAATTGCTGCCAACCAGGGTGCCTATGCCGAGCCAATGGCTGAGCATGCATTGGCCATGATACTGGCATTAAGCAAGCGCTTGCCGTTGTACCATCAGCACCTGGTTAAGGGTGAGTTCAACCAGCTAAAAAGTCCTACTAAATCGCTTAGGGGCTCGGTGCTGGGGATTATCGGTTTTGGCTCAATTGGCAAGGCTACCGCAAGGTTGGCTAAACCATTTGGTGTAAAAGTAATGGCCTTAAACACCTCGGGAAAAACCGACGAGGAGGTGGAGTACATTGGAACGCTGAATGATTTGGAATACGTGCTCAGGAATGCCGATAGCCTGCTAATTTCATGCGCACTTAACGAGCAAACCGAAGGGTTGATTAACCGTCAGGCACTTGAGCTGATGAAACCCGATGCCGTGCTCGTAAATGTTGCCCGCGGCCCAATAGTTGTTGAGAAAGACCTATACGAGCACCTGAAAGGCCATCCAAATTTTTACGCAGGTATCGACGCCTGGTGGATTGAGCCCTTTAAGTATGGTAGGTTTGAGCTGCACTATCCGTTTTTTGAACTTCCAAATATTATTGGTTCACCCCATAACTCGGCCATGGTGGAAAATTCCATGATTATTGGAACCGAAAAAGCCGTGGCCAACCTCCGGAGGTTTATTAACAACGAGGCTGTTAGAGGACTTATCAACAGGTAGAGTATTAACCATAAATACAAAAATGGAAACACATAGCACTACTAGTAATAACATCAAGGTTGAAATTTGGAGCGATGTGGTTTGCCCCTTCTGCTACATTGGCAAGCATAGGTTTGAAAGCGCCCTTGAGAAGTTTCAGCATTCTAACATCGTAGAGGTTGAATGGAAGAGCTTCCAGCTCGACCCGTATGCGGTTACTAACTCTAACCTTAGCGTTATGGACAACCTGGCCCGGGAGAAGGGTCTGTCGGCAGCACAGGTTCAGGAGTCGGTTGGCTACATCGCCGATATGGCGAAGGGCGTTGGGCTCGACTTTCATTTTGAAAAAGCGATTGTTGCTAACTCCTTTAAGGCGCACAGAATTCTACATCTGGCCAAAACCCACGGAAAGCAAAACGAGCTGGAGGAAAAGCTGTTTGCAGCCTACTTCACCCAAGGTATGAATATTGATGACGACGATGTTTTGCTGAACCTGGCCACATCGGTGGGGCTAAGTGGAGATGAGGTGCGCAAGGTGCTGGGTAGCGATGCTTACTCCGATGAGGTGAAGCACGATATTGCCCATGCACGCCAGCTTTACGTTAGGGGCGTGCCCTACTTTTTGTTTGATGGGAAGTATGCCGTTTCTGGTGCTCAGGAAGTGGATTTTTTTCTTCAAACGCTCAACAAGGCTTATGCCGACCATAAGGGTCCGGAGGTGATTGAAATTCCAGGCAACAACCCCGGGGTATGTGGTCCTGATGGGTGCAGTATTTAAATAAATTAGGCAGTGAACCATGGACAAACCTAGAAGTTTTGAAATCAAAAGCCAGTCAAAGGGAATCCAGCTGCCGGATGACGTGATTCCTTTTGATTTGAAACACGTTTCGGATTTGTTTGTTTCAGGAAGGCAGCAGCGCTACATCGAAATCCAGTACTTTCGGGGTAGCAAACCCGAAAACTTCTACGCCAGGGTACTCTTCCGCAAGGAAGCTCAGGGTGCGCCCGACATTGTTCATGGTGGCGCCATAGCCGCAGTGTTCGATGAAACCATGGGAGCCATATGCCTGGTGCTGGGCCAGCCAGCTGTTACCGCAACCTTGACGGTAGATTACCGAATACCCGTACCCGTTGAAAAGGAATTTTTAGTTGAGGCACGGCTTGAAAAGACCGAAAGGCGGAAGTTCTTTATTACAGCCAGGATGCTCGATGAGCAACAAGAACTTTTCGCCGAATCAAAGGCTATCTACGTGAAAACAAAAAACGACGGATGACCCGTCAAAATTTTCTGTTGCATTTCCGTCGGTTTAAGATAGGCCGCTATAATCGGTAGTATCCCAAAAAGTGTGTAAAGCTTAGGTTTTTCATCTTTTTAAAAGTTTACACTTCAAAATTATGAAAGCCTGACTTTATTGCTTCCCGAATACTATGGTTTAATTTTAATACAAAGGGCTACCCCGTTCGATGTAGCCCTTGCTTTCTTGCCGGTAGATGGAGTTTTTACACCATCCTTTCGATGTCCCAAACAAAGGCGTGTATTCCCTGCTCTTCGGCAATCTTGTTGACTTGCCTGATGTAGTTGAGCAAAGGGTCAACTTTCTCATCCTCAACAATGGTGAGAATTCCAGAATTCATTGATGGCCAGGTGTGGGTTCCCAGATGGGGTTCACCGGTATTGCTGCCCACCCCAAGCATCTCTGTCCATTTGCTGAATCCCTTAATTCCGGCCACCTTGAGGGCGTTGTCCATTCTGTCGCTAAGTGCCTGGTTGTAGGCTATAAAAACTGCTTTCATTATTTTCGGTTTTATGTTCAGTTTTAGGAGGAGTGCCATTGGGAATAGCCCTTTTGGCTACTCCTCCCGAAGGTGTTTACAATTACATGTTAGCTTCCTGAAGTGATTTTCGTTCCCTCTTAATTCTGGCATTTGCAAACAGGGTGTAGATAACCGGAACGATAATCAGGGAGATGAGCATGGAGAATAAAAGTCCACCAATAATTGCAATACCCAGCGGTCTCCAAATTTCCGATCCTTCTCCCTTAAGCAGTGCCATTGGGAGCATACCCAGAAGCGTTGTAGCCGAGGTCATCAGAATTGGGCGCAACCTGGATTTTCCACCTTCCACAACCGCACGGCTGATGGAGTAACCCCTGTCAACCAGCAGGTTGGTGAAGTCAACCAGCACAATCGAGTTCTTAACGGCTATACCCACAAGCATTACGAGTGCAATTCCGGAAACCATGTTAAGGGTGGTGCCGGTGATAAAGAGTGCAATCAGCACACCGGTTATGGCAAACGGAACGGAGAACATGATAATAAAGGGTTCGCGTAGCGATTCAAACTGGGTGGCCATCACAATGTAGGTTAGCAGCATGATTAGCACAAACAGCTGGGCTAAATCTTTGAATGTATCCATCATGTCCTGTGCTGCTCCGCCAATTTCAACCAGCACATTTTGGGGAACGGTCATGGTGGAAAGTTTGGCGTTTATAATGCTCATAGCTTTCCCCAGGTCAATTCCGGTAAGTGAGCTGGAAACCTTTACAATTCTCGTCTTGTTCTCGTGGTCAATGTTGGGGGTAGTGTAAACCTGTCTAACTTGCGCCACATCGCTTACCCTTACCAGGTTTCCCTGAGGTCCCTTAAAGGTAATGTTTTCCAGGTCGCTTATTGAGGTTAGGTTATCATCGTCGTACTTAACAATTACATCGTACTCTGTTCCCTCCTCACGGTATTTGGTTGCGGTAAAACCATAAACCCTGTTACGGACGGCGCTGGCCAACATTGTAGTGTTCAGCCCAAGCTGGGCAAGTTTTTCTCGATCGGGAATAACCTGAAGCTCCATACGATCCTGGTCACGGCTTATGGAAACATCCTTGAACCCCTTCTCATTTTTAAGCGTAGTGGCAATTTCTTCGGCAATCTGGTTGGTTTGGCTAATGTCGTAGCCAAGTATTTTAACCTCAACATTATTGCCACCGCCCATACCCATTGCTGAGCTACCTGCGTTTCGGGTGCCACCTGCATCAACGTATGAGGTGGTAATCTGTGGGTAGGCGGCAATATCACGCCTCATGCTATCGGCAATTTCAAAGATTGTTCGGGTTCGGTTATCAATGCTGCTCAACCTCAACGTATAGTTGATGATGTACGAGGCTGATTTCTGGAAGATGCTCATCAGCGATCCCCCCTCGTCGGCACCTATGCTGGTTGAAATAAGCTCAATTTCAGGATATTTTGCCTTTATCTTTTTCTCAAAATCGCGTGCCAGCTTCTTTGTTTCGTCAATTCTCAACCCCTGGGGAACCTCCATGTAAACGCTTATTCGGGCGTTATCCTGTGAGGGGGTGAACTCGGTGCCGATGAACTTCATTAGGAATAGACTACCCACAAATATTATGAAAGCACCAGTCAGGGTTAGAGTCTTGTGGTTCAAAATAGCTTTCAGGGTGCGACCGTATATCTCGTCAAAGAATCCCCAAAATTTGTTTACAATTTTGACAAAGCTGTTGTGTTTGTGCTTGTAGTGGCTTTTGCTCTTAAGCATTCTTGACGAGAGCATTGGGGTAAGGGAAAGCGCAGCGATTACCGAAACGGTGATGGTAATAGTTACAATCCATCCCAGCTGTCTAAAGAAAACACCTGTAAGCCCGCCAACTAGCGTCAGAGGGAAGAAAACCGCTATAATAACCAGGGTGGAGGCGATAACGGCAAGTCCAACTTCACGTGTTGCAAATATAGATGCCTCCCTCGGTGTACTTCCCCGTTCAATATGCTTGGTAATGTTTTCAAGCACCACAATGGCGTCGTCCACTACCATCCCAATTGCAATAGACATGGCTGATAGTGAGATTATGTTGATGGAGTTGCCGGTGGCGTAAAGGTATATGAAACCGCTTATCAGCGAAACGGGGAGTGTGGTCAGAATAATAAAGGTTGAGCGCCACTGCCCAAGCGACAGGATTACAACGAGAACTACAAATATAAAGGCATAAATTAGGGTTTCGGAAAGGTTGTTAATAGAGCCCTGGATGAATTCGGATGAGTCCATGATTTTAACTATCTGGACGTCAGATGGCAGTTCCGTTTTAATCTCCTCCATGCGGCTGCGAACCATCTTGGCAATTTTTACCGTGTTGGCGCCGCTTTGCTTCTGAACCATTAGCCTGACACCCTTCTGGCCGTCTATTGTTTCGTCAACCAGAATTTTCTTTAGGGTATCCTTAACAGTGGCCACATCTTTAAGGTAAACAACCTTTCCGGCATTGTTGGAGATAACCAGGTCCTTTACCACATCGCTGCTGCTGAAATCGCCATTGGTCCTAACAGGAAACTCCATTTTTCCAACTTCAATACGTCCGGCAGGAAGCATCATGTTTTCGGCTCCAATGGCTGCTCCAACCTGTTCGAGGCTGAGGTTGTACGAGTCGAGCTTGCGGGGGTCAACGGCAACATTGATAATTCTTATGGGCTTACCCATAATGGTTACTGTTCCCACCCCGTCAATTCGGCTTAGCCGTTCAACTATTCTTTCGTCAACTATTTTCTCCAGCGCTGCGTAGCTCTTGTCGGCTTTAATCCCGTAGAAGAGCACCGGCACCATGGACGAGTTGAATTTCAGAATCATGGGTTTTTCACAATCGTCAGGAAGCGCATTTTCGGCAAGGCTGACAGCATCCCTAACGTTGTTGCTGGCTTCATCCATATTTATGCCATACTCGAACTCACAGGCAACATACGACACGTTGTCCTTGCTCGACGAGGTTAGCTTCTTGAGATTCTGGAGAGAGTTAAGCTGGTTCTCCATGGGTTTGGTAACGTTGATCTCGATATCTTCGGCGTTAGCGCCAGGGTAGGTGGTGATAACGCTTATCATCGGGATGTCCATATCGGGCATCAAGTCAACGGGAATGTAAGTGATAGAGAATATTCCCAGCACTATAATGGCAATAAAAATCATTATAGTACTAACCGGTTTATTAACTGCTGTGCTATATAAACTCATAATGCGTGTTTTAATTAGCTGATAAAAAAAGGTTGGTACTAAATTTTTGTTACCGCTTGTCCATCCATCAGGTTGGCCTGTCCAACTACTATGAGCTCATCGCCTGGGTTAAGCCCGCTGGTAATCTCAATTTTATCGTCGAAAACTTCACCCACTTCAATAACTTTCCGAACAGCTTTTCCATCTGAGTAGGTGAATACGTAGCGCTCGTTGGTTCCCGATTGTTTCTGTATAACATATCCGGGAATTAGTATAGAGTTGCCGCTTCCAATGGTGATGAATGCCGTGGCAAACATACCCGGACGGAGCATGTTCGACCGGTTGGGTACAACCACCTCAATGGTAAAAGTTTTGGTGAGGTTATCAATGGTGGGGTATATCTTTTCAATTTTACCGTTGAACTTTTCGCCAGGGAAAACCTCGGTGGTAATCAGTACCGAGGAGCTTAGCTCTATCTTGCTTAGGTAGCTTGACGAAACGCCAACCAGCAGCTTAAGCCTGTCGAGCTGCATGATGGAAACAATAGCTGCCTTTCCTATGCCGGCTACCGGAGTCATGGCAAACATTTCCCCGTCGTTAATGTACTTTCCGGTGATAACGCCGTCTATGGGTGATTTCAGGGTGGTGTTATCGTCAAGAAATTGCAGGTTGGTTTTGGCGATGTCGTACTGCATCTTAACCTGATCGTACTGCTGTTGAGGAACTGCTCCAACCTTCAGAAGGGAGTCCATGCGGGCCATATCAATGCTAAGCTTGTCGAACTGGATTTTAGCCTGCTGGTAGCTTGTCCTATCGAGAATGGCCACTACCTGTCCGGCTCTTACCCTATCACCTACGTCAACCAGAACTTTTTCCACCCTTCCGGCGGTGGCGGGTGCCAGATGATTTTCCTTATAGGCTTGAACGGTTGCCGGGAGTCGCAGCTGGTGTTCTACCTTCTGAATTTCAACAGGTTGTGTTGATACTCTTACCTCGGCCTGTTTTGTTTCACCGGTAACCTCGGTTTTGTTTCCGGTGCACGAGGCTATAAGCGCTGAAAATGAAAGTATTAGTAATGTTCTTGCTGTTTTCATAGTCTGAAGTTTATTTTTTTTGTTGATTAGTTAGCTGGTGTTGGTAAAGCGGATTGTCCTGTAATTTTTTCGTACTCGTTTCGGGCATTTAGATACTCGAATTGAGCCTGTATAAGGTTGAGCCTAGCCTGCATCATGGCATTATCGGCGTCGTTGAGTTCAAGCAGGGTTGCCTGTCCGGTGTTGTAACGGGTTTGAGCTATAGCGTAACCCTTTTGGGCAAGGGTAACATTCCCCTGAGCCGATTCTACTTTTTTTATGGCAGTGTTAATTGCATTAACGGAGTTTTGAACCTGGGCGGAAAGGTTGCTGCGGGTAAACTCCATCTGCATGTCGAGCTGCTGGGCGCTAATTTTAACCTGATTTAGCTGCTTGCGAACGGCAAACCCGCTAAAAATGGGGATATTAAGCTGAAGTCCAACAAGCGATGTGGGTACCCAGCGATAATCGTTAAACTTAAAATCGTTGGCCTGGGCCTGGTACTGGTAGTTCCCCATAGCCACCAGCGAGGGCAGGCTGCTGCTTCTTACCATTTTTTCCTGAATGCCAATCATTTTACGTGAAAGTTCCAGCTGCCTAAGTGTGGTGTTGTCCTGCTGCCAAACTTCCGTTGGGGAAGCAATTTCCTCAAGGGTAACCGTGCTTAGCTCGCTATGGTCGAGGGTTACAGGGATGGTGTCGTTAACGTTGAGGAGCACCTTAAAAATGTTAAGCAGGTTGTTATAGGTGTTTTTTGTCTGCATAAGGGTGGGATATAGGTTGTCAACCTGAACTTTGATTCGAATGGCATCGTAGTCGGAAACCATTCCGCTGGCATTTAGTTTTTGAATATTTTCCAGGTTGGCCTGGGCATTTTGGTAGCTCATTTCGATAACCTGGTAGCTTTGCTCCAGTAGCAGGAGGTTGTAGAACGTATTTTTTACACTAGCTGTCAGGTTGATCTGGTTTTCCCGCATTTTTTCAGCAGAGATTTCCACATCGGTTTTCCCCATCCGGATGGACTGGTATATATTCATCATGAAAATAGGAAGGGTGGCCGAAAAACCTCCCGAGTAGCTGTTGTCATAGCCAATTTTCATGGCTCCGCCGCTTCCAGGGCCAAACGTACCCTCAGGAATAAAAATTACAGGTAGTTCAAGGTACCTGCTGTAGCTGCCGGTAGCTTTTATGTTGGGGTAAAGGGCGGCATAGTACTCGCCAACTTTTTCCTCCTTTTTCTTTAGCTCCAGCTCCGACACCTTTTGCATCAGATTTTGCTGGATGGCCATGTTTACAGCATCCTTTACGGTGAGCTTAAGGGTATCGGTTTGCCCATACCCGGACAATGGAGTGAGCGATACTGCCATTGCCACTCCTAATCCATATAACACGTGAAAGATTGTTTTTCGCATAAGGTACATATTAGGATTTTTAAGTGTTAGACCATTTTATGTTTTGAGTAGTAAAAATCTACCAGTTCAAGCCCCTTGCTGGTTGAGATACCCCGAATAAAATTTATAGAAATATGTTCGAAAACTTCGGCAGGAGAAAACATGGAAAGTGGCGATGTTTCAAATCCGCCTTCAACATGCAGCACTTTTATCTGTTCAAAAATCAGGATGGAGGCAATGTCGGGGTTTATCTCCTTGCGGAACACCCCATCCTTAATCCCCATGATGATGAACTGCTTCATGTTCTCCCTCATTCGGTTGTTGAATTCGTTTGTCTGCTTGCAGATGCTTTGAGGGTAAAGTTTTTGTATGTCCTTAATAAACAAGGGGCTTGTCCCACGCAGCCGGTTGATATGGTCCCACATAAAGAGGATGTAGGTTTCAATGATGTGTGAACTTCCCTCTAAAATTCGCTTGGCTTGTTCCTTTCGGCTTTCAATTTCCTGCATCACGCAGGCTTCAACCAGCTCGTCCTTGTTCGAGAAATTCTCGTAAAGCGTACGCTTCGATATTCCTGTTTGCTCGGCAATCATATCCATGGTTACACTTCTTATGCCCATTTGCCGGAATAGAAGCATAGCCTGGTTTACTATTTGTTCCTTTACTATCATTTTTCGGTTTTACCCTCCTTTAATTTGACCGCAATGTTATTACAAAAAACTTTTTAAACAATAAAAGTTTTTTTAATATTTGTTAAATATTCTTTAATTTTTTGTAGCAGCTCCTCTATGCTTTATGCGGAATTACACACACTTCCTTTAAATATAAAGTATTTGTTCGAACGGGTGGAAGGCAAAGCTACATCAACAAGCCGATAGGCGAGAAAAGTTGTAAGGGTGTTAGTTCTCTTGTAAGCTACACAAGGGCGAATAACTACTTCTTAAAGTGCTGCTAGAATCTTGCTATCATGCACCGAAAATGTGTAGAATGCCATTATAGCTTAGAAGGTAAATATGAGGCTACCGCCACGACCTAACCAGAAAAAGCAGGATGAAGCCGAAAATTTCGAGCCTTCCCAGCAGCATGTCAAGTGAAAGAACCACAAGGCCTGGTTCGGGGATGGTAGAAAAGTTGGACATTGATCCAACCAGTCCAAAACCTGGGCCAGCATTACCCATGGTGGTTACCGAAGCAGAAAACCCTGTAAGCAGGTCAACCCCCATTGCAGCCAGCAGCATGGTGCTCGCCAGCAAAATCAGGATGTAGAAAACAATAAACAGGGTTACTGAGCCAACCACCTCGTCAGAAATATTTCTGTTGCCTACCCTAACGGGGATAACAGCCTGGGGGTGCTCTATTTTTAGCACTTGGCTTTTGAGCGCTTTAAAGAAAATAACAACCCTGTCAACCTTTAAACCTCCGGCTGTTGAACCTGCGCAGGCGCATTGAATGGTAAAAAATATGATGATGACAATAGATAGGGGTGGCCAAATAGATGAATCGGCATTGGCAAAACCCGTGGTGGTGGAGAGGGAAATTACCTGAAAAGAGGCAAACCTAAAGCATTCGCCCCATGTATCGTAGGTTGATCCATGAAGGTTGATGGCAACTGCAACTATTCCGGCTATGGTTACCCAAAAGTAGTATTTAACAATGGGGGAGCGGAAAACATTGCTTTTCTTAAAGGTAAAAGTTGAGTATAGAAGCCCAAAATGAATACCCGAAACAAACATGAAGAACATGGTTACCATCTCAATAGGCACGCTGTTAAACCATGCAATGCTGGTGTTTTTTGTTGAAAACCCCCCTGTGGCAATGGTAGCAAAGGCATGGGTTACCGCATCAAACAGGTTCATGCCAAAAATTCTTAACAGGATGATATCGCAAAGGGTTAGCCCGATGTACACGTAGAGGATGACGTTTAGCATCTTGCGTGTTCGGAATCTGAAGTTTTCCTGGGCAAGTGGTGAGATTTCCATTCTGGATAGGGTCAGCTGGGCTTTACCCAGCGAGGGGAGAATAACCAGCATGAAAACAACAATGCCAATACCTCCAATCCAGTGCATGGAGGAGCGCCAGAATAGCAGGCTTTTGGGCAGGGCTTCCACATCTTTTATGATGGAAGCTCCGGTTGTGGTGTAGCCCGAAACGCTCTCGAAGAATGCCTTCACCACCGTAAATTCACCACCGTAAAGTAGAAGCGGAAGCATTCCAATGAAACATGATATAATCCAGCTGAGCACAACAACCAGGTAGCCTTCCTTGTTGGAAAGGCTCTGTGTCTTTGGAACAAATATCATGGGGAAAACCGCCCATAGGGTGGTTAGCAGCAGGGTGAAGAGTAGCGGGTAAAAACCACTATCGTGGTAATGGATGGATAGTAGAAGTGAAAACAGGATGAAAGCTGCGTTTAGCAGGAGAACAAATCCAATGTAGCGGGAAAGAACATGAAGTCTCATCTATTACCTGGGTGTATTTTTTAGGGTGGTAAGATTCTTGACAGCTTCCTTCAGCTCGTTTACCTCATCCTTGGTATCAACAGCAACCTCAAATGGACGTTTATACTTTATGAAATCATTAATCCCCTTCGTTATCCCGATTACTGGCTTAACAAAGTAGTAGGAAATCATGTAGTAAAATAGCATGGAGAACACTACGCTGGTGATAATCACTATCAATCCCGGCATGATTGTCCGGTAAGGGCTATTTTTAAGAATGGCAGCTGTTTCGGTTAGGGCTTGCTGGTTTATTAGCAGGAGGTTGTCCACGCTGTTCTGTATGGTTTCCATCATTGGTCTTATAGTTGTAATGTATTCGTTCAGTGAGGCGTTAGACGATGCAATAAATGATTCTGTAGCCTGCCTGTAGCTGTTAAAGACTAGCGAAATAGAGTCGGTAAGCGTTTTTTCATCGGGTTGGGTTAGGTTGGTTGCAGCCTTTTCAAAATTTTCCTTAAATTCCTTCACAGAAATGCCAAAAAGGTCTGAAGCGCTACCCTTATCGCCTGCAACGGCAAGCAGAATGGCACTATTTTGTTTTTCCAGGCTATGCGACATTTGCCGGGCATAGTCAATGCTTAAGTAGTTATCCCTTAAAAGTTTATTTACCGAGTTGCCTAGCTTGGTTAGCTCATAAATCGAAATTAGCCCTGAAATAATCAGCAGCGAAGCCAGGATTATAAACCCCGAAAGTATTTTTAGGCGGATACTCATTTTTTTTTACAAATGTATAACGTAATGGTGGAGTTTAATACGATTGGGATTGTTAAATTCGATTTTTTAGTAAAAGTAGATTGCACCGCAAGAAATGGCAGGTTGAGTTGTCAAAAATACATTACATTCGTAGCTGATGGACGACAAGGATTTGGTAGGCAGGGTTATTGAGAGTAACGACCACAAGGCTTTTGCCCAGCTGGTGGAGCGGTACCAAAAAATGGTGGTTACAACCTGCCGGGGGTTTGTTCAATCCTACGCCGATGCCGAGGATTTAGCACAGGATGTTTTCATCGAGCTCTTTGAGTCCCTACCCGGCTTTCGTAACGAGTCGAAACTTTCAACCTGGATATACCGAATAGCGGTTAATAAATCGTTAAATTTTGTTCGCCGGCGTAAACGCGAGGTGCTGCTGAACAACCTGTATTTTTGGAATAAGGATAGCAACTCGTTGGCTCTTGGACAAGCCGTTTCCCCGGAGGGAGAGCAGGCAATGCTGGATGCTGAAAGAAGCAAGCAGCTGAAGCTGGCCATTAACAAGCTGGCCGAAAATCAACGGGTAGCCCTAATTCTAAGCAGGTATCAGGAATTGTCGTATAAGGAAATTGCCGAAGTTATGGGAGTTTCTGTATCTTCGGTTGAATCGTTACTGTTCAGGGCTAAAGAGAACCTTCGAAAAATGTTGCTCAAGGGGAAAAATATTTGAAAATCATCGCAAGAAATCATACTACAACTTGTCTAATTATAAAATTATGAAAATGAACTGTAAGCTGGCACAGCAAAATATGCTGAACTACCTTGATGGCACAATTGACAAGAGCATTATCAACGCCTTCGAGGAGCATGTTGGTTCATGCAGCAGCTGCCGGGATGAGCTACAGCTACTAAAACCAATATACAAGCAAGTGGAAGGAGATTTGGGCGAGTATGCTCCAAATCCTTACTTTGCCGCAAAAGTTTTGGCAAAGCTGACTGAAAAGCGGGAGAAACCAACGACCATTTTTACACAAAAGAGCTACATACTGGCAGTATCGCTAGCCGCTGCTGCTGTGGCTGTTGGACTATTTGTCGGGATACAATTTGTTAGCTCAGGGTCATCGTTGGCACAGCCTGAGATTGCTACAATTCTTGCCAACGATTATAGTAATTTCTCGGATAGCAATCCGTACAATTTTGAGGTTGAAGAGGTTGATACCTCACTAAATAAGTAAGCCACCATGAACTTTTTAACGAAAAACAGAATACTGGTAATTGTCGTAGTCATTCTTTCACTGCTGCTCCTTTCAATTCTGGGAGGTTTGGGGTATGGCTACTACAGGAGCAAACAAGCCTCAAAGCTACCTCCGCCCGCCAACAGGTTTGAGCATCAGGCAGCATTTATTTCCCGATCGCTAAATTTTTCACCCATACAAAACGAGCAGTTCATCAGGCTTGGGGAAGGATTTCATTTCAAGTTTGACTCGCTGGCAACACAGATTCGGCTGGTTTCGGGTGAAATTAATAACGAAATTACCCGGGCCGAAGTTGATACCCTTAAGCTGAATATGCTCATTGACAGGTATGCCAACCTGCAACGACAGCTTAAGGAGCTATCGGTAAGACATCTAATGGAAGTAAGGGCACTTTGCAACCCTGGTCAACAACAACAGTTCTGCCGGATGGCACGTCAAATCAACCGGCGTCACCAACAAATGAACCGAAATAACAGTAATGATCGCATGCGTGGTATGCCCCCCAGGGGCCACCAAAATCAGAATAATTTCTAAATTTTAACTTAAACTTGCAAAACTATGAAACGATTGAGTATTTTACTGCTTGGTGCCATTATGGCAGCCGGATTTACAGCCAATGCGCAGAATTGCGGTAAGGGTATGGGCATGGGAATGGGAGCACCCAAAATGAATCCTGATAGCCTACAAAGCTGCAACATCCCTAACCTTACTCCCGATCAACAAAAAAAGATTTACGATCTTCGGGTAGCCCACATCAAAGCCGTTACCCCACTTCGTAATCAGCTGGCTGAGAAGTATGCCCATCTGAAAACACTGGAATCGGCCGAAAAGCCTGATTTGAATGCCATCAACAAAACTATTGATGAAATTGTTAGCATTAAAGGGCAACTTATGAAGAGTCGTGCTGCTCATAGGGCCGATGTTTCAGCGTTACTTACCGATGAGCAAAAAGTTTTCTTTAACGCCCATCAGGGGATGGGTAATAGAATGCATCAAAAGGGCATGGGTGCTGGGATGCATCAGGGAATGGGAAAGAATAAACCCATGGGTTCATGCCAACAAATGAACTAAGCCAATTAAAAATAAGAATTGAAGGTAAAATGCTGGCTTCTCCCAAGCGGGGAGGCCAGTTTTTTTGTATGATGAAAACCCTAGCTGTTTCGGGCAGTTGGTTATTGGCCATTATCATGAAAAATTCAATGTTAAATTCTCCAAAAATTTAGTAATTTTGCAAAGTTTTTTAAGGTTTTATGATGATTGGATACGGCGGACTACCAGAGGCATTTACAAACTACAGTACATCAAAGGTAGCCGTTCTACCTGTGGCTTACGATGGCACCAGCACATGGGTAAAGGGCGCCGACAAGGGACCCTATGCACTTCTCGAAGCTTCCGCAAACATGGAGGTTTACGACATTGAAACCAACTCCGAGGTATATAGGATAGGCATTTTTACAGATGAAATCATGGAGGGCGATTTCAGCAGCCCCGATCAAATGGTTAGTGCGGTTCGCAGCCGAACACTAAAATTAATCAACGACGGTAAGCTTGTTGCAACCATTGGGGGTGAGCATTCTGTTAGCATTGGTGCTGTTCAGGCTCATGCCCGCACCTATGACCACCTCACCGTTCTTCAAATTGATGCACATGCCGATATGCGCAGCAGCTATGAGGGTAGCCCGTATAACCATGCATGTGTAATGGCCAGGGTTAAGGAGCTGTGTCCTGTGGTTCAGGTTGGCATTCGTAGCATGGATAGCTCCGAAAAAACCAACATAGATCCTCATCGTGTTTTCTGGGCTCATCAGCTTGTCGCCAACAATAGCTGGATGGATGAAGCCATCGATCTTATAACCCCAAATGTTTACATTACATTTGATTTGGATGGATTTGATCCTTCCATTTTTCCTAGCACCGGAACACCAGAACCGGGAGGTTTGCTCTGGTACCCCACTTTGACATTTTTAAGAAAAGTGATTGAATCAAGAAACCTTGTAGGATTCGATATTGTTGAGCTTTGTCCAAACCCCCTTGATAAATCTTCAGACTTTCTTGCAGCCAAGTTACTATATAAAATACTGTCCTACAAGTACTTGAATACAGTTGTCTGAATTTTAGAAAGTATAACCAACCTGAATTAGATATGAATAAGTGCAAGTGTGTTAAAGTTCCACCTCCTGAGGTCGGGGGCAAGGAATTCAAGCTGAACGCTTACTATGAATTTGACTACATCCCCCCGGTTAAGGATAATCCATCGTTTTATAAAGTTTTTAGCCTTGAGGATAACGTTAGTGGCAGTTTTAGCATTAAGGCATTTAACGAGCACTTTAAAAAGTACTGAAAGAGCCAGTAAATCCCCAAAGCAATGCTTGGGGTAGGGGTTTGGTGCTAGTGCTAAAACTAGCCAGAGTCGGCCTTTAGTTATTCAGGTAGTCTATTTCGTTGCAGAATACTAGACATCTAAATGGCTTGTCCATTTTTAACAGGGCTGGCCGGGTGTAAATAGTTGAATTTCAAGTCTTCCAAAAGTTAGCTGGCAATTTCTATCAGCTTGTTCCTATCCCTAATAACCACCTTGCGTCGTTTTATGCTTATAATACCTTCGACCTCCAAATCGGAGAAAACACGGGCAAGGGCTGGTCGGGTTACCCCAAAAAATTCTGCCAGCTCCTGTTGTGATTTGGGGAGTATCAGGGTGGCGTTAGCCCCACCGTAGGAAAGATTTAGCAAGTAATGTGCAATTTTTTCTTTAATGGTTTTGAAGGACAGGAACCAAAGCCTATTGGAGAGAAATTGAGTTCTGTTTGATATGGAATTCAAGTAGTTTATAAGGACTGTGGCGTTACGCTGCATGAGCGCTAGGAAATCGGCTTTAGGAATGTAGAGTATGCGGCAATCGTCGAGCGCAACCACATCAACAGGATACTGGTTATGTTCGCCAAAAATAAAGGCGTGTGCAATGGGCTTTGGTGCCTGCATCTCCTCAATTTTCAGTATTTTACCCGAAAAATCGGCCATTTCACCCTTGACACTTCCCTCAACCAATATGGTAAGGCTTTTCACCTCATCGTTCCGCTGGGCTACCAGCTGCCCTTTACTAAAATTTTTCACCACATGTGGGGTTTGGCTTATCATGTTTTCAATCTCTACGGGGCTAACCCCCATGAAAAGTGGTGATTTTGACAAAATCGGGTACATATACGAGTAGGTTTAGTAAATTTTTGCATGAATATAGTGGTAATTACGTAAATTAACTTCAAAAAAACATTCCTCGTAGTTGGGGCGAAATTCGTCGCTCGGGTTAAATGGTCTATAGAAGATCTTATGTTTGTTATATTTTTGAAGGAATGCCCTATAATTGTGATAATTGCTATGCCATGAACGACCACCAAACTGGCAAGCTAGACATTTCGTTTAATACCGACCTGCCGGAACCATTAGTTTTCAGCACATGGAAGCACCACTTGAACTATATCCACGATGCCATTTTAAGCATTGAGGTAGGCAGCGAAACAACTTCTCTCATCAACGAAGTTGCAGCAGGCGTTGGAGGTACACTGGTTGATTTATACATCGGAGAGTTAACCCCAATGGTTATTGCCGAAGAGGTTATCCAGCAGCTTGTAAGCTTTGACGCATTGGGCTATGATAGCTTTTCCCGATGGCTTGGTGTTTCCAAGAGCGGGTACCAGAACATGTACCTGAGCGACGGGTCAGCATGGATTTTAAGATTGGGTATGGTTAACCGGCGTTACGTTCATATTCATCCTGCCAGATACTCGTTGAATACCGTGCGGTGCCGGTCGGCCAACCTGAAATTTGCTATCGCATACCGGTTGTTATACGGTATGGACGATTCAAATTTTTCAATCGACAAGGTAAATAGGACTAGAGAAACCTTGGGATTACCACCTGCAGCTGAAAAAATTGCCCTCTCGGGGGCATTAAGAATCCTTAAGCAGCTAAGTGTTAAAATTGATTAAAATTAAACCAGCTCAATAATATAACCTTCTATATGTCAGATAAATCAACCATTCCAAAACAAATGTTTTATATCATATTTTTGGTCTGAAATTTGTGAAACATCATTAACCATTTTACGTTATTAGTATTGGTTTTAGGTACAAGTTTTAGGGTTAATAGTTGGTTAAGGTTTAGGTTAGTTTTAGGTTTAGGAACGGAGCTGCTTTTAAGCCGCTCCGTTCTTATTTTAATAGCTTAATATCTAGTGCGGCAGCTCTCATAATATCTTTGGTATTTAAACGGGTAAAGGTAACATTGTCCTCCTAAATTTACGATTCTGCGGGCACAAGCTTACTTTGTTGCATGGATTAAGCGTAAAATTTCCTTATTCAACATTTAAAAGTTTCCGGGTTGATTTCTCTTCGACTTCCTGTTTGTAGGGTTTCTAAAAATTATGTAGGTTTGAATTTGCTAAACATACCTGTTGATGAGGCGCAACTCCTTCCTATACGCGTTAACTTTTTCTGTTATTTGCTATGCGTGCGGTAGCAAGGAACGTAACGTCACCTCCGAGCAACAGGTTTTTAGGTATAACGAGAGTAAAGGGATATCCACTCTCGATCCTGCATTTGCCAGAAATCTTGCGCTAATTTGGCCGGTAACCCAGCTGTTCAACGGGCTTGTGCAGCTTTCTGACTCGCTAGCTGTTGAACCCTGCGTTGCAAAGCAATGGCATGTTTCAGATGATGGGTTGCAGTACACCTTTTTACTCAGGGACGATGTTTACTTTCATGATTCTGAGGTTTTTCCAAATGGTTTGGGAAGGAGGGTAACCGCTTCTGACTTTGTTTACTCCTTTAGTCGGTTACTTAACCCTAAACTTGCTTCTCCCGGATCGTGGGTGCTATCGATGCTCGACCGAAACTTTGCGGGATTTACCAATGGGTGTAAGGCTTTAAATGATACCATACTGATAATCAGGCTTTCCAAACCTTTTCCTGCATTTCTGGGCTTGGTGAGCATGCCCTACTGCTTTGTTGTTCCTCATGAGGCCATTGATCATTATGGTGGTGAATTTGGCCGAAGGCCTGTTGGAACAGGCCCTTTCTACATGAAGTACTGGCGCGATGGTGAAAAATTGGTGCTTCGTCGTAATGCCCACTACTTTGAGCTTGACAATGAAGGGAAACGACTACCTTACCTGGAATCGGTAGTGGTAACTTTTGTGGTGGATAAACAGTCAGAATTTATAGAGTTTATTAGCGGAAACATCGATATGCTTTCCGGCGTTCATGCCTCCTCAAAGGACGAGCTGCTAACCCGAACCGGCAACCTTAATCCGAAGTATAGGGAAAAGGTACTAATGCTCACCGGCCCCTATCTGAATACAGAGTATCTGGGAGTGCTCCTCGACTCCATTGGGCTGGAGAGCCTAGAAAATAGTGCGCTGCACGATTTACGGGTTAGAAAAGCTTTAGGTTATGGCTTTGACAGGAATGCCATGATGCTTTACCTCCGGGGAAATTTAGGATTTCCGGCAACCAGGGGGATTGTACCTCCTGCTATGCCCGGTTTTGAAACTTCAACAGAGGGTTTTTACTACAACCCCGATAAATCAAGGCAGCTACTAGCCGAAGCTGGCTATCCCAACGGAAATGGGCTCCCACCAATTACCATCTCAACAACAGACGATTACCTTGACGTGTGTGAGTTTATCCAGCACCAGCTTGGCGAGGTTGGCTTTGATATTAGGATTGATGTGCTCCCGGGGGCTGCCTACCGTGACATGATGGCTAATTCCAAACTATCCCTGTTTAGAGCCTCTTGGGTTGCCGATTATGCCGACCCCGAAAACTACCTGGCCCTTTTTGTGAGTAGCAATTTTTCACCCCTTGGACCTAATTACACCCATTTTTCTTCATCGGAATACGATCAACTTTATCGTAAAGCATTAGCTGAACCCTTGTATGATAATCGCTTGCCATACTACCGGGCAATGGATTCCTTAGTAATTGCCAATGCTGCTGTTATACCCCTGTACTACGATAAGGTGGTACGATTTATTTCTAAGGATGTTGAGGGTATCACCTTAAATCCTATGAATTTGCTTGAGCTAAAACGGGTAAGGAAGTCATACTCGGGTCTTGCCCCTAGCTGATTTTTTATGGTATTAATTCTAATTCACAGATAAAATGATTGTTGTTGCCGATAGCGGGGCCACAAAAACCGACTGGCGAATTATTATGGAAGATTTTTCTTCAGCATCGTTTGAAACCGTTGGCCTTAGTCCCTACTTTAACACCGAGCTGGATTTTAACGACGCCTTGACGCATGGATTTCCTAAAGGATTGAATCCTAATGAGGTTTCTAAAGTTTTTTTCTACGGTGCCGGGTGCGGAACCCAGGAGCGCGGCAGCAGAGTTGAGAGCTACCTTCACTCCTTTTTTCCTGCAGCAGAAATATTTGCTTGGTCCGATGCGCTGGGTGCCGCCCATGCGCTACTTCACAACGATCAGGGTATCATAGTAATACTGGGGACTGGGTCAAACATCTCGTACTACGACGGAGCTAAGCTGGAGGCTAAAACGCCATCGCTTGGCTTCATCCTGGGTGATGAGGGTAGCGGAGCACACATGGGAAGGCTGCTGCTCAGGGATTTTTTTTATGGCCGCATGGACAGTGTTTTGGGAAAAAGGTTGTCTTCTATTTATGACATGGATTTAGCACATGTTTTAAATATGATTTACGATAGCCCTAAGCCTTCGGCCTATTTAGCTTCGTTTGTTCCTTTTCTGCTCAATAATGTAGAAAACCCATACATATCGGATTTAATAACCCGATCGTTTGAGGAGATGTACCAGCTGCACCTGAGCTGCTATCCCAATATACGAAGCATTAAAATTGGTGTAACCGGATCAGTAGGGTGTTTGTTTAGCAGCATTCTCGATAGGGTGGCTAGTCAGCATGGGTTTAAGGTTTACAAATACGTTCGCTACCCAATCAGCTCTCTTGTTGATTACCACGTCAACCTATACCATTCGGGGAGGTAAACCCTGAGCATTTCCATAGCGTTTCAGCGTATTCCCTGCATAGCATCGCCTGTTTTTCCTCTCTCATTTCCGAAAGCACTCGGGCTAAGCCATTCATCAACTTCATTTCAACAAGTTTGTAGCCTGCAATCCCGCTCAGCTCAATGGCATTCCTGATGCACTGATGGGCCATAGTAAGGTTTTGGGTATGAAAGTAGCTGGCAGCCCTACCAACTTCGCCTGCAATTACTTGCGGGAAGCTTCGAATAGGGTTGAGCTGTTGGTATATTTGCTGAATTTGGCAATCTTCTTCGGCTGAGAAGTGGTTTTTACCGCTGAGTATTTCAAAGAGTTTTCTGTTGAAGTAGTTAACAACCTGGTAATGCGATCCTGCAATGGAGCTGATGTCTTCAAGATAGTTCTCAACTGCCGGGTGTTGCCCTAGGAGAAGCAGGGTTGGAACAATAAGTTCCGAAAATTCTGCCCGCTCGGCATAAGAGGTAAATTTTCTGTAGTATGAAGTGGCGCGTTCAACTATCGGGGTGGTATTATTGCCATTGCCCATGATTATTTCGGCAAAGAGCTGGTTTGAAAACCACGCTCCTGCCACTAGCGGTGAAACATCTGCGGGTGGCTTAACATTACGTGTTGCCTCGTGGTTAGGTTGTGCTAGCATTCCGTTTAGGGTTATGAACCCATTGAATGCAAGAAGAGTTTGGGCAAAAAAGAGTTCGGAAATGTCGGTAGTGTTGGACAAATAGTGCTTAAGCACAGTGGTAAAATAACCGTTAAGGTGGTTTAGGTCAATGTTTTGCTCCACCAGGAGCTGCCGCCCTAATCGTGTTTTGGTATATTCGGGCATGAGGACGTTCAATAGGTAGCTGCTATTCCTGAGCGTAGCGCAGATCTCCCTTAATAGCTGGCCATGGGTGTAGGCGTTTGGACAAAGTTCAAAAAATTTTACGAGAACTTTTTCGTTTCGGTCTCTGCTGCCGGTGTAGTAGAGAGTTCCCTGCACGAGAGGGTAGAACTCGGTACCTGCAAATTTTTCTTCTACCTGCCGAAAGGTTTCTTCAGTGATGCCTCCGGTTGAGTTAACAATATCCTGGACAATAAGCAGCCCTGTTAGTTGAGGGCTTGTGATGCGAACGTACTTAAAATACCGGCCGGTTGATTCAACAACCTGTTCTTCGGTGATAATGCCGTAGGACAGGAGTTCATGGTATGCTGTAAAGTAGTTACCCGAAAGTTTAAGATGTATAGGGTAGCTTCGCTTAATGTCTTCCTTCAAAACACGATGGCCATTGCCCAGCCTGATTATTTCCGTTAGGATATCAACTTTTTCGTCGGGCAGTGTAGAAAAGTAAATTTTACTCTTAAGAAATTCTAATAGTATTTCGTGCTGGTTATTGAGCAAATTCTGCTTTTCAGGGGTGTAAACCTGGATAAACAGCTGAAGAAAGTAAGGATAGCTAAGCGTTTGCCTTAAATCGGGATGAAGTTCAAAAATAAGCAAACGCTGGTTGAATCTTAGGTTTATGGTTTGGTCAAGGATTTGCTGAA
>Ga0208459_1000866_pt1 | contig 30458 bp, 32 predicted proteins | sample AD_UKC087_MetaG_FD_184433 | JGI IMG/M metagenome (GOLD analysis project Ga0208459, IMG submission 184433) | Active sludge microbial communities of municipal wastewater-treating anaerobic digesters from USA - AD_UKC087_MetaG (SPAdes) (version 2) | ecosystem: Engineered > Bioreactor > Anaerobic >... | reverse complement strand
ATTCACCAGTTTGGATGTTGTATTTTTCGTATGCAGTTTTTCTTGTTGATGTGGAACCAAAATTTGACCAATCACTAGTATTTGAAACAGATGTCTTCATAACGATAAGGTCCGTTCCCTGTAATTCTATTATGAGGTAGTCTGCTAGATCTGTTGGTTTTATTAAATCCTCTGTTTTGCATGTTTGTATGTTTACTTTTCTTACTCCAGCACCTTCCATAATTTCCCCAGGTCTTGCAGCTACGTTTTTATCAAAGTACATAACAAGGGCTTCTAGATTACTAATCCATGTAGGACTACCTGAAAAATTACATATAGCATTACCACCACTAAGAGAAAAGACAGAAGTACTTCCGACAGCCCCTGTACCACTTTCTACAACTATATATTGGTCGTCAGGGGAAAAGGTTACAGCACGGGGTCTAAATAGATCAGCTCCTATACTTGTACTTTCTTTTGTTCTCATGTTGTACACGTGCACATTCGTGTCGCATGTGTTTACATTTGCATCCAAAGGACATTTTTTGAGGTATATTACTTTGCCTTTGTCGTATGAGGCGTCAAACGTTTCTACACCTTCCAACAATTTAGTTTCAGTTTTACTCATAGGGTTGGAGTAAGATAATGTTCCGTCTTGAGTAAGAAGTAACAAATTTGAGCTTAAGATTTGTTGGGGGATATCATCTATATTTATTTTGTCATTATTTTGTCCTATTTCCGTATCTACTGGCGATGTAGACCCTTCCTTAACCGTGAATGTTGATGGTGGTCCCGATACTTTGGGCCTGTCTGGGATAATTGTCATTACAAGTAAAATCAACAGTACAATAGTGGCTAAAATAAATTTAAGTTTGGATTTATCAATCTTGACATTTTTTAAAAAGTTGAATGGGTTTTTTATTGGGGAAGTATTTTCATTTTCCATATTTGTAGTATAAATCAGCCCGTTATTAAACTCAATGATATATTTAATAAGTTGCAAATTTAGTATGCAAAAAGAAAAGAGCTTTCGTTTTAGACAAAAGCTCTATGTTATGGGCTCCCAAAGATCAGAGATCAAAGTTTAAATCATCAAAGAATACAGGGAAAATTTCCTGAAATTCCTTAAGAATGGGTATTGCCACTTCTCTCATTTGCGGGTGTGCTGCTTCAGAACATCTCATTTTGAAGAAATGTCGCCATTCCCGTAGATTATAAGTGACAACGATCTCTGTTTTTAGAGAATTGGGTAGGACCGACCTAGCTTCTTGAGGGCTTGCCCCAAGTTCTATCAGTTTATTGTAGTGTTTTTCAGAGTCCTTCATAGCGCCGAGCCACTCATCGTACTTTTTTGTACCTTCTTCAAAAAAGAAGGGCTCGATGATCTGTATTCCACGGGTTTTGTAGTTACAATATCTGGTGGATTCTTGCGAGTAAGACCCTATCCTGTGTCTTACTATCTCATGAGTGACCCCACGGTCGCATACAATCCTGACCGTGATAACAAAATGTTCAATAACTGATTCGTGCCCTCTTTGTACGAGGCTCCTTACCATCTTTTCAGCAGATGTGTCGGTAATTTTGTCTTCCGACTTATAACATACCCTACCAATCAGCTCTATGAACTTAAGAACGTCTTTTCCGGTCTTGTTACTTAGGGGCATTCCGTTGACAGTTAGTATCTCAAATGATGGTTTTATTATTTTCATTTCTCTCCTTATTTCCTAGATGTTGATTCTATGTTTTTAATGCTTCAAGTAGAATATACAGGTTTTCTATGACATATTTCTTTGTGAATATAATAGGTCTTAAATAAAGCACTGTATTTCCTCTGATTACCAACTCATCTCTTAATGTTAATTACTCATTTTCTTCCATTTTTCTCCCCTTTTCCTATTGGTTTTCAAGGTTCTCTTGCCCTTTTGGGTGAATATACTAACTCTATAATAAGTGTTTGAGATTGTAGAGTTATTAAATTGATACGTCAAGTGGTGTAAAAATGCATGAAAAAGTAAAAATGTTTGATGCTTAATTACTGTTATTATCGAAATCTAAATATCATTTATCCCTGTAGATTTTTTCAATTGAACTGTAACCTGATTCTTCCAACATTTTTATTTGATATCCTAAATTTTTGTTCATTGGTAGTATTGATACTATAGAACCGTCGTGTCTTAATTCTTTCGCACGGGTGGTTATTTCTATTAGTTGTTCTTGTGGTACATCTTTATCTACTAGAATAGCCGTCATTCTTTGAGTACTTTTTGGTGCAAAACCAGCATCATCAAGGATTTCGGATATTCTTTCAAACCCAATAGAAAATCCACAAGCGCTTACATCTCCACTACCGTCAAATTTTCCGATCATTTTATCGTATCTACCCCCACCAGCTATAGATGACGAGTAGTTTGATAATTTACATTCAAATATGGGCCCAGTGTAATATCCCATACCTCTTACTAGTGTTGGATCAAACATTATTTGGCACTTTTCTTTGGATGTCTCAGATATTATTTCAATAATATTCTCAAGATCTTGTACCACATTTTCCTCTGGGATATTTTTGTCCAATTGTGAGCAGAAATCTTTTATTTTAATTCCTTCTTTTACGTTTTCAAAAAGATTTATAAACGCCCCAACTTTTTCTGAATCAAAACCCAAATTTATAAGATTATCTTTAACTTTAGATAATCCTATTTTTTCTGTTTTATCTAATTCAATCAATACTGTTGAAACATCTTTTTCATCAAATCCTGCAAATAAAGCTGTTGAGGTTAAAATTCTCCTATCGTTTATATGGACAGTGATAGATGGGGTAGATATTTTACTAAATAATTTATTAATCATCTCTACAATTGTTGATATTACGTCTATTTCGGCCAATATAGAATTATCACCTATGATATCCACATCACATTGAATGAATTGTCTGAAGCGTCCCTTTTGTGGTCTATCCGCTCTCCATACTGGGCCAATTTGTAAAACCTTGAATGGTAAGGGAAGATACCCTTTATTATTAGAAAAATATCTTGCGAGAGGAACTGTTAAATCGTATCTTAAAGCACTATCTGAAAGATTATCCCCACTTTTTTCGGCATCTTCTAAGGACTGTCCCCTTTTTAAAATTTTAAATATTAATTCCTCGTTTTCACCACCTTCTTTACTAGTTAAGTTTTCAAGGTGTTCCATAGCCGGGGTCTCAATTTTTTGATACCCATAAGAATACGCTACTTGTTCTATTACACTTAGAATATAATCTCGCTTTTTTACATCAGCCGGTGAAAAATCACGCATACCGCCAATTGGTGTTTTTATTAAGTTCATATTAGATATTTCCTTTAAATTTATTATAACCTAAAAGTTTTATCACGAAACTGCCATGTTTGTTTTTGTTGGAATAAAACTAGCATTAAATGGGTGTAAAAATAGTTGAGGTCTGAACATAGCCACAAAAAAACGTCTGCATTCTTTTAGAAATTGCAGACGTTTTTATATGTCTTCTGTCCTTTCTTCTAGTTTTGATTGAATCCCATCGTCAAAAAGATTGATATAACTTTTGGCGACTTTCTCTAACTCCCTAATCTCAATAATTTTTTCTAATTCTGAGTAACTCTTAATCAAAGAGTTTGGGAGAACGCCTAACCCCGCAAAGGACATCCTTCCTCGTAAATTTAACCACTCACTGAAGGCCTGAGGGTGCCTGCCATTATCTATTAGGTATTTAACACGATGAATAGCTAAACGAAGATTACGTTTATATTCACGTGTAGCGCTAATTTTTCCATCTATGATGTTCAAGCCCAATATTCTGACAGCACCTTTATCTAACCGGCGTACTGAGAACTTGTGACATTCAATACGAGTTCCACGACCGTCCGGCCATTTCATGCGTCTAAGGACAGCACTCCGAAGTTTTTGGGGGAAGGTATTCATTGGTAAAGACACAAAAATGTTGTCAGCGTACCTAGTATATTTCCCACCAAATTTCTCTACCAACCGGTTAAGGCGGACGTCAATTGGGTAAAAAGCTATATCAAATAATCTAGGACTTAAAGCTGATCCCTGTGGAAGTTTTTCGGGAAGAGTGTCTGGTGTCCAGAAACCCAAACCTGCAATTACACCTGAAACTGTTCTTGAAAAAAAGCGGTAGAGCTCTTGCCATACACAACTATAAGCAACTTGTCCAAAAGCATCAACAATGTCAAAAGAGTATAAAACCCTATTTTTTAGATGTGGCTCAATAGCGTCAACAATATTACCACCAGAGAATCCAAATGCGTTTGGATGGCTTGGGATACTACTCAAAACATATTTGTTGATGCGTTTTTGTACTTTAAGCAACTTTGTTATTGGAATAGATATTGTGCGATAACCACCGTTAGGTTTTGGTATATTAATGTTGTGGTAAAGCGTAGTATAGGCAGGTGTATCTATGGTTCTACGTGTTATTTTAATCAAATTAGAAAATAAGATTTTTTCTTCATCACTCTTGAGTCTAATTTCCATTGCTAGCCATGCAACACCCCCACGATCCCAATAAGGTATTAGATCTCTTTTATTTTTCATTTTACATGGTAACCATATAATATTCCTACGTTTCCAAGATTGTGTTGAATCTTTTTTCCTCTTCATTTTATATGGTATCCATGTAATATACCCACATTTCCAAAAAGGTATTAGGTCTTTTTTCTTTTCCATTTATCTCCTTTTGATTTTTCAAGGTTCGGGCTGTCCCGTTTAATTACGTGACAGCCCTATATATGAGCTTCTCCCGATGTTCTTGATGACGTGGCGAACGCGCGCAGGCCCATAATCTCAGAGTCGTCAGGATATTCTGACAACCGACCGATCGAGGTCTCTTAGACTATCCAGAACATTCTAGACTATCTCGGACCATCGGTTCGTGCGAGGAGCTCTGAGCATTTTTTACCATAAAAAGGAAATATATCCAAATTTAATTGAAAAAATATTATAGAGTCAACATCGAGATTCTTGGTAAAGCGGGGGAGATTAAATTAGATATTTAGGATACTAGAGTTAATTTCTGGAAGATGGTAGTTGGGTCACACATTTTAAAATATTTCCTGATGATGTTGTATAAACGGTTTCTCTCGTACCTATGTCCGTCTTTGTATTTATATTACCACCTCCTAAATCCCTTAAAAATTCTGCTATAACATTTCCACTTGCAATACAGATTTCTTTCGACTGCGTTACTTCCTCTGAACTTAAACTATCGTTCATCACCTCTAATTGAGAATTAATATCTTGTTCTGTAAGACCTTGCGCCAATAGTTCTTTTTTGTAATCTTCAGTGAAATTTAAGGTAAGAGAGGGGTGTGAAATATAGATAGAGCATAAATTTTCTTCATCTGATTTTCTAATCTCGTAAATTGACTGTCCCGATGTAAGAAAAGCATCGGGCATTTCAAGTATTTCGAGAATTGGGTTTAGTACATTAGTATAAGAAATTGTTGCCGTGATTGGTTCACAGTTTTGGGCTGCCGAGATCAAGCAATTATAGTCATCGCAACCGCTGTTATTGGAGGATTTTTCATCTACAAGTTGTGCAAAAGGAGATTCTTCTAAAAAAGGTTCCTCTTCTGTTATTTCAGCATTATTTTCAGTTGCAGTGTTACTGTTATCAACGGGTTTTGCTGATTTAGGTTTAATAAGGAAGTAAGCAACAATACCAACAAATATTAATAACAAAAACGCTAGTAGGATAATCAATACCTTTTTAATTTTTGGTTTACTCTTCATCTCAACAGGAGGTAAGTCTTGAATTGATTCTTCCTGATTAGGTAGTGGGGTAGGTTGTTCTTCGTTTATATTATTTTCTACAGTACCTACTATTCTACATTAAATTAATTTTTGTTGAAAAGGTGTAAAATGAAGTAGTGGAAATAATCCGCCCATCTGATGAAACAAAAAATATTGGTATAGAAATAGTTAGAAGATTTTTCTTTATTGTTTCGGATTACATAAGATTCAGCCCTTTGATATTTGTTTCTTTGCATTTTATAGCGTTAATTACAGTATTATTGATACAAACTGACTATGAGTATTTTGTACACCACTTCTTCTCTTTTTTTCTAGGTAGTAACGAAAATCTTCGTTCTTACAATCAAGATGACGTAAAAATAATAGTATTTAGAATATGGTTTATATTTGGGACTGTTTTTGAGCTAATTAAAAAAGTTTTTAAGTTTGAGATCAAAGGTATTACTGTGTTTTTATTAACCACTTTAGTGCTTTTAGTACTCTCCATAATGGGGGCTATAAAAGTAGGTTCTTATGGTGTTTTCTTAACATTTTATATGATTTCTATAGTTAATCTGAGTCTGTTTTTCTTATAATTTCAAAGGGAATGAATTACCTAGAGAGGTTAATGGATAAAATACAAGGCACATGAAACTTGGTAAATTTCTTTTTTCAATGGCGAAATCACCACCCAGCGATTACATTGTAGGCACTACTTTTGAGAACTTGAGCGGCACACTACCGGTAAAGCATGTATATGAAAACGATAAAATAATTGCGTTTTGGCATCCCAAACCCTTCTGGGAACAACACGTGTTGATTGTACCAAAGAAAAAAATAAAAAAAATATTACTTCCCTTCAAGATTCAGATATGGTTTTTGTTAATGAGATGTTCAAAGCGGTTAAAGTGTCTATTTCCCCGCAGGCCGATCTGACCATATAAGGAAAAGTTTCTTTTTAAATCCCCCTCTTTTTCTTCTTTTCTCTAGTTGATATTTCTGCAATTCATTGAAAGATATTTTGTAGTGGGAAGCTAGAGATTTAACTATTTCTAATACATCTGCTAGTTCATTTAATTCCTCACCACTTTTGGCAGATATTAATTCTTTTACTTCTTCTAATAGTTTCTTTTTTAACTCTGTTTCAAACTCATTGTCATTTAAAACTTTGGTTTCATATTTACCTTTATTTGATTTAATAATCTCGGGTATACGATCTCTTATTAGTTTTTTATGATAGTATTTTTTCATAATTTTTGGAATACTGGTCAAGTCTAGAAACTTTACTTAGTATTCGAGAACAATTTAGTAAACTTTTTAATCTCTTTATCACCCAAGTCTTTAAATAGCTCTTTTTCATAAATCTGAGATACTTTGTAAAGTTCGTCAAATAATTCTCTAGGTTGTAAATGAATATGGAGATGATTCACTTTTAACTTACTTTCTTTTTGGAAAGGTCTGCAATTCTGTCTTATATCACAACCGGACGCATATTTTTTTAGGATTAATTCTTGAAATTCAATTGTAGTGTTTACCAGTTCATCTTTTTCGTCATTGTTAAGTTCGGAAAGCTTCTCGACATGTCTTTTTGGAACTACAAGAAGGTGGCCTTCAACGAGACGGGGATTACTCATGATAACCCAAACATACTTTCCTGCTTTTATAATTCTATTTTTCTCTTTATTTATATTACAAAATGGACACATTTTTCATGGAGCGGGCGACGGGACTTTTGCTCTGCGAAACCATTAACCCGCATTGTAAACTAACAGAACTAATCATTGGTAATAATAATATCAAATGAAGATTTTGGTCGTACGCTAGAGAAATAATAATCCTCCGCTGGGTCCCATCTTTTATGCCAACTGCTCATGTAATCTTTACCCTCCCTTTTTATTAAACGTTCCCTTCTATTAGTATCTTCCGATATTTCAACAAGAATGCTTAGATCTATAATGTCTTGGAGTTCTGGTCTAGACGAGTAAGCTCCGTCTAGTACTATTATTTTAGTTGGTTTAGCTTTTATACACTCGTCAGTTAAACCTACCCCTGTTTTCCAATTAAATGAACGCCAAACTGCAGGTTTACCTTCAAGCAAAGGTTCAAGTACTTCAGTTCTTATGCGTTTCCAGTCTATTGCCCTATCTGATTTTTCTTGAGGTGTGCATTTATCCCATTCTTCATCAGATCCTCCTATCCAAAAGTCATCGGATGATATCGCGATACCATTAAGTCTGCTTGCAATTTGTTTTGCAATTGTTGATTTTCCAGCCCCACTTCTACCGTCTATGGCAACTAATATGGGTTTTGTGCTCTTTTTATTGAGGTCTTTTATTTGAGAAATTACGTTTTCAATGTTTAATTTAAATTTACTCATTGTTTAATTATACGTTTCATGGAGCGGGCGACGGGACTCGAACCCGCGATCTTCTCCTTGGGAAGGAGACGCTTTACCACTAAGCCACGCCCGCACACAACCACACTAATATTTTATTTTCAAAATTAACCGAACCCGCTTTTCCCCTTAAAAGGAGACGCTTTACTATTGATGCTATAGTGCGGAGCACTATGGCTCAATTGCAAGGTTCTTGACGAGCTTTTGCGAGTCAAGGCCTCCTTTCTCTTGATGCTATAGTGCGGAGCATTATGGCTCAATTGCAAGGTTCCCCCGCATTTTGCGGGGTGGTCCTTTCCACTAAGCCACGCCCGCACGCAAATATTTCAAATATCTTATTTTCAAAATTAACCGAACCCGCGATCTTCCACTCAAATTAAAAGTAATCAAGTAACCACATGAATTATATATTATGTAAAGCAAATTCAAAGACTTTAAAACACTTGTTCTAAAACACGCCCATAACACCAACTTTCGTTGGTGTACGGCTTTAAAATTCAAATTAACGTTGAAACCTTATGGTAGTGCAAGTACTTGACCCGGGATTATAAGTGCTTGGGAACCATTAGGTAAAAATCCAATAGAATCCTTGTTTGCTTCTAATATTTTCGTCCATTCAGCTCCGTTTCCGTAGACTGCTTCCGCTATTTCCCACAATGTATCTCCTGCTATTACTTCATGTTCGTCTCCTTTTATATCTCCTTCTTTGTAATCATTTGCTACCCACGTAATTTGGGCTGGTTGGGTTGTTTCGAGTTCTTCAGAACCCGTGGCTTGTCCTTCTTTTTCCTCCCTTGCTCCCTCTCCATTTAAATCTCCTAACTTATCTTCAAATATGCTTTCAATGAAACCTTTCTTCTCATCTGTACCATCTTTTACGTCTCTCCCTTTATTGAAATAGTTATATGTAGCAAATACTAAAGTCAGTATGAATATTCCTCCTATTATCAATGATAAACCGTCTTTACCTTCTTTTTTGTTATCTTCCTTTTTTGCTGTTTCTGCCATTTACTTAAAATTACACCCCCTTTTGACCAATTAATACAAGAACAATTGTTAGGGGCAGGAATAAGTAGATACTAGCACAGCAGGGGGATATAAATTAAGTAATCAAGGTTGTTGCAATATATGTAGTTTAGATTTTACTAGTTATTTCGTTAAGAAAGTATAAAAATCTGATAATAAAATTGCACAGATAAAATGTAATTACTTTTACAGAAATATATTATACAATTTGTACAGCATGGAGAATCAAAAAAAGGTAGTACTAATTGTGGAAGATGAGCCTCTTCTTCAGGAGTCTTTGGCAGAACAGCTAGGGGATCTTGGGTGTGCTATTGTAACGGCAAGAGATGGCGATGATGCTTTTCAAAAAGCACTTTCGACCAAACCCTGTCTTATATTATTAGATATTCTTTTACCCAAAATGGATGGTTTAGAAATGTTAGAAAAACTCAGAGAAGAAGAGTGGGGTAGAGATATAGCAGTTATAGTGTTAACTAACGTAGATCCAAATGATGAAATGATAAATAAAATCAAGGTTTTGGGAGTTTCTTATTATTTTATTAAAAGTAATGTTTCTCCGTTAAAGCTAAAATCTACAGTAAGTGAGATGTTGCAAAATGTTCAATCTTGAATTTTGTTAGGTTTTATATCCCTACCTAATTTGAATTTAACGAGAGTAAAAAGTGTTGCAGTTGAGAGGAAGAAGTATAGTGGGAATCCAAAGGTTTCAAAATCCCATTCTTTGATAGTTAAAAGTGTGATTAAAGCGTTTATTGAAGAAAAACCGTAAATAAGACCACTTTCAGTATTAGGGTATTTCCAAGACTTTATGATAGTTGGTACAGCCGCCATCCCGTCAGCAAGAATGCTAAATGCTATTGCCAAATTACCTTCTCCTGTAATTTTCCAAAGAACTAACCCCATAAGAGCAAGTCCGCCAAAAATATAATCAGATTTTTTAGGTTTCCAGTACGCTTTTTTATTAAAAAAGGAAGCAATAAATACAAGTAAAGGGTTCAACCCCGCGCTAAAAGTCATAAGAGATTGCAAACCAACCCCTTTGTGTTTTTCAGCTGCAAATGCAAGAAGTGGTGCAGCTGCCCATAAAAACCAAGTAACTCTATTAGGTTGAGCTTTTCCTTTTAGTACGTCAATAAGATAACTTAACCCTCCAATTATTCCTAATAGTGATCCTACTATTACAAATCTCTCATCAATCATGGAGTAATTATACACTCCTTTGTTGTTTTGCTTTTCGTATGCCTGAAATTTATAAATTAGGATACTGATATAACTAACATATATTTCACTCATTTATCGGAAATTTATTGGTATGACAAAAAATAAGCGGTACTGGTATTGATAGAGCTTAAGGAACGAAATTAGGTATCCTATTCCTACTCTTATTAAATCATCCAATAAACACAAACCCTATCTTGATATAGAAAAAAAAGACTGTTAATAGTATTGTTATTCCAAGGAAAAGATAAATATAACCAATCGTTTTTGCAGAATCTCCCGTTAATCTGGAGCTTTGATGCGGTATTACCCTGGGTTTCATTTTGTTACTAAATGGATCGGGAGATACTTTTGATCCGTTGTCATCACCAAAAGTTCTTGTAGTACTTTTAACAATTGAAATCGATCCTGAAGTTGTAATTACAACTCCAATGAAAACAAATAGAAAAATAAACACCAATGTCATGTTATTTGCTGCAGGGTATTTTAACACTCTCTTGTGATATCATTTATATTAGTTAGACTATGAAAAAATACATTAAGTTGAACAATGTCCTTGGACTATATGCGCTCTTATCATTCGTTGCTAATTTATTTGGTGGGGATTTTGATATTACGAGTTTATTAGGTAGCTTGTATTATCTAGTCGCAGCAATATTTCTCTTTAAAAATTCCAAGATCGGATATGTATTGATAATTATATCTATCTTAGGATTAGGTATATCTTACGGGATAAATTTTTATCTAAATTCTTACTAGTTACAGTAATCTCCAGACGGAATCAATTTCGTATAACGTTTACAAGGTCTAACCTATTGGGGCTGGATATACCATATAACACCAACGGAAAGCCGGTAGCATTGATCGGAGACACAACCGAACAAGTCAATGTTGTTTTAGAGAATGGCAATCTCTTATATGAAATCTATTGTCCGGGAACAAGTAAGAGTGGAGAAAAGTAGAGTATTTTAGTCTTTTAATCAATCTGAGTATTGCTTGTTATTGTAGAATTTACGGCGATTTTTTGCTAATTTTCCAACGTTTTAGCCCCCTGCTTTTTGTACTTTTTTGTACTTTTATAAAATCTACCAACAAGGAATATTCCTTATCATTAAAGCATAAAACAAGGTAGTATTGTAAATATTATTTTGCTAAATCGAGCAATATTTTGAGTTTAGGTTTTGGCACTTTTTGGCGTTTTTTACACCTGGAAAAATTAAACGAACTGGGATCAAAAATGGAGAAGGTATTTTTATAGTATATTGAAAAAGACACAACAACGATAAATCCCCCACATGTCCCCCATAGTAAGTTAAAGTAAACCCATCTATTTTGTTATTAATTTTAGAAAGGAATTTGATATGAAGATCAGTTCTTATGTTATGGATGAGGTAATAAAAGAGTACAAATTTATGAAAGCAATGTAGAAGTGGGCATACAAAAGGAAGTTGTCTAGGTAAAACATGGACAAGTCTTTACATCGATTTAAGTTGGCTCATGAAGGGGAGACATAAAAGCTGTTGTTACGTTGAAAACCCATTCGATATGATGGTAAAAATATCTAATTGCCCCTTATGGCGGGACCGCGACGGGATTTTTGCTTCGCAAACCCCGCAAAATGCGGGGTCGGTCACATATAAATTCTGTTAGATTTTTTTATAATCTCACCTTATCCCGCAGTTTACAGTGTTCCGTCTCATCGCGGAGCGATTTAAGAGGAAGCGCAGCGAGTGAAACGAGCGAGCAAGCTCTTCTTCTCGTCCCGTCTAACCAAAAAAGTGGCTACCACACAAGGTGATATCCACTTTTCTGGCGGGACCGACGGGACTCGGTCACAAGTCCACGTATCTCTACGTCACTTCGTTCCTAGAGCTTCGTGGCTCGCGACCCCCTCTCGCTCGCCTTCGGCTCGCTGCGAATTATTCTCGTCCCGTCTAACCAAAAAAGTGGCTACCACACAAGGTGATATCCACTTTTCTGGCGGGACCGACGGGACTCGAACCCGCGACCTCTGCAGTGACAGTGCAGCGCTCTAACCGGCTGAGCTACAGCCCCACGCTAAGTGATATTATCATAAAATACTTTACCTAGGCAATAAGACACGGGATGGTAAAATATTAATATGGAAAATAATAGAATCCCCAACAAAGAGGTCATAACAATGTTAAAGGAAATACTAGCTGCTATGGAAGTCAAAGAATACAACAATTTTAGGATCAGGGCCTATCAAAACGCTATTTCAATATTAGAAGGTTTAACAGTTTCTATATACGATTTATGGGAAAACAAAGGGCTTAAAGAAATTCCTGGGATTGGCCCAAGTATAGAGAACCACTTAAACGAGTTTTTTACAGAGGGTTTTGTTAAAGAGTTTGAAGAAATAAAAAGTGGTCTACCCGAAGGCATGTTTTCATTAATTGGTTTACGTGGTATAGGGGCAAAAAGAGCATTTAAACTTTCCGTGGCTTTTAATTTAAAAAATAGGGAAGATGCTATAGAAAAATTAAAAGAAGCTGCAGAGAGTGGTGCTGTTAAGGTTTTGGAGGGTTTTGGTGAAAAAATGGAGACATCGATACTTGAGGCCATTGAAGAAGAGAAACTTACAAAAAATAAAAAACCCAGGTTGTTGTATAACCAGGCAGAAGAAATAGTCCAAAGGATTACAGATCATATGTCTGGTTGTAAGGAAGTTATAAAAATGGAAGCATGTGGCTCTTTTAGGAGAAAAAACGCAACAATTGGAGATTTAGATATCCCCATTTCCACAAAAGACCCTGAAAAAGTTTTGGAGTATTTTTTAAAATTTCCAGAAATTGGAGAAACACTAGTAGTTGGGGATAAAAAAGCAAGCGTTGTTTTAAAAAACGATGTCCAAGTTGACATAAGAGTTAGTGAGCCCAAAGCTTATGGTTCTATGCTTCAGTATTTTACTGGTTCAAAGCAACATAATATTTTACTTAGAAATTATGCTTTAAATAAAGGTCTATCCTTATCAGAATACGGTATAAAAAAGGGTGATAGTTTAGAAGAATTTGGTAACGAGAAGGATTTTTATGAAGAATTGGGTCTATCTTATATTGAGCCCGAGCTTAGGAATGGCAACTTTGAGATAGAGGCGGCACAGGAAGGTAAATTACCAAAACTAGTAGAGCTTAAAGATATAAAAGGGGATCTCCATACTCACACAGTTTTGTCTGATGGAGTAAATACTATAGATGAAATGGTAGAAATGGCAAAAAACATGGGTTATGAGTATTTCGGTGTTACTGACCACGCTCCTAGTATTCAATCTAGAGGAATGGGTAATGTTTTAAGGCAAATTAATGAAACAAGAAAGAAAATAAATGAAATTAATAGTTCCCAAAAAGATATAAAGGTCCTTTTTGGTTATGAGATTAACATTTTAGCAGATAATACTATTGGCTTACCCGACGATATCTTAAAGGATTTAGATTACGTGATTGCTGGGATTCACACAGCTTTTAATCAGGATAGAGAAGTAATGACAGAAAGGATTATCTCAGCAATAGAAAACCCGTTCGTCAAAATTATTAGCCACCCTTCTAGTAGATTATTAAATGAAAGAGATCCTATAGAACTAGATTGGGAAAGAGTTTTTTCTGCAGCCAGGGATAATAATGTGATATTAGAAATAAACAGCCAACCAACAAGATTAGATTTACCAGATGATTTAGTAAGGTTAGCAATAGAGTGGGGAGTAGATTTAATAATAAATACAGACTCTCACTCTGCGTCAGAACTTAATTTAATGAAATATGGTGTAAATACGGCAAGAAGGGGCTGGGCTGAAAAAAATAACATTGTTAACACCCTTAGTTACGAAGAATTTGTTAGAAAAATCAAATTAATGTAGAATTTTATTGTTTAATAAAAGGAGGTGAATTTACTTGTTAATTTTTATACTTCTAGGAATTTTTGTACTGGCCCTGATATTTTTAATAAGTATCTATAACTCTCTTGTTTCATTGTCAGTAAAGGTAAAAGAAGCATGGAGTCAGATAGATATTCAACTTAAAAGAAGGACAGACCTTATACCTAATTTAGTAGAAACTGTTAAAGGTTATGCCTCGCATGAAAAAGGAGTTTTTGAAGCCGTAGCACATGCTAGAGCATCTCTCATGTCGGCAAAAGGTCCAAAAGAAATAGGGGAGGCAGATCAGTTGTTGGGAGGAGCTTTAAAGAGCTTACTTGCTGTAGCTGAAGCTTACCCTGAGTTAAAAGCTCAAGCAAGTTTTGGTGAGTTACAAAAGGAGCTTTCTGATACAGAGGATAAGGTTTCATACTCAAGACAGTTCTATAACAGCGTCGTTAGACAGTACAATGAAAAAGTGGCAATATTCCCAAACAGTATTATTGCCAATATGTTTAAGTTCCAACCCGCAGAGTATTTTGAAGCCAGTGAGGCAGATAAAGAACCTGTAAAAGTTGAGTTTTAAGGTTTTATGCCAAACATATATCAAAATATTAGCTCTAATAAAAGAGACACTGTTCTCGTCGTTATGCTGTTCATGTTAGTGATTTCTATTATTGGGTGGTTCGTAGGTCAATACTATTATGAAGGAAGTGGTTTCTTCATGGTTGGTATGGCTTTAATATTTTCTGGAATATCCGGGTTTTTTTCTTATTATAATTCTGACAAGATAGTTCTTGGAGTGTCTGGAGCAAGAAAAGTTGAGTATGAAGACGCTCCTGATCTCCATAATTTAGTAGATAACATGTCTATTGCATCAGGTATTCCGAAACCGCAGGTTTATATAATACAAGATTCTTCAATGAACGCTTTTGCCACAGGAAGAGATCCGAAACATGGGGTTATATGTTTAACCACAGGGATTATCCAAAGACTTGAAAAAAGGGAGCTAGAAGGTGTTATAGCCCATGAAATGTCTCACATAGGAAACTACGATACCAGATTAATGTCTATAGTTAGCATTCTTGTTGGGGGAATATCTCTTTTGGCAGACTGGTTTACAAGAGGAGCTTTTTACAAAACTGGTAGAAGAAGTCGTAATGGAAATAGAGGTGATAATGGTCTCTTATTTATACTAGGTGCTTTGTTTCTTATAATAAGCCCAGTAGTAGCTACTCTTATAAAACTAGCGGTAAATAGAAAAAGAGAATATTTAGCGGATTCTACAGCGGCTTTAATAACAAGATATCCGGCAGGACTTGCAAGAGCCTTAAGAAAAATTTCTCAGGATAGGGACATTTTAGAAGCTGCAAATAGCGCAACAGCGCATCTTTACATATCAGATCCCGTAAGGGGAAGTCTAGGGAATACCGTTTCTAACCTTTTTAGTACCCATCCTCCTATAGAGGAGAGGATAAGAAGATTGGAAACCATGTAACTTGTAGTTGAAATGTTGAGCTAATTTGATTAAATAATTATCGTTATGCCTAACAATCAAATATCAGAAGAAGATATTAAAAAATTTGCTGAATTGTCAGATTTAGATGTTTCTGGTCAAGAAAGTAAGTTAGCGGAATTGTTAAGCAGCACGATAGATTACGTAAAAACTCTTGAGGAACTGGATACATCTAATGTTGAAGAAACATTTCAGGTTACTGGTTTAACGAACGTTTTTCGTGATGGTGGGAGCGAAGATTCTCTAACCAAAGAACACGCTCTGTCTAACGCGGGGGAGCAGGTTAGTGGGCTTTTTTCTACAAAGGCGGTGTTTCACAGATGACAAGCTTAAATGAATTGACAATAGAAGAAGCTATAATTGGTTTAAAGAAAAGGGAATTTTCCTCGGTAGATTTAACCAAGGATTGCTTGTCTCAGATTGAAAAAGTTGATAAAAAAATAAAATCCTTAGTTACCGTTACGGGAGAACAAGCATTGGTTGATGCTCAATGGGCAGACAAAATGATTAAGGATAGAGGTGCTGTTATTTTTGAGGAATATCCTTTGTTGGGTATACCTTATATTTGCAAAGATAACTTTTCAACAAAAGGTGTTAAGACCACAGCGTCGTCAAATGTCCTTAAAGATTATGTGCCCCCATTTGACTCCACTGTTGTTGAAAGATTGAAAGAAGCCGGGGCTATCCTATTGGGAAAAGCTAATATGGATGCTTTTGCACACGGTTCCTCTACAGAAAATTCTGACTTTTTTACAACAAAAAATCCGTGGGATACTTCAAGAGTTCCTGGAGGATCATCTGGTGGTTCTTCTGCGGCTGTAGCCGCAGATATGTGTCTGTTTTCTATGGGAAGTGAGACTGGTGGTAGTATTAGAGGTCCTGCTTCTTGGTGCGGTGTTACAGGGTTAAAACCATCTTATGGAAGGGTTAGTAGATATGGTGTGGTTGCTATGGCATCATCAACAGACAGTCCTGGGCCCATAACAAAAAATGTCGTAGATGCAGCATATGTTTTAAATGTCGTAGCCGGTAAGGATCCAAGAGACGCGACATCCTCTCCTGTAAGAGAGTTTGACTACACTCCCGAAAAAAACATTAGTTTAAAGGGAATAAAAATAGGTAAACCAGCATCTTATTTTAATATTGATTTAGAGCCCGGGGTAAGAAAACATGTTGAAGATGCTTTAAATACATTAAAAAATATGGGAGCCGAGATAATAGAAATGGATCTACTGGATCCCAAGTATTCAATAGCTGTTTATACAATCCTTCAGAGATCCGAAGTTTCCTCTAATTTAGCTAGATTTGATGGGATAAGATATGGAAGCGATAGAAAAAAATTTGGTTTTGAAGCTAAAAAGAGAATTATGCTAGGAACTTATACCTTAAGCTCGGGATATTACGATGCCTATTATGCAAAGGCACAAAAGGTCAGAACACTTATAAAAAATGATTTTGAAAAAGCTTTTCAAAATATAGACGTGATAACTGCACCATCTATGCCATGTATAGCCCCAAAACTTGGGGAAAGTGATAAATCTCCCATGTTCGGTGAGATGATTGACTTGTTGACAGAGCCCAGTAGTGTTGCTGGATTACCGGGGATATCTATTCCTTGCGGATTTTCTGATGATATGCCTGTTGGATTACAATTCATAGGTAGGTTTAATGGGGAGAAAAATATTATTTCAGTAGCAAGTTTGTTTCAGAAGGGGACAGATTTTCACAAATCGAAACCACAACTATGAATACATTAGTTTTATTAGTAGGATCATTTTTAGCATCCGTAGTGCTTGTTAATACCGTCGCTTTTAGTGTGCTAAAAATGTCTAGAGACAGTATCTCTTTTGGTACCTTATTTTTAATTCAAATGGGTTTGGCAGTTTTCTTTATTTTTATGTATAAAATAACGCAAAGGAAATTTTAGATATGTGTTTTAATTTTTTATTTAATGTAAAAAAAACAAGGAAAATAATAAGTTTGCAGACGAGGAATAATGTTGAGAGAGATTGGAAAAGAGTCACAGAATTGTTGGGGCAAAAAAGCCCATCACAGCTCAGGGAGGCACTTATAACAGCTGATAGATGTCTGGATAGTGTTTTAAAAGACCTAGTTGATGGGGAAACCATGGGGGATAGATTAAAAAACTCTTCCGACATGTTTGATCGTGATTTATACAATAAAATATGGGAAGCTCATAAAATTAGAAATAGTTTAGTTCACGAGGCAGGGTACGAGCCACCCTATTTTGTTATTAACCAGTCGGTTGAAAATTTAAAGCAAGGAATAGATTCCTTGGGAATGAATCTTTAAGTATGACAGGAAAAGTTACGAGAGAAAATTGTAGATTAGTTTTAGGTTTAGAGATACATCTACATCTTAGAACAGATAGAAAAATGTTTTGTGGTTGCAGTGCCGATGTTTGGGACAAGGAATCAAACTCTATTACATGTCCAGTGTGTTTAGGTTTACCAGGAGCTTTACCCGTGCCAAATGAAGATGCTGTCAAAAAAACACAACTTTTAGGCCTTGCTTTAGGATGTGAATTAAATAAAAACTCAAGATTTGATAGAAAGCACTATTTTTATCCAGATTTACCTAAGGGTTATCAAATATCTCAATATAAACAACCCCTTTGCTTGGGTGGTTCTGTTAAGTTAGATTCTGGCTTCATTGCTGATATAGAAAGAATTCATCTTGAGGAGGACGTTGCAAAATCATTTCATGAAAAAAATAGGACACTGTTAGATTTTAATAAATCAGGCATGCCGTTGGTAGAAATAGTTACGAAGCCGGTTTTTACAGATGTGAAAGATGCTGTGGATTTTTGTAAAAAGATTCAACAAATGGTTAGATTTTTGGATATTGGGGATGTAGATATGGAAAAAGGCCAGATGCGTTTAGAGGCCAACATATCTCTTAGAACAAAGGAGATGGAGGACAAAAACGAGCTTAGTACATATAAAGTGGAGGTTAAGAACATAAATTCATTTAGGTTCATGGAAAAGGCCGTTTTGGCTGAAATAGATAGGCAATTGGAGATTTTTGAGAACGGGGAGGTCCCAATTCAAGAAAATAGGGGTTTTGACGAAATAAGAGGGAAAACTGTGCCACAAAGAACGAAAGAGGACGCAAAAGATTATAGATACTTTCCCGAGCCCGACGTGCCACCTATGGTTTTTAGTGATGAGTATATTGAGGAGTTAAAAAAACAAATTCCAGAATTACCTCATGAGATAAAAGAAAGATTGGTAAAAGATTATGGTATTAGAATGTCTGACGCTACCACTCTTTTAGATGTTATGGGAGTTTCTTTTGTTGAAAAATTTGAAAAGACTGTATCTAAGGGTGGCGATGCTAAAAAGGTGGTAAATGCTTTAATAAATAGGACAGAAACCCATGAAATGAGTGAGGATGAGATTATTTTGTTTGTTAGCGATGTTAAAGACTCCATTGGGGAAGAAGAGTTGTCTGAAATAGTGCAAAAAATTATTGATTCTTATCCTAAAGCTGTAGAAGATTACAAGGGCGGTAAGGAAAATTCCCTACAGTTTATTTTAGGCCAAGTTATGAGGGAAACTAAAGGTAAAGCAGATCACGGGATTACACTACAAATAATAAAAGAAAAATTGTCTTAATATTTTGCTATCATTTTGCCCTTACAACTTTTAAATAAATTGTTAATATAAGCATGTATGGAACTAAGATTTGATCCTGAAAACCCTATATATTCACACATTACGACGGAATCTCAGCTTAACGAAGCTTTTGATGAGTTAGAAGGTCTTAAAGTTGTAGGGCTTGATATTGAAGGGACTTCCCTAGATCCATATGACAGCACACTTCTTACAGTTCAAATAGGGACTCCTGAAAAATCATTCATTTTTGATGCTAGAGAGCTAGATCTTAAAGAAATACCCAGATTAAAAGAATTTCTTGAAAATAGCAAAATAATTAAAATTCTGCATAATGGGAAATTTGATTATAAGCACATAAAACAACATCTTGGTATTTCGGTTGCAAATGTTTACGACACAATGCTTACAGAAGCTATATTAAACGCAGGATTAAGGAATAGTTACTATAGTTTAAAAGATTTATCTGTTAAATACACCGGAATAGAGCTTAAAAAGTCTGTTAGAGAGACCTTTGAATACATGACGGCCTCTTCAAAACTAAATGATGCTCAATTAAAATATGGTGCTTCGGATACTCTTATTTTATTTCCAATTTTTGAAGAGCAATTAAAAAAGCTGAAAAAAGAAGGTTTAATCGACATTGCAAAACTTGAGTTTGCGACTACAAGGGTGGTTGGGGATATGGAGTTGACCGGGGTAAACATTAACGTTAAAAAATGGAAGAATATAATTAACGACCTCTCAGTAGAGAGAGATAATTTAGCCAAGAAGTTTCAACAGGAAATACGACCTTATTTTAAATCAAATACAATAGACTTATTTGGTAACATTGGTGATTCCATAAATATAAATAGTCAAGCTCAATTAATGGATCTTTTCAACAATAAAATGGGTTTAAACCTACCGTCCACAAATGATGGTATTTTAGAATTAAGTGACAATCCTATTGTAAAAATGCTTAGAGAATACCGTGGTTACGAAAAGTTAGTATCTGCTTTTGGAGACAATCTTATATCAAAAATAAACAGTAAGACTGGGAGAATACACCCAGAATTCAACCAGCTTGGGGCTGCAACAGGGAGATTTTCTTGTAATAACCCAAACTTCCAACAAATACCCCGTCAGTCAGAAAACGCTCCTTTTAGATCGTGTTTTAATCCAAGGCCCGGGTATAAACTTGTGACTGCGGATTATTCAACATTTGAGATGAGAATTATGGCAGATCTTTCGGGGGATAAGAATTTAATCGATGCTTTTAAACGTGGGGTCGATGTTCACTCTCACACCGCGTCGTTAATGTTTGGGTTGGAATTAACAGATAATTTTAAAAACGATCATCCTGATGAGAGGTTTGCTGCTAAGTCGATAAATTTTGGCTTGATGTATGGAAGAGGGCCTTCAAGTTTGGCCAAGCAGATAGGTGTTTCTCCAGAAGTGGGAAAAGATTATATGAATAAATACTTCAGATCTTATCCTGGAGTTAAGGGTTATCTTGAAAAGGTAGCTAAAGAAGCTGTCAAACAAGGGTGGAGCACCACCCCCGCTGGTAGGAAGAGGTGGTATATAAAACCAGACCCGTCTGATCCTGACTACACAAGAAAGATAGGACATATCGAGAGACAGGCAAAAAACCACCCTATCCAAGGCACAAATGCTGACGCTATAAAATATGCATTAGTCTTTTTAAGCGATAAAATCAAGGAAAAAAATGTAGATGCCTCTATAATATTAACTGTTCATGATGAGATTGTGTGTGAGGTAAGGGAAGATCAGGCGGAAGATTGGGCAAAAACACAGTCAGAAGAGATGGTTAGAGCAGGTGAATTATTTATTAAAAAGGTTCCTGTGGAATCTCAACCTTTTGTTGCAGATGTTTGGGAGCATTAGGAGGTTATTTGTTTTTGTTTTAGTATAAAATTGTCTCTTGCACTCCTACACAACGAGTGCTAATATCAACACTATGGTGTTATGTCACAGATGCGGTCAAAGACCGGCAAGAATACCAATAACTAGAATAATTGATGGTAAACAGGTTTATATGGCCTTGTGTGAGATTTGTTATGAGGAGGTTACGCAAGAAGCAACGGCTACGGCGTCTAAACTTGAAAAATTTGGTAGGGACCTTACTCAGATGGCTAGAGAAGGGAAATTAGATCCTGTAATAGGTAGAAAAGATGAGATTGAGAGAGTAATACATATATTATCTAGAAGAACAAAAAATAACCCTGTTTTGATTGGAGACCCTGGTGTTGGTAAAACAGCCATAGTAGAAGGGTTAGCTCAAAGAATTGTTGATGGCCTTGTGCCGGAACCACTGAGGGGAAAAAGGGTTTTTATGCTTGATATGGCGTCAATAGTGGCAGGAACCTCTCATAGAGGTATGTTTGAAGAAAGATTAAAAGATATTATTCAAGAGGTTATAAATGCGTCTGGGCAGATAATACTGTTTGTTGATGAGTTGCATACTGTTGTGGGCGCAGGAAGTGCTGAGGGCTCTATGGATGCCGCAAATATCTTAAAACCAGCATTATCTAGAGGAGAGCTTCAGATGGTTGGTGCTACCACAATAGATGAATATAGAAAATACATTGAAAGAGATGCAGCTTTAGAGAGAAGATTTCAAACAATAATGGTTAATGAGCCCTCAACTGAAGAGACATTCTACATACTTGAGGGTTTAAGAGAGAGATATGAGAAGCATCACCATGTAAAAATAACGGATGAGGCACTGGAAACAGCTGTAAAGATGAGTGATAGGTATATAAGTGATAGGTTTCTACCAGATAAAGCAATAGATTTAATAGATGAGGCCTGCGCTTTAGTAAGATTGTCTCAAGTTAAGGAACCAGAGAATTTAAAAAATGTTGAAGATGAAATAGAGCAGTTGAACAAAAAATTGAAGAAAAAGGATTTATCAGAAGAAAATAAAAAAGCGTTAGTTAAAAAAGTAGAAGATCTTGAAAAGGTTAAAGCTGAACTTTTAGAGATATGGACAAAGACAAAGCTTGAGGATACAGCAGAAGTATCTCCTGAGGCGGTGTATAAGGTGATATCAAGATCCACAGGAATACCTCTTGAAAGTTTGAATGTAGAGGAAAGGGAGCGTTTGTTGAACTTGGAAAACAAAATTAGTGAAAGAATAGTAGATCAAAAAAAGGCCATAGCAGTGCTCTCCGAGGCTATTAGGCGGGCACGAGCAGGTTTGAAAGACCCAAAACGACCTATTGGTGCTTTTTTGTTTCTTGGGCCTACAGGTGTGGGTAAGACTGAGTTAGCAAAAGCTTTAGCGGAAGCGTTATACGGAGATGAAGATATGATGATAAGACTTGATATGAGTGAGTACATGGAAAAACACTCTGTGAGCAAATTGATAGGAGCTCCTCCAGGATATGTAGGATTTGATCAAGGGGGTCAGTTAACAGATGTAGTTAGAAAAAAGCCTTTTTCAGTAATACTTCTTGATGAGATAGAAAAGGCCCATCCAGACACATTTAACGCTTTGTTGCAGATAATGGAAGACGGTAGATTAACTGACAGCAAAGGGAGAACAGTTGATTTCAAAAATACTGTTTTAATAATGACTTCAAATGTTGGATCTGAGTTCTTAAGAAGGCAGGAGATCGGGTTTGATAAAAGTTCTAGGAAAGAGAAAGAAGAAAGTGAGAAAGATTTTGATGATAGAATTTCTGGCCTTTTAAAAGATTCTTTTAGGCCTGAGTTTTTGAATAGGATTGACGAAATAGTTATATTTAGAAGCTTGTCTAGGGAAGACACTAAAGAAATAACTAGAAGGATGGTTGAAAAAACTAGAAAATTATTGCAAGAACAAGGGATAGACCTAGATATAAAAGATAGAGCCATAAATTACTTGTCAGAAAAAGGTTATAGTGAAGAATATGGAGCGCGACCTTTGAGGAGATTAATACAAAAAGAATTGGATAATATTTTGTCAGAAAAAATTATCAAAAACGAGCTTAATAAAGACGAGGAAGTTGTTGTTACAGCGGATGATAGTAGTTTGATAATATCAGTAGGTAAACCAGTTAAAACAAAATCAAGAAAAAGATAATTGAAAAGATATAATAAATTTGATACTCTCTTTTAGCTTATGGCACAGGATGAAAATAAAAAAGAAAATAAAGAAGAGCAGGTAAAAGATACTCCTGCAGAAGAGGTTAAAACTAATGAGGTTGTTGAGGACGTTGAGGGAAAGAAGGAAGATGCTACTAGTAAGGACGAAAGTATAGAGGAAAAAGAAAAAGTTGAAGATGAATCATTAGAAGTTTCTGAGGATGTTGGGGAAGAAGATGACTCAGAAAAAGATACGGTTTCGGATAATTCAGAGGAGTCTGAAAAAGCAGAGGACGAAGTTGTTGCTGAGGGGGAAAAACCATCTGATAACGCCTTACCTGATTTTAAGGTTGGAGATACTGTAAGAGTGAGTTACAAAATTGTTGAAGGGGGTAAAGTAAGAACACAGCCATTTCAGGGTATTGTCATAGCGATGAAAGGTGCAGGATCGTCTAAAACCTTCACAGTTAGAAAAATAGGTGCAGATAATGTTGGAGTTGAAAGAATATTTCCTTTCCAGTCCCCAAATATAGATAAAATAAAATTAATGAAAAGAGGCAAGGTGAGAAGGGCAAAACTTTATTATCTAAGGGAAAGAGTTGGAAGAAAAGCTACTAGGATAAAGGAAAAAGCAGAGGCCAGATAAAACTGTTAGTTTCTTATGTTGAATTTTTCTCAAAACAAAAGGATAATTTTTATATGAAGAAGATATTTTCATCTTGGATAGGGTTCTTAACAGCCCTTATTATTTTTTTATTTTGTACTTACTGGATATATAGAAATGCTAATTTAGAGGATTTGACTGGGGAGATAAGAGTTGAGCAGATTAAATATAACGAGAGTGAATAAGAAACTATAGACTACTTTTTTTCACCTGATATAATCACGTTGTTCTCTTAAGAAGTTAGGAATCTTGCGGTACATACACTTAAAAGTATTTCCCATTTCCATAAGAGACGTAAAAAGTTGTAATTCTTTTTTTGGAAGGTGGTGTGTTAGTTTGACAAAGTTATACGTAGGTAATTTGCCTTATAGCGTTAATGATGACGCTTTAAAGGAAATGTTCTCCTCTTATGGTAACGTCCTTTCGGCTTCTATCATAATGGATAGAATGAGTGGAAGAAGCAAAGGTTTCGGTTTCGTGGAGTTAGAAGACGATGCAGAAGCTCAAAGAGCTATTTCTGAAATGCACGAAAAAGATGTGGGTGGAAGAAATATCGTCGTTTCAGTAGCTAGACCTAAGGAAGAAAGACCTGAAAGATAATGAGAAATACTTTTATTACGTTTGAGTAATAATGATCGGGGGCCCCGCAGAATGCGGGGCCCCCTCTCTTTTTTATATACAATCCAAAAAGATTTTTAGAACAATGTGTGCTAGTACACATTTTAGAAAGTGAGCGTCTTTTAATATTCCAATTCAACCCAAATTAATGTACGATTAATATATGGTTCTTGCTGATTACAATGATAAAAATTACGATTACATAAAATACTGGCAGGGCAGAGATTATGAGAAGGAGTCTGAGTTTGTTGCCCTAAAGAAACTCTTACCAAAAGATTTTAACGAAAGTAGAAGTGTTATAGATGTTGGTGGTGGTTTTGGTCGTTTATTACCAGTTTTTAGAGATATTTTTGGAGACATAACCATTTTTGATTACTCCCAAAAGCTTTTACTCACGGCAAATGAAAATGCTCGGGAGCTCGGGGTAAAAATAAAGACGATTAACGGCGATATTAATGAAATATCTACTTTGGTTGATAGAAAATTTGATTACATAACTATGATCAGAGTTTCTCACCACCTGGATGATTTAGAAAGAGCGTTTTCTCAAATAAATAGCATTTTGCAAAATGATGGGGTTTTTATATTGGAAATTGCCAATAAAGTTCATTTTAAGTCTGTTGTATCCAACTTGCTTAGGGGAAATTTTAAATATTTTAATAAGGAGTCTGTTAGTGTGGCAACAAGGGATGTTACATTTTTAAATCACCATCCAAAAAGAGTGGAGGAGATTCTTAATAAGTCTGGTTTTGTTATAAAAAGAAAATTATCGGTGTCTAATCTCAGGCATAAGGTCTTTAAAAGTGTTTTATCTGCAAAAATATTGCTTGGCTTGGAAAATATTATGCAAGAACTTGGCATTTTTGTTTATTTTGGACCTTCTATTTTTTATAAATTAGTCAAAAAGTAGTTATTAAGGCAAAAACAGGCATTTTGCGATTGTTTCGTTGTAATTGCTATCTGCAAGTCCAACCACCATCAATAGGAAGTATTATTCCTGTAACGTACTTGGATTCATCTGATGCCAAGTATAGAGCCGCATAAGCTATGTCATCTGTATCTCCAACATGACCCATCGGAGTATTTGATTTTATTAGGTTGTTAAAAGCTTCATCTTCTAAAACATTTTTTGTCATATTTGTTTGGATAAAACCTGGGGCTATTGCGTTTACTCTTATATCAAAAGCAGCCAAATCCTGTGCCGCTGATCTAGTGAGGTTGGATATCCCACCCTTTGCTGTAGTGTATGCTATTGCGTTTGGGAAACCTACAATTCCTAAAATGGATGTCATATTGATGATAGAACCTTTTATTTTCATTTCTTTCATAATGTTTGAAGCAGCACTTGTTCCATAAAAAACACCTGAGAGATTGACATCAATTACCTTTCTCCAATCTTCTTTTATGCAATCCAAAATTCCTCCTAATCCCCCTACTCCTGCGTTATTAACCATAATGTCAAGTTTCCCATATCTTTCCACTGTATTTTCAACTAGTTTATAAACCTCTTCTGAATTGGAAACGTCACATTTTTGAAAAAATGCTTTTTCTCCAAGCTTGGATACAGCTTCGTTTCCACCTTCTTCGTTAATATCGGAAAAAACAACATTTGCTCCTTCTTTGAGGAAAAGTTTAGCAATTCCCAAACCAATCCCACTGGAGGCACCGGTTACTATGGCAGTTTTATTTTGTAATCGCATGATAATAATAATGCCTCAATAATTTAACCAGTTCAATAGTTTCTATTGCTAAATTTGAGATTTATTGTCTGGTTTGAGGCCTGTCATTTGGAAACTAGACTTTTCATATTATGATATTATCTACCTATGAAAATAAGTATAAGAACCTTATATATGTATGCAGTCTCTTTTATCGGTTTATTTATAGTTATTATAAGTTTTATAAGTTTGGTAAATCTAGGGTTAAAAGCGGCTTTTTTCAAGGATTCTGATTTCTACCCAGTATCTTCGTACGAGAAAATGCTTGAGGATGGAAGTACTGTTATTGTCACAGAGGAGGAGCAATTAAAAGAACAGATGGGAAATGTTTCAAGACAGAGGCAAAGAGAATTATCACAGGCTGTAGCCCAAATTTTAGTAGGTTTGCCTGTTTATCTTTACCATTGGAGTATTATTAAAAAAGATAATAAAGAAGGAAAAAAAGATTAACAATTATTTACAAGTACAGTAATGAAAACTTATTACAAAAAGTATTTTTTGTTTTCCTGGGTATTTTTAGTTTTTTCTAGCGTAGTTTCTAATGCTACTGTAATTGAACCATCACCAGCCAACTCTATTAAGAGGTTTTTAGAAAGATCACTGTTCTTATTGATAGTTATTGTGTCTGTGTTTTTGATTGTTTCTATTTTGAAGATGTTGTTTTCAAAAAATTTTGATCTTATTAAGAGACTAAAAATAAAGGTATTTAGAGGAGTAAGATTCTTGTCAATAATTTTAGTATTATTTGTTTTTATTGAATTATTTTATTGTAATTTTATGGTTCTACTACTGGGAAAAGATCATAAATTTTTTAAAATGTCTTTACTATCTTGCAATTATTTTACGGGCTGCCCAGATGTGTCGGGTATCTTTCAGTGTGATTAAAAAGTAAAGCCGAGAATTGATTTACAACTCGTCGGCTTTAATTGACGATATTTCGTAATTTAAGATCTCCTCGCCTTCGTTAAATATGAATGTAGCAATGATTTTTTCTCCTTTTAATATTTTTGGTAACCAAATCTCATCATCAACCCACATTAAGTTGTACGGAATTTCCTTCACAGAAAACCACTGTGGTTTCATCTCGTCACTTTCTTTGGGCTCCCCATCCCAATTGCTTGTGATATATACATGAACTGTTTGACTCCAATCTTTGTTGTGAGTAAATAAGAAAGTTATTGTGGCAACTTTTTCTATTTCTTTTGGGGTTACACCAATTTCTTCTTCTGTTTCTCTTACAACTGCTTCTTCAATAGTTTCATTTTGTTCTACTTTACCGCCTATACCGTTCCATTTACCTTCTCCAAAACCTCTCTTTTTCATGGCAAGACAGATATCTTTTATTTTTCCATCCGATTTTTGGATTAAAAAGCAAAGAGTTACATCTCTTAATCTACCGTTCATTTCCATCTCCTTTTTCTATTTTTGAGGTATTATATACTACATTTTTCTCAAAAAGGAATATGGTCTATAATCCGACTATGGTAAAAAGATTTGGAATTGAAAGGATTATTTCTTCGGTTTTGGCTGTTGGGTGTGGTATTTTGTTTGGTCAGTTATTGGTTGAGTCTTTCACAAAACTTACACTTTCGGATTTTCATGTTTATTACTATGTAACAAAAGCAGTTATAAAATATGGTGCTCATCCTTATTCAAATTTCACCCCAATTTACCCTTACTATTTCCCCCCGGCTTCATTGATATTATTTTGGCCTTTAACTCTCCTTCCTTTTTATCTTGCTAAGATATTTTTTACGCTGTTAAACTCCGGGCTTCTTGTTTTATCAATTTACCTTATTAATAAAATGTTAATTGGGAAAGTCAATTATCGTTTTTGGCTAATGCTTCTTTTGAGTTTGATTTTCTATCCCTTGAGATTTACTTTTGCAGACGGTCAATTTAATGTTGTCATGTTGGCAATTTTTACTCTTGGTCTTTATGGTCTTTATAAAAATAGGCCTGTGATAGGTGGGGCCGGCTTGGGTTTAGGGGTTATAACAAAAATTAGTCCTGCCATTGCTTTAATTTACGGTATTTACAAAAAGAAATTTAATTTAGTTATGGTAGCAGGAATAGTTGTGATAGTTTTATCTCTTATGTCCGAGAGTTTTGTTAGAAAGGATATTAATTATTATTACGCAAAATTTATTGTTAAAGATGTGTCTGCACAATCTCAAGGTTTAGGTACAACAGATCAGTCTCTTCTAGCTTTAATAAAAAGATACACCCATGAAGAAGATATAAACATATCGTCTACACAGAAAAGTATCATTTCTTACTCAGTGGTTGCTTTTCTAGGTTTAATTTTCTTTGTTCTTGATTTGAAGGCAAAAAAGGGTAAATATAATACGTTTATTGACTATTTTATTCTAACTGTTGTTGGGGTTATAGGTACAGGATTAGCTTGGTACCATCAATATACAATTCTTTTGTTGCCACTTCTTGGGACAGCTATTTTGATTTTCGCCCATTTTAACAAAAAATATAGAGTTGTAAGGTTTGTGTATTTACTGGGAATTGTTTTAGTTTATTTATCATGGTTCATGGATTTAAGATCTAAAACATTTTCCCCTGAAGGATATTGTCAGTTTATTATGTTGTACGGTGGCGGGTTGCTTTTGTTAGGTCTTTTCTTTTTAAAAATTAATCAAAAATGGTTGTTAGAAGAGGATTTGGACTTGACTGAAGGTTACAGCAGGAAAATTCCTTTCCTTGTTTTTGTTGTTGCACTTGTTATTGGTCTAAACCCTGTTACTTTACCACAAGTCTTAAAAGAGGGTAGAGACGAGTCAAGAGTAAAAGCAATAGATTATATGTCCAAAGTTTTAAAAGAGAAGAAAGTGACATTTAAGGTAGAAGAATCAAATAGTTTTGTTATGAGTAATAGGGTAGGCAAGGGTTATATTAGATTTGGAAAAAAACAAGAAGAAAAAGTTTTGGATAAAATGTACATTTTATATGAGGATCCTGTGAATAACGAGGAATATAATTATAAGTTTATTTCTGAAGACGGGTTGAATTTTAAATTAGGGTCTAAATTAGAGAGTAATTTATACAAAAGTCTCTACGGGGATTTTTATTGGGTGGGTAGTGACTAAATTTATAGAGTATTCAAATTTCGTAAATATGCCAACCTTTATGTACCGTTTCGTTTTCAAAACCTGGAATTGCAAAATAATAGCTACAAACAACAGTTCCTGGTTTTAACTCTTTTGTTAACTTGTTTTTTAACCTTTTCATTATTTGCGGAGATTGCCAGAGTATAACTAAGTCGTATTCGTTAATATTCTTTTTAAATAAGTCTTGGTTAAAAATTGCAGATTTGCTTTCTATTTTTTCCTTTTTAAGTTTTCCTTTTGAAATATTATAAAGAATTTTATTGAGCTCTACACCATCGCAATTAATACCGTTTTTTGTTATAAAAACAACAACACGGCCGTCTCCAGAACCTAAATCAACAGCTTTCTTAAAATGTTCTAAACCATATTTTTGTTTCAGTAAGTTTAATAAAGAAGCTAATTTTTTGGGATTATTTGGTATGAAGGGAGCTCCTTTATTAAGTGGGAACATAAAGAATAGGATATACCCTGTGATGACAAGTGTTATTAAGATGGTGTTATTCATATTTAGGATAAATTTTACCTTAAATTTTGATTGAATGATGCTTTGTTGAAAGGTTTAATATACGTTTTGATGGCTATTTCTCTGGTGAGGGCGGTGGGGGATCGGTCACAAGTCTTAAGACACACTAGTTCATAAATTCACAAGTGTCTCTAAAGCTCGCGACCCCGCCTCCCCCGCATTCTGCGGGGTCCGGCATTCGATCCCCACCTTATCAAAGAAATATCCACCAGACACAAGGTCTGATGGCTATTTCTCTGGTGAGGGCGGTGGGGATCGAACCCACGACACCCTGCTTAAAAGGCAGGTGCTCTAACCACTGAGCTACGCCCCCTCACCTAAAATAAAGTCCCAGACATT
>Ga0208459_1000865_pt1 | contig 30493 bp, 28 predicted proteins | sample AD_UKC087_MetaG_FD_184433 | JGI IMG/M metagenome (GOLD analysis project Ga0208459, IMG submission 184433) | Active sludge microbial communities of municipal wastewater-treating anaerobic digesters from USA - AD_UKC087_MetaG (SPAdes) (version 2) | ecosystem: Engineered > Bioreactor > Anaerobic >... | reverse complement strand
TGTTCGCGCCGCACGCGCCGGTCGTGCCAGGGCATCCCGTCCACGTCCATATCGCAGATTACCCGACCGTCATCATCGTCGTATGGTTTAGGCTGGTCTCTCATTTTCTTTGCTGCTTTCGTTGTATAAATGACACACAACCTGGTGTCCGGGTTCCACTTCCCGGGCTGACGGCACAACGGTTTTACAAATTTCCATGCTGTGGCGGCAGCGCGTGTGGAACTTGCACCCGGAAGGCGGGTTAGCTGGGGAAGGAATGCTGCCTTCCAGAATAATGCGGTTCATCTTATAGGTCGGATCCGGCACAGGTGCGGCACTCAGTAAAGCCTGTGTGTAGGGATGCAGCGGGTTCCTAAAAATGGTACGTTTATCCGCGTATTCCACCAGGTCGCCCAGGTACATCACGCCGACGTAGTCGGAAATGTGCTCCACCACCGAAAGGTCGTGGGAGATGAACAGGTAGGTGAGTTCCAGTTTTTCCTGCAAATCCATCAGCAGGTTGATAATCTGCGCCTGAATGGAGACATCCAGCGCCGACAAAGGCTCGTCGCACACGATGAACTCAGGGTTCAGCGCGAGCGCGCGCGCGATGCAGATGCGCTGGCGTTGGCCGCCGATTTCCTGTTAAAGTTCTGCTCGTTCTTTTCCCGTTTTAGACGGTCGCGCCTGATTTTTACTTCGCTAAACAATCCTAAAAATCCCAACACCATGCCAACCAGAGAGCAGGCATAGGAAAGAAAGTTAAGCAAGTAAGTAGATGGTATTGCCTTTATTACTATCAATAAAGGTAATACCACCCCTGTTATCAGCAGCACAACTCCGACGCTGATTAGCTGTTTGCTGGAAAAGCGAAACATTTATTCCTTAAATAGCCAGCAGGCCACCAAGTGGTCATTGCCAAGATTAAATTCCGGTGGTGTTTTCACTTCGCATAGACCTGCTATCCTGCGCGGGCAGCGAGGATGGAAACGGCAGCCGCTGGGAGGGTTAACTAGACTTGGGGGTTCGCCAGGTGGTACATCCTGGAATTCATCGACATTCTTAGGGTCAGGGTCAGAAGTGGCAGCCAATAATGCGTGAGTATAGGGATGCGCAGTCTTATTAATAAGATCCGATTCTCTAGCTTTTTCAACAATTTGACCGGCATACATGACATAGATGTACTCGGAGAAATAGCGGACGGTTGCCAGGTCATGCGTAATATAGATAACAGCCAGATTGTGTTTTTGTTGTAAGCCGCGTAGCAACTTTAGGATCTCCACGCGAACCGAAGCATCCAACATAGAAACCGGCTCATCTGCCACCAGCAACACTGGTTCGAGGATCATCGCTCTGGCAATTACAACCCGCTGCTGTTGTCCTCCACTGAGCTGATGCGGGAATTTTGGCATAAATTCTTCCGCGGGTGTCATCTTGACCTCTTCCAAGACCTGTGTAACGCGGCGATAGCGCTCTTCCTTATCCTTAATTCCGTTTATCTTCAAAGGCTCTTCCAGAATTGTTTGAACATTCATGAAAGGAGGCATTGCCCCATATGGATCCTGTTGGACATATCCAACTCTGTGTCTATAACTTTTTAACTGTTCGGATTTCAAATTGTTGACAATCTGTCCATCAAACGTTACGGTGCCTTCAGTTGGGATATTTAAGTGCAGTACGGTCCGCATCAAGCTGGTCTTACCACTGCCGCTCTCGCCAACGATGGCGATGGTTTGGCCGCTTTTTAGGTTTAGGTCCACGCCGTCTACAGCATGCACGTAGCCTGCATGTTGGAAGCCAAATTTCTTAAGGGCAAAGTACACCTTAAGATTTTGCAACTCAAGAATATTTTCAGATGGACTTTGAATAGTTAAATTGGTGTTTACATCTGCATTCATTCTGGTTCACCTTCACCTTCATACAGCCAACATTTAACCCAGTCTTCACCAAAGCGATACTTCGGAGGTTCGTTGGCACATTTCTCAAAGCGCCGTGGACATCGTTCAGCAAAGCGGCAGCCGCTTGGGGGATTAATCAGAGATGGCGGAGAACCTATAATAAAATCCGGTTCTGCATTGTGACGAAGTCTTGGAACACTAGCCATTAGTTTCGCTGAATATGGATGCCTCGGATTGCTAAAAAAGCGGTGTGACTCACTGACTTCAACAATCTGACCGGCATACATTACTGCGACGATATCTGCCAGTTCGGACGACGTTGAAATATCGTGTGTAATCAAGATGAAGCTCGTCTCCAGCTCTGATTTGATCCGTTTCAGGAGATTGAAAATATTCGCCTGTGTTAACACATCCAGAGCAGAAGTAGGTTCATCCAGGATAACCAGGTCCGGCCCAGTAACCAACGCCATCGCAATAGCAACGCGCTGGCGCATGCCACCGGAAAGCTCAAAGGGGTATCGGGAGAGAAAATCAACAGGGACGCCTACGTTTTGGAACATTTTTGCTGCCTGTTCCATTGCATCGACTTTATTGACGCCGTAGTGCACAAGCATAGGTTCCGCCACCTGGTCTCCGACGCGCAATACCGGGTTTAGGGAATTCATTGCGGCCTGAGGAACCATGGACATGCGCAACCAGCGAATCTTCTTGCGGTATTCCTCATCCGACAATTCCATCGTTTCGATATCGCGCAACCACACCTTTCCAGAGTACTCGCTTACGTTTCGTGGAAGCAAACGCAAAACAGCTTTTGCCAGCGAGGTTTTACCACAGCCAGACTCTCCTACCACAACAACCGCTTTGTTGGGTTTAAGATCAAAATTAACACCATCAACTGCTTGAACAGTACCACGGGTGGTGGTAAAGTAAAGTTTGAGATCCTCGATTCTGATTACTTTTTCGTCAGCCATGTCTACATTCCTCTCAGTTTTGGGTTAAATATTCGATCGAGCGCGAAGCCAAACATCGCGAATCCCAGACCTGTGATCATCAGTAGAATTGCTGGCTCGAGAATCCAATAGAACTGACCTCGATACAATGCGCCGTTTGCATAAGCATCATTGATTACTTTTCCCCATGTGGGTAACGTCGGATCGCCCAATCCAAGCAGGGCTAATGAAGCCTCAAGAAACACGTAACTAGGAACCGCCGAGACCAAGCCTGGAATAAGCAGTGGAATAATTCGGGGGACAAGGTATTTTACAATAATGCGGGGGTTACTGGCACCGTAAGCCTGCGCAGCTTCGATGTATGTGGATTCCTTTACTTGTAGGAATATGGCCCGGTCCGTTTTGATCGCCCCCGTAAAAATAGACAGGACAATCGTAACTCCAAGGATGACCCAAATACTACGGGAATAAAAAGTGCCAACCATAATTAAGATCGAGAGAAATGGCAATACCAGATTTACTTCCGTTATCCTTTGTATTAATTCATCGAGCCAGCCGCCAAACCAAGCGCCAATCGCCGCAATCAGCATCGAAAGAATAGAGGTGCCTGCAGCCGCCACCAAACCAAAAAACAAGGCAATGGGGGCTCCCCATAATATTGCGGTTGTAAGATCGCGACGCAAGTGGTCTGTTCCAAACAATCCAAAAACCAGGCCGTGACTTACAAATTCAATCCTAACATCAGAATCTTTCTCAAAGGTTGAGGCAAGAATTTTTAAAGTGTAGACACCCTTATTAATCTGCAGCGGTTCAGATTTTGGGACAGAAAATAAACCTTGCATGACCTGGATATCGCGCCCGTGAATACGTCGCAGACGTGTAATTAACTTATCATCCTGTGAAAAACGGTAAGTCTGCTTTTTGGCAGTCCCAAAATCAGTGACTTTTATTTGTTCTCCGTCCGGAGTCTCAAGCACAACGGAAATAAAGGGGTTCTTGATCTGGTAGTCAGCCTGAATGTATAAGAACAACTCCTGGGGGTAATCGTCATACTGAAAATCGAAGGAATACTGGTATTCAATGGTAGAACCCGTTTCGCCTTGGGTAACTACCTTACTGAACTCCTCATCCTCACCTGCGACAACAGCAAACGAGATAGGCAGGTCCTTCTTGGTGAAAAAATTAAACCACTGAGGCGGAACGTTTTTTGGGTTACGGTAGACCGTTTCCTCGCCAGCCCTCCAAAGGCGAATTGCTTCTTCGTAAGGAATCTTGGTCACTGCAAATATTGCCAAAGCAATGAGCAGAAAGATGATTGCAGCGCCAAATATTGCTGAGGGATAACGGGCAATTTCACGAAGTATATTCTTTATATTTTTCATCTTAGTTGTTTCCCCCGCCCACCTTGACCCGTGGATCGACGATGGCATAGACAAAGTCGAGGAAGAAAACTGTAAACGCAAGTAAATATGCGTAAATAATTGTCGTGCCAACAATCACGGGCGTGTCATATAAGCTTACGGCACGAAAGATGGTTCTTCCCAATCCCGGCCATAAGAAAACTGTCTCTGTGATAGTCGCACCTGTAAATAAACCAATGACAAGAAGAGCAAAATTGGTCACGATGGTCGGCAGGGTCGGCCGTAAAATGTAGCGACGTTCAATATCACGCGAGGGCAGACCTTTAGCCTTCGCCATTTCAACATAATCTTCACTGGAATAAATCAGGAAGAAGGTTCTCCAGTTGTAAACGCTAATAAAGAACGATGCAATGACAAGCGAACCCGCTGGAAGGATTAGATGCTTCAGTAGATCCAGAATGTACGCGCCGGTGTCTTTGGGAGGGGGCGCAGAGAGCATGCCGCTGAACGGCAGAATTTTTAAAACAGCAGCAAATAATAAAATGAAGAATATTCCATAAAACCACGGTGGCGCGGATGAGGTGGGGGAAAGCGTGATGACCAGCTTATCCCAAAAACTACCATAAGACCTTGACAACATCAATGCCAGGAACACGCTGGTTATAAACATAAACAATTGTGACGTACCCATCAACAGCAGCGTAGCAGGCAGGCGCTCCAATATAATATTGCTGACTTGCCTGGACCCATGATCGCTAACCATGTGAACTGCCCGTCCAAGCTCAAGGGTTAGGGCATTTTTCAGATAGCGGAACGATCTGATGGCAAAGGGAGTATCTAATCCAATTCTTTTTTCCTCTAGCGCAATCATCTGATTCACAAGCTGCGCCCTGTTCTCAGTACTCATCGGCTTGCTAGCAGTCATCGCAGACACCTGCTGATTGACACGCTCACGAATATCGTTGCGCATGATGGTGTCTACATAGCCCCCCATGTTGGCAATCAGAATTGTGATATAGATGCCGACAATTATCGTCACAAAAAGCATCACAACCCTCAAAGCCATAAACCCGCCGAGCCGTTTTATCGTGTTTGCTCGGGCAGCTTTATTGATTTTTGAAATTTCAATGTTCGAGTCAGAGGTCATAGCAATACTCTCTTATATTCAGTATAGGGGCAAGTTGTTTATAACTTGCCCCTTTGCTTAGTTTAGTAAATCGAGCTTACTGGGCAATAACAAACTCAACTGAAGTAAAAGTCGGTTGGCTGACAGGGATCGGAATTACAGCGATCTCAAGCTTGCTTGCGCCAGCTCCAAGAGCGGTAATATCCTCTCCAGTCAATTCAACAACATAGCGTCCTTCCTCAATTAGTTTAGCTTCGCCGATCACAACCAGCTCATTTGCCGCATTGTACAATAGGTATTTCACCTGTTTAATGTCCTTAGAGGCATAGGGCTCGTTCTCAAAGGTTACGTACACATCAAAGGCTGCCGCTTCGCCAACTTTAACCTGGCTGGGACCATCAATTTCAGCAGCAGCGATCTTGGGTTTCGCAAATATATCCCAGCGATCTGCACGATCAGGATATTCAGGATTGTGTTTGACAACCAGAGATTTTTCGGTCAAGTAGACCTGGTCGATATAATATGGACCGGTGCCCTGCCACAGGTTACCCTTTTCTCCGTACCATGCTTTGAGGGCTTCGTAACGGGCTACGGCCTGCTCGGGGGTGATGTACTGACCCAGAGTAGCTTCGTAAGGAACAGTCTTATTGGCAATCAATTCATCCAATTGCGCAAGCAGGATTTCAAGGCTTGGACCGCCAATGAAGCTGGTCTGCTCAATTTCCTTGACAGTGGATTTGTCGGCGGAGTAAGCCAGCAATCCAGCAGCTTCTGCAGCGTTGGCAACAGCGGCCTGGGAGAAGGAAAGTTCACCAGAATTCCAGGTCGGCCACAGACCCGCAGCGTTCAACTCAGCATCCTGAGAGTATACATCACTGTAATACTCGATAGTCAGAGGTTCGGTAGAGGTGATCTTCAAACCTCTGAAGCCGTCCATGAAGACTTGGAAGGTGGGAACGGCCTGCTCGTCATAGATGGCGCTGGCTTCCTTGGCCCGATCGAAAGTCAAAATAAAGGACATGAGCATGTCAGCCAGTTCCATATTGGAGCCATCGTGCCATTTATTCACTTCAAACACATTAGCAGGATATACAGAAACAGCTTTGCGTTTGGCGGTGAACACAGTACGGTTGGCAGCTTCTTCAGCAGCAACTTTTGCAGCTTCAAGAGCGGTTTCAGCCTCAACAACCGCGGCTGCTGCAGCTTCTTCTTCTTCAGGGGTTACATAACCCTCAACTGCATCCAACGCAGCCTGTGCGTCAGTAATAGCAGTTTCAGCAGCAGCTACTGCTTCAGCGGTCGCGTCAGCAGCGAGTGCTTCGTAGGCAGCAATGGCTTCTTCCAAAACTTTCACAGCTGCTTCGCCAGCAGCAATTTGTTCGGGCGTGGCTGCAACTTTTTCAGCGGCAAGTGCTTCGACGGCAGCTTTAGCATCAGCTAATGATGTTTCAGCAGTGACGACAGCGTCCGCAGTTTCCTGAGCTTTTATGGCTACCAGTTCTTTGGAAGTAATAAATTTCTGTGCTTCAGCGTCCCAGTCTACCCACGCGTCATCAGGAACAACGATTTCATCGGCGAACTCAAGAGTAACCCAATCAAGGGTTTTTCCAACCGGTAAACCGGTCTGTACGGTGATGGCTGAGCTTTCGAGGCGATGTGCGTGAACAAGACCCGTGTAAGGGTCATAGAGCACGTCACCAGTCTGGGTCGCGCGGATAACAGCCTGGTCGAAGGTCCAGTTGGTGCCTGCGATCGGGTTGTAGGGTTCACCAAAAAGATCCTGCTGTGCCCATTTAACAGAACCACCTTCGATGCCATCATAACGGAGGGTGTAAGGAGCAACCTGGGCACTTTGCACGCCAGCAGCCAGATCGGCAACAGCAATGAGGTCAGTTCTGTAGGGTGTGAACTCTGCAGAGTCGACCAGGAACACCTGGAAGGAATCTTGCAGGGAGAGTTCAAGGGCGCGCGCCATCATCTCTTTGCGTTGTTCCACCGTGGTGTAATTGGCGTTGTAGAGATCATCGCCAAGTTTCTGGAACTCAGGATCGGGAACATTTTCGAACCAAACCGGGATACCCTGCTGCGATGTGGGCAGGTACATCTCCTGGAAAATATTGCCTTGATCGCGGTCGATGACAGAAGCGCCCCAACCAGCAGTGTACATATTCCAAAGACCTTCTTTTGGATCTGAACCAATCCAAATGGGGGAAGCTTCGGAGCCAGACTTGTATTGACGGTCGATCTCGAAGCCAATCTCTTCCAGTTTATCGGAGATCCAGTCGCCCATGGCGGTGCGGGCAGCATCGTTACGGATGATGAAGGTCAATTTAACTGGTTCACCATTAAAAGTCCACTTGCCGTCAACCAACTCTGCGCCCATGCCCTCCATTTCAGCCGTGATAACTTCCTTGGCTTTTTCGGGGTTGTAAGCGTAGTAGCTTTCCAGTTTACGGACAGTATCAGCCAAATCAGCGTAATCCGGCCACTCGGTGGTGATGGCAAAGAATTTTGCCTTACCGCCACCATTGAAGATTTCCTGAACGAAGTAATTCCGATCCACCAACCAGTTGAAGGCTTCACGTATTTTGGAATTGCCAAAGGGGTTGAAGCGGCCGTCAGTGAAGGTGGCAGGGTTGAACAGGATGTCGTAGTATGTGCCCTGGGAGGTTGAATAAGACAACCCAGAATCAAACACTTCCTGTGCAAAAGCGGGTTCCAGCCCTTCGGCATAGATGTCAACATCTCCAGCCTGGATCTGGGTCAGCACAGCAGCGGGATCGGCTACGGTGTAGATAATCTCATCCAACCAACCGCCCATGCGCGGTCCAGCGGGGGTTGGTGCTTCGGTGGGAGCAGCGGTCGGAGCCTCAGTAGGGGCCGCGGTCGGCGCTTCCGTGGGCGTTTCCGTAGGTGCGGCGCAAGCGGTAACCGCTACACCAAGCATCACGAAGACTAACAGATACGAAAGGAACTTACCAATTTTTGTCATTTCTTTCTCCTATTTTCTCCTAGTTTGAATAGATATACCTCGAATTATAATGCTTTAAAAAACATCCGTCAATGCAATCGGCGGAATGCAATCGGCGGAATTGTCAAGGAATTTTCATATCAATTACCAATATTATTCCTCGGTTTTCACCGGAATCGCGCGTGTTTTTAGCAACAAGAACGCGTTTACCGCGCCGAGCAGGACTGCAAGCATAAGAAAAAGCAGTTCGCTGCCGGGTTCTGAGTCTTTATTGAGGAATATCAGATAAACCAGCTCGGAGAGAATCACCAGGCTATTGAACACCAGCAGCGCAGCGCCTGACCTTTTCATGCGCCTGATGGTGAGCTCAGCCTGGTCGCGCCGCAGATGCGCGGTCTCGCGCGGCAGCCGCAGGACGCCCGCGCTCAGGTACACCAGCGGGAAAAAGCACAGTACGTACGGAACCGCGATATATATCTGGTACATTCCGCGGTTAGCAACAAAACCCGCGCCAATCTGCAGCGCGATCATCGCGACGATGAGCGCCCAGGCCAACTTGCGAAAGCCCTGGTAGTCTTCTTCCGCTATCTCAAAATCAAAGTAGCTGCCCTTGTAAGCCACGGCCTTTTTCTCGCGCCCCTTCTCATCGACCGAGGTCACGAGTTCGTAATCCTTTAAAAATCGTCTCACGTGCGCTCCATTATTTGCCGCGCGTTTCCGCGCGCCTATTCCGCTTTCAGGCTTTCCAGCTGGCTCCAGGTATAGTTGGCATCTGGCGCCAGTCCAGTCCGGCTGACCCACAGGCTGAGCTGAGGCAGCAGCGCGGCCGCGGGGTAGCTCAGGGCAAGGCCTTCTCCCTGCTCCAAATCAGCGCAGGCAGCCTCAAAGCTTGAGTCCTGAAAGCCCGCCAGGTTGGTGCCCACCCAGAAGTTAGCTTCGGATGGGGTTGCATTGCTTCTATATAATGCGCACAGCGGTTCAGGCCCGGCTTGCCAGGATACCAAAGCCAGGTCAAAGTTGCGCCCAAAGAGTACGCCTTCTGGCCCGGGCGCGTAAAGTTCCGCTACGGGCAGCGCTTGCCAGTCCACCTGCACCCCACACGCGCTTAGTTTCTCAACAATCAGAGCTGCCGCGTTCTGGTGCAGGGCGTTGCGGCTGGTGTAAAGTTTCAGGGATAATGCCGTTAGATTATTCACTCCCGGAACGTTCTGAGCCGCGCGCGGAGTGGCCGGGTCGCCGTCCAGGTCTCTCCACCCAACCTCGTCCAGCAGGGCGCCTGGGTCGGCGTCCAAGGCGGGCAGCCGCAGACGACTGAGGTCGCTTCCTTCCGGCAGCCAGCTGCTTAGTACCTGCGCTGCCAGGCTTTGGGGTTCCAGGCATGCCAGCAAAGCCTGCCGGGTGCGCGCGTCGGAGAAGAAATCCGGTCTGTCACCGCTCCAATAGGCGTAACCGTCGTCATAGCTGGCAGGTCGGATGCCAAACACCAGCTGCTCCACTGGCTGCCAATCCTCCCAGTGCAGGTCTGCTGCCTTGCCAAGTTCGGCAAGCTGTTCCTTTGGCAAAGCTTCCAGGTGGTAAGACTTATCCAGAACGTCGCAGCTGCCGTCTGCAAGCATCTGCAGCGCTTCTTCGCGCTCGGGGATGAACAGGAAACTTAACTGGTCAAAAGCCGGCTGGTTTTTTGCCGCGCCAAAATAATAAGGGTTTTTCTCCAGCTGAATGCTCTTTCCACTTTCCCAGCTGACAAGCCTATAAGCACCCCACCCCAGTGGCGCGCGCTCAGCTTGCGGGTCCTGCCCGATAGCAGTCGGGTCCGCGCTCCCAAGCTGATGCCGGGGCAGCGGCAGCCAGAAGAAAGGCGCCAGCTCCCGCGGGGAGAAGCCAGGCACCCCCAGCCACACTGCGGTCTTGTCATCTTCGGCGGTAAAGGAAATGGTGCGTTCCAAAGCCCACGTGCCCATCGGCAAATCCACCTCTTTGGCAAGCTGGTAAGAGAAGACCGCATCCTGGGCGTTCAGGGCTTGGCCGTCAGACCAAAGCGAGTCTGGCCGCAGTGAGAACGCCACCCGGGTCTGGTCCATCAAAAATTCGCCGCTCTCCCAGGTCACGGCGCAAGCGCTGCTCTCGCAGCCGGCCGGGCGCGCAAAGATGCCCGCCTTAAAGACGCTCAGCTCGCCATAGGCATCCACCACCATATCCCCGGGCTGCACCGCAATCGGCAGCGCGCTGATGCCGCCGTTCTCGCCAGAGGGGTAAACGCTGAATAGCGAGTCGGTGTGCTTCCCCTCGCTGGTCAGCTCAAAAGGACCATCGTATATCGCCGCGAAAATGCTTTCCTTTGCTCCGCCCGCGTGCCCGTCGTAACGATACAGGCTTTCAGGTTCTTCCGCCAGGCAGACCGTCAGCACTTTTGGCGGCACAAGCGTGGCGGTAGGCGTGGGCGGCAGAGCAGTCGGTGAAGACGACGCGATTGGCTGCTGTGTGGGGAGGGGGCCTCCCGTCGGGAGCTGGGCGCAGCCGGCCAGCAGCCCTAAGGTCAGGAGCAGGAAAACAACTTGATGTGGAGCGTTTTGGCGCGCCTGTTTAGTCAAAAGTCTCAAAATCAATCTCCTCGTCCTCAGCCTGCACCAATTTTCCTCCAAAGCGCAGACGCAGATAAGATTCATAGCGGCGCGGGTCAATCCGGCCATTCTCCGCCGCGTCGCGCACAGCGCAGCCAGGTTCGTGGCTGTGGGTGCAGTCGTTAAACTGACATTCGGGCACCAGCGGGGCGATTTCCCGGAAGTACGCGTCCAGCTCCTCGCCCTGAATATCCCAGAGCGCCAGGGTGCGCAAGCCGGGCACATCGGCCAGGTAACCGCCCGCGTCCAGCGCGAACAGCTGCTTAACCTGGGTGGTATGCATGCCTTTGCCCTGCAGACCCCGGCTTACCGCGCCAACTTCCAGCGCCAGACCTGGCTGCACGCTGTTCAGCAGGCTGGTCTTGCCCACGCCGGATGGCCCTGCCAGGGAGTTCAATTTTCCCTGGAGCCGGTCTTTCAACTCCAGGATGCCCTCGCCAGTCACGGTGGATGTGTAAATTAAGTCGTAGCCAATGCGGCGGTAGCCCTCAAAAAGCGCCTGTGCTTGTTCGCGCGGCACCAAATCCAATTTATTAGCGACAATCACCGCGGGGATTTCCTGTTTTTCCGCTACAACCAAGAAACGGTCCAGCATGCGCAGGCTAGGGTCCGGCTGCGCGCAGGCAAACACCAGCACAACCTGGTCTGGGTTGGCCAGCAGGATTTGCTGGTACTCATAGTTCACGCCGGAAAGCTGACGGGACAGCACGGATTTGCGCGGGAGCACCTGATTGATGCTGCCGGAGCCGTCTTCATGGGTTTCAATCATCACCTGGTCCCCAACCGCTACCAGGTCCCCTTCCGCGCGGCCCCGGCGCAGCCGGCCGCGCACCCGACAGAGCACGTCGCTCTGGGAAGTGCGCACAGTCATAAATCCAGCCTGGGAACGAATTACCAGGCCTTTCAGCAAGCTCGCGCTCTCGTTGGCAGGGGTCCGGTCAGACGCCATATGCTTAGTTACGGCTCCGGGGTTTCTGTGGCAATAATATACGGCGATTCTTCCCAGGGCATGGTGCCGCCGGCATTGTTGTAATTTGAGAAGTACAACTGCACAACCCGCCGGAAGAGCGGCGCTGCCATGTCCGAGCCCTCGCCCGCGTTCTCAAGGATGATCGCGACCGCGATATCCGGGCGGTTGGGGTCCTCGTTAAAGGTATAGCCAGCAAACCAGGCGTGTGAGTCTCCGGCCGGGTTCTCGGCGGTGCCGGTTTTTCCGGCGATGTTCACGCTGAGCCCGCGGAACTGATAAGCCGCGGTGCCGCGCGTGTTGCGCACAACCATCACCATGGCTTCCTGAATTGCCTGCAGGTTTTCGGGCGTCACCGGCAGTTTTCCATTCTCGACCGGCGTGAACTCATACACAGGCTCTGTCCCGTCGACAGGAACGATTTTTTCTACGACTGTGGGCTTATAGAGCGTGCCGCCATTGCCAACAGCCGCCACAAAGGCGGCAACCTGCAGAGGGCTGACTTGCAGCGTCCCCTGCCCAATGGATAGCTGAACATTCGCGGAAACGGACTCAGGCTGCTCCAACCGGCCTTCGAAATCCGGAATTTCTATGCCTGTTTTCTTGCCAAGGCCAAAACCGGAGGCCACATCCGCAATCGCGCTTTCGTAGCCATCATTCCAAAGCGTCAGGCCAATGTGCCAGAACCAGGGGTTGCAGGAACGCATCAAGCCCTCTTTAAGAGTGAGCAAGCCCGAAGCTCCAAAGCCCCGTTCGTAGGTCCAGTCATAGAGCACAGTGCCTGCCAGCTCCGTCCACTTATCATCGCAGTAGTAGGGGTAGTCCGGCGTAAAGACGCCTGTTTCGAGCGCGGCCGCCATCGTGATGATTTTAAAGACCGAACCAAGCGGGTAAACGCCTTGAGACGCGCGATTATATAATGGAAGCTTGGCATCCGTGAGCACGTCGCTCAGCATCATATTATTGAAGTTTACCGGCTCGAACAGGTTTGGGTTGAAACCAGGATTTGAGACCATCGCGAGCACTTTGCCGGTATTCCGCTCCATCACCACTATCGCGCCCAGGTTATTGCCCAGTGAGCGCTGCAGATAGTATTGCAGGGTGCTGTCGATGGTGGTGTAAATAGAAGCAGCCGGCTTGGCCTTGGCTGAGGCAAGTTTGGTTACAACCTGACCTTGGGGATCTTTGACGTACAGTGACGCGCCGTGCGTGCCCGCCAGGAAGGATTCGCCCCAGGCTTCCAGGCCGCTGGCGCCAATTTTTTCGTCACCGCGGTAGCCCAGGCGCTGATATTGTTCCAATTGTTCAGGAGAAATGGAGAGCACGTACCCAATCACATGCGGCGCGATGCCACCGTCGTAGTAATAGCGGGAGCGGAAAGAACTCAGAATCAAGCCAGGGTATGAAGAAAGCCTGTCTCCATATTTTTGCGCTGTCGCGGCGGAAACATCGCCAATGGCAACATACCAGTCCGACTGAGCGTATTGGTACTTTTTATAAAGAGAATCAGAGCTTACATCCAGAATGTTAGCCAGCAGGCTGAGCATGTTGGCTTCTTTTTCCGGGTCAATCTGCCCCGGGATGACACCAAGCGCGACGGCATCGTCTTGCGCCACCAAAGGATACCCGTAAATATCATACAGGTTCCCGCGCGCTGGGATTTCGTAAGTTAATTCCAGCTTATTACCTCCAGCAAGTTCCGGCAGAATCATGCTGACGTCCCACTGAACCTGCCAGCTGCCTTCTTCCAAGGCCAGGTTCATGATGGCGCTGCGCGTGATGGTGCCCAACAGCGTGGTCGTATAGCTGACTTCATAGTTCACTTGCGCCGTGCTGGGGCGCACCATGCTGGAGAGAATGGCGTAATTCATTTCCTGCATCGTCATAGCAACTGCCGCGGTCTTGTGCTGTTTTGTGAAATCTTCCAGGCTAAGCGCGTCGCGGGTCAGCATGCTCAGTTTCGCGTACATGCCCTCGTAGTCTTCCGATTTCCAGTCATCCAGATAAGCTTGGGCTTCCTTCTCCACATCCGGGGCCTGGGTGAGCGCAAGCACAGGCGTCGGCAGCCCGGATTCAGGCGTAGCGCTTGGCGCGCTGCCAGTAGCTGGCAATTTCGCGCAGGCGCCTAACACAAATGTAAGAACCAGAAACAAGACCAGGTTTCGCCGTATTTTCATATCAATTCACAACTCAATCGTCCGCTTCGCAGCGGGCTAGGATGCCAGGGAATACCTCGCATTGGATTTCCAGGTGTCGCTGGCATAGCGCGGGGATATCCGCGTCTATTTGCAGCCCCGCCTGCCGCAGCAGGCAAAGCAGATGACACAAGGGCAAGCCCATGACGTTGGCATAACAGCCAGCCACGCTTTCAACCGGACGGAAGCCCTTGTGTTGAATGGCGTAGCCGCCAGCTTTATCCTGGTAGTCGCCGCTGGCAATGTACGCCTTTATCTCCTCGTCTATGTACGGGCGCATCAACACCCGCGTTTCACAGCACTCGGCTTGCACGAAGCCGTTTCCTCGCAGGTAAAGCGCGGTGTAAACCTGGTGCGTTTTGCCGCGCATCGCCGAAAGCATGGTAAAAGCCTCAGACGCGTTTGCGGGTTTTCCCAACACGCCGCCTTCATACGCGACAATTGTATCCGCGGAGAGAACCAACGTGTCTGCCTGCACAGTTTCGTTCTTCTCTTTCGCTAACCTTTGCACATATTCCAACGGATTAAGGTCGTCAGAAATACTTTCATCAATGTCAGCGGATTGGCAGGTGAACGGAAGCCCAAATAAGCCCAGCAGTTCTCTGCGCCGCGGGGATGCTGACGCCAGAACAAGTTTTCGCTCTATCATAGCGGAAAAGATTCTAACATAGATGCGCTGGCAGCGAATCAATCGTTAAAGCTTGCGAAGTCCTGTTATAAAGGTGTCATTCTCTTCGGATGACGTAAGCGTCAAAATCACGCGCCAGAGTAGTGTCAGGGAAAACCGCGCACGCTTCGGCCAGAATTTCTTCATCGCTGTAGCGGCGGGAAACATGCGTGAGAATCAACTGCCCGACACCGGACTCTTTTGCCAATGTCGCCACTGTGCCGGCTGTGGTGTGCCCAAACTCACGCGCCATCGCGGCTTCTTCCTCCAAATAGGTCGCTTCGATGACCAACGCGTCTGCGCCGCGAACGTGCTCCAGCAGCCTCTCCGGTTTACCCACATCCCCCACTACCACCAGGCTCGTGCCGGCTTTTTCCTCGCCAAGCACCTGGTCTGGTTCAATCACGCTTCCATCCGGCAAAGTGATAGCTCTACCGGCCACCAGGTCCTTGCGCCATGGCCCTGGCGCGATACCCAGCGCTTCCGCTTTCTCAGGCAGAAAAGGCCGACGCGGAAATTCATCAAAGCGGAAACCCAAAGACGCTGAGCCGCGGTGCTCAACTGGAAAAGCCCGCACCACGAAATCTTCGGTTTCGAAAATTAAGCCTGGTTTGACATCAAGGAGATTAATAGGCATGGGAGGTTGCGTTCCGCGCAGTACCACTCCATTAATCAAATCATCGACGCGCTCCATGGTGTGGCGGCTGCCGTAAATATTGATTTCCTCAATTGCTTCCCAGCGCATAAAAGTGGAAATAAGCCCCGCCAGCCCCAGAATATGGTCAAGATGCCCGTGCGTAAGCAGAATGTGGTTTAAACGTTTGAACCCAATTCCGGATTTCAAAATCTGCCGTTGGGTGCCCTCGCCGCAGTCAATCATAAAGCGGTGTTCGCCGTGTTTGACGACCAGGGAAGAAAGCCCTCTTTTTATAGAGGGCGCGGAAGCCGATGTGCCGAGAAAGACGAGTTCAAACAAGGTGAAAAAATGTCTCCGCCAGGCTCTGACTTACTTGCCGCCGCCTGAGACCTGACGCAGCAAGCCCAAAGCGCCCAAGCCTACCTGCAGCGCCTGAGACGCAGTTACCGGGGAGCTCTTGCCTGCGGCTTCCGATTGTTTAATCAGAATCCTGGCTGCCTCATATCCCAACAAGGCGCCTAAGGCCGTGCCAACAATTAAGGTTACAGTTTTTATAGAGGATTTCATCTGAATATTCCTTTTTTCCAACTGGATCGCAGCGCAGAGAATAAACCCTGCAGTTCTGCTAACTTCTGTGAGACGCCCACGAATGGCGCGAGCACTGCCCGGCTGCCATCTTCCGCTGCCGCGCCAATGGAACGAAATACGCCAAACGCTTGTTTCCCCGCGCCTGGCAGCCAGGCTGAGGCCTTGGAAACAGCCACAATCAGCGCGACCAGGATAACGAGAGAAACCAAAAATACGAGCATTACCGGGAGCGCGATTGCGACCAGCGCTGCGGCCGCTATCCCTTCGGTACTGCTGCCAAGCTCCCCGGAGTAAATAAGCAGCAAAACAAAGCCGGCAATCAATAAGGCGCAAATAAGCAGCAAAGGAAGGAATATTTGCCAGAAACGTTCGCGCGCGTGCGCCTGTTCGGGAGTGCCTTTTTCGTGGTCCGTTCGCTTGGTGGCTCTCATGCAGTTATTGTAGCATGAGAATCCCTGAAATCTGAGCCCTGCAGCGGGAGCTTATATGTGGAACACCCAGTTTCTTAAAAATAATGTATAATCTCTGTTACAAAAACATGAATTGCCCGTGAGTTCTGCGCGAGCTTGCTCATGGAGATCATGGCTTTGAGGACCGCACGCTTCTGCGTAGGTCTTGCATGGATAGTAAACCGCCGGATTTACCGGCTTATAAATTGGTACAAAAATGCGCATTGCTTGGCTTATGAAAAAACAAACGACGAAGGGTTTGTCTGAACTATTTCAAATTCCACCGGGGAGAAACACCCTGGTGTGATCACCTTCAGCGCTTGCTAAGCCAGACGAGTTGATACGAATAATAGGTACCAAAATATAATAAAATCCTGACACAACGCTGCGCTCAGCTTTGGGCAAAGCGCGTGATTTCGGATTACTTGCTGTCATCGAAGCCGTGGTCTCCCCCAGACCATGGCTTTGTTGGATTAAATGGACAAGGTAATCACCGCAATCGAAGCTCAAAAGCGCAACCGCCAGCGATTGAATATCAGCCTGGACGGTGAGTATGCTTTCTCGCTCGACCGCCTCACTGCCGCCTGGCTGAAACCAGGTCGGAAACTGACGGCGGATGAGATTAAACAGCTTCAGGAGCAGGATGAACTGGAAAGCGCTCATACCAGAGCGCTGCACTTCCTAAGCTTCCGCTCCCGCTCCATTCAGGAGGTGCGCGATTACCTGATGCGCAAAGGCTGCAGCCCGGAGCATATAAGCGCGGTGCTCTGCCGCCTGGAAGAAGAAAGCTTTCTCGACGATGCCCGTTTTAGCAGGGAATGGCTCGAGAACCGCAGCGCGTTTCGTCCGCGCGGCGTCAGCCTCATCAAAGCTGAACTGCGTCAAAAAGGCGTATCTAACGAAGTCATCGAAACAAGCCTCGCTCAGGCCGATCTGCAGGAAAGCGAATTGGCCCTCAAAGCTGCCCAGCGCGTTGTTGGGCGCTATGCCGCGCTCCCACAGGAAACTTTTCGCCTCAGGCTGGGCGCTTTTTTGCAGCGCCGGGGGTTTTCCTTCGCGGTAGCATCTTCAACGGTGCGCCGCTTGTGGAATGAATCGCAGAACTCCAGAGACGGGCAGGACATCATATAAAAAATGGAGTATTGGAAAACATGGAACTATATAATTTTTTCGCACAGGGACCCATCCTGAGGGAGCCGCAGGGCTTTTTATTTCTTGGGCTTGCGCTCGCGCTTGGTTTAGCGCTCGGTTTTGCGCTTTTTTCCACGATTCGCAAGAATAAAGAAGAAAAGCTCCGCACGTCCGCCAAGGATATTATCACAGCGGCGGAAGAACGCGCCAAACAGACTGAGTTGGACGCCAAGGACGCGGCGCTGAAGATTATCCGCGACGCTGAGGTGGATTTGCAGCACCGCCGCAGTGAGCTCAACAAAGAAGATGACCGCCTGGTCAAACGCCGCGAAGAATTGGACCACCGCTTTGACCAGATGCAGCAGCGCGAGGCTGCCCTGAACAAGCGCCAAAGCGCCCTGGACCGGCGCGCCAACGAAATCGAGACGCTTGCCGGACAGCGCGTTGAAGAGCTGCAGCGGGTCGCCGAGTTGTCTGTCGATGAAGCTAAAGCTCTCCTGCTCGAAGAAGTTACCCAAACTTCGCGCGGGGATATGATGCGCATCATCCGCCAGTACGAAAATGAAGCCCGGGAGATGGGGCAGGAAAAAGCGCGTGAATTGATTGCCGATGCCATCCAACGCGTTGCTTCGGACCGCGTGGCAGAGGTGACCACCTCGCTGGTGACGCTCCCCAATGAGGAGATGAAAGGCCGCATCGTCGGCCGCAACGGGCGCAATATTCGCTCCTTTGAACAAGCGGCCGGCGTGGATGTGATTGTGGACGATACCCCTGAGGCGGTTACTATATCCTGCTTCGATTCAGTGCGCCGCGAAATCGCGAAGCGAACCCTCAGCCGCCTGGTTGTGGACGGACGCATTCACCCCGCCTACATTGAAAAAATCCTGAACGAGGAACGGCAGAAGATGGACGAAGACATCCTCAAAGCGGGCAACGAAGCCGCCTACGAAGCCGGCGTGCATGGGCTGCATCCCGAAATTATCAAGAAACTTGGCCGCCTGAAATACCGGACTTCTTACGGTCAGAATCAGCTGGCGCACGCCGTGGAAACCTCAAAGATTGCCAGCGTGCTCGCCTCTGAATTAGGCGCGAATGTGGAAGTGTGTAAAGCCGGCGCGCTGCTGCACGACCTGGGCAAAGCGATGGACCATAACACCGAAGGCACGCACGCCATCATCGGCGCGGAATTTGCCAAGCGGCACGGTGTCAGCGCGGCAGTGGTCAACGTGATTGCCTCTCACCATCATGAAGTAGACCAGAGCTCCGTGGAAGCAGTCATCGTGGAAGCTTCAGACGCAATTTCTGGAGCCCGACCCGGTGCCCGCCGCGAAGACCTGGAGCAGTATATCAAACGACTCAAGTCGCTCGAAGCGGTGGCTAACGCGCACCAGGGCGTGGAGTCCAGCTTCGCAATCCAGGCCGGCCGCGAGGTGCGCATTATCGTCCGACCGGATGAGATTGACGATTTGGCCGCGCACGAAATGGCGAAGTCGATTGCCACCGAGATCGAAGAAACCATGCAGTACCCCGGCCAGATCCAGGTGACGGTTATCCGCGAGACACGCGCGGTGACCTACGCCAAGTAATTTCCTATGAATTACCCAGAGCCCCCGCAGTTGCGGGGGCTCTTTGTTTGTTGAAGCAAGCATCGGCATCTTCGTGGAATGGACCAAACATTCTCGTTCTGAGCCGATGTTTAGATGCCAATTCAAGGCATAGAAAGATCTTTTACTTCCTAATTTTGACCGAAAGGGTACCGGGATAACTGCTCGGCCTCGCGCGGACAAGCCCAGCAATCGCGAGAACATCTATGACGCTCAAGATGGCATGCGTCATGCTTTTGCTCTCCCTGAATTCGCGGCTAAATTAAAAAGGGGTTATGCGCTTTTTCGTATCCAACGCTGCTTGCCGGCCCATGACCAGGCAGCAATTTGGTCTCATCAGGCAGAGTGAATAGTTGCGTCCGGATAGCCTGAATCAAGGTCGGGTAATCCCCGCCGGCAAGGTCAGTCCTGCCTATGCTCTCGCGAAAAATCGCATCACCAACGATGGCTGCTCCCAATTCCGCGCAGTAAAAAACCACGGACCCGGGGCTGTGGCCAGGGGTTTCCCGCACCTCAGCAATTGATGCGCCGCTTTCCGGGACTAATGCCAGCTGTTGCCCATCAAAAAAATCGATGTCAACAGGCGGCAATGGGCTAACCTGGAATCCAAAGTTTGCTTTTAGCCCATGGGTGAGCGCCCATGCTCGCGCGTCTGGATGCATTCCCACCAAAGGCGCTGGCTCAAACAATCCCCTCAAGACTGCCGCGCCCTCAATATGATCAAAGTGCCCATGTGTCAGCCAGATTTGGCGCAGATTCCATCCCCGCCTTCGGATTTCAACCGCTTGCCGCTCCGGTTCAAACGAAGGATCAATCAAAACCGCGTCCTTGCTGTGATCATCCCCCAGAATGTACACATTATTTTGCAGAGGTCCCAAGGTCAAACGCACGATTGAAAGGCTCAAATTTCTTTCCTTATTTGGTCATTCGGGTCATCAGGCCGCGGGCGGCGCGCCGTCCTGCCCCGCGCGACCAGACCGTGAAGGCGAGGCAAAGGGCCAGCACTCCCATGCTGACCACAAAGACGCTCTCTGGGTTCCGGTCGTACAGAAACCCTGCCAGGATGGGAGTGAGGATTAAGGCCAGGTTGTTAATCGTCTCCACAAAGCCAAATGCCAGCCCAACCTGATTTTTCCCCACCAAAGGCTGCACGAAAGCCACGCTTAAGGTTCTGGAGAGTCGGTAACCTCCCATTAAGAAGTAGGCCAGCCCAAAAAGACCCATCCCACTGCCTTTCCACAGCAGTACGCTGACAGCCAAAAGCGCAGCTTCCCCCAATAGAAATGCTGTCAGGGCGGGCAGGTGCCCCAACGAGAGCGCAAAGACCGCGTTCCCCAGGTTCTGAAGCGAGCCAAGTTGCCCAATGGACGCCAGGCTCAGCCCGCGTTCATTCTGCAGAAAATTTGCTGCCAGGGGGATGGGCAAATACATTGAGAACATAATCAACAGGATCAAACCCAAGGACATCAAGAAACGCGGGTTGCGCAGCAAGCCGGGCGAAGATTCTGCCTCGCCTTTTGGTTCGACGAGTTGTTTGCGGATGAACAGGATGACGCAAGTGGAGACAAGAAACAAGCCCGCCGCCAGCCAATAAACATTGCGCAGTCCAAAGCGTTCCCCAATCGCGCCGCCTGCCAACGGACCGATAATCGCCCCGATGCTAAAAGCAGCGGACGTGAAGGTCACCGCCCGTCCGACTGACCAATCTCCGCGCGCGTGCGAAATGTAACTGTTCATCGGCGCGAGCACTGCCGAGGTAAGGCCGTAGAGCAGCAAGCCTGCCACGAATCCCGTGAGGTTCCTGGCGGATGCCATCACCAACGCGGATATTACGCCCATTGTCCAGGTGAACCACATCAAAGGCCGCCTGCCAATCCGGTCGGCCAGGTATCCGGCAGGGATTTGGGAAAGCGTCATTCCCACGGCATTAATGCCCAGCACGCTGCCAATTAATATCGGGTTAGCCCCGAGCTGTTGAATATAGAGCGGTTGAAAAATATAAAACAACCCCTCTCCCATCCCCCAGATTAGCAGGGAAAAAGCCACCAGGTAAAGATCTCGGCGTTCTTTCACATCAATCCTGCAAGTGGTTGTAGGGCAGCACTTCGCGTGGGAGATCTGTCAGGCTGAGCGCGCCATCAGGCGTAATAACCATGTCATCCTCAATTCGCACGCCGCCGCGTCCCGGCAGATAGATCCCGGGCTCCACGGTAAATACCATGCCCGGTTCCAGCAGAGCGTTGTTATCTTCCCGGATATAAGGCGCTTCGTGCGCTTCCATACCCAGCCCGTGGCCCGTGCGGTGGGTGAAATACTCCCCGAACCCTGCATCTGTAATTACACCGCGGGCAGCCTTATCTACTGTGCTGGCAGGCACGCCCGCGCGCGCGGCCGCGCGCCCGGCAGCGTTAGCGTGTCGCACAACGGCGCCGATATGCATCAATTCCGAATCCACGCTGCCTACCGTAAATGTGCGCGTGATATCTGAAAAGTAACCATCCACGCTGGCACCCCAGTCAAATAAGAGCAGGTCGCCTTCCTGCAGCCTCTGCTCGCCAGGGGCGGCATGTGGGTTGGCGCTGTTTTCTCCGGCGCTCACGATTGGTTGGAAAGGTAGTTCGATGTCAGAGCCAGCCCGGTACAGCGCGATGACCAATTCAGCCGCAATCTGTTTTTCAGTTTGCCCGGACGCTACTGTTTTCAGGGTCTCAAGCAGCGCCTTCTGCGCAATTTGGGCAGCCTGGCGCATTTTTTCGAGCTCGTCCTGTTCTTTTAACAGCCGCAGGGTTTCAAACACCGCGCTTCCATCTTCAAAACTGCTCTCCGGCGCGGCAGACTGCAAAAAGCTTAGTTCCAGGTAGCGCATGCGCTGAGCTTCCACAGCGATGCGGGATTTCTGAATCCCAAGCTCGCGCATCGCGGTCGAAAACGCGTCTTTCCAGGTAGCGGGGTTGTCAGGATAAAAGTACGGCTTCAGGTCCATTTTTGCCGCGCCAAGTTTTAGCGCCTCCAGCTGCGGCAGCACCATCCCCGCCAATCCGGCGCGCGTAATGAGCAAAACTGTTGGCCGTTCCATCAGGTGCATATGCATACCGGTCAAATAGAGAAAGCTTGGACCAGGATTAATGGCGACGGCATCCAGGTCTTGCAGCCGCATGTGTTCGAGAAGTCTGGAGAGTCTTTGTGTCATTTTCCGCTCCGGCAGAATATTGGTGATGATTATAATGCAGCGCGCCAGGAACAGACCCCCAGCGCGCGCCTGGCAGCGCCTTGCGCGCGTTTGCACAAAGTTTTGGTTTGACGCGCTCTTGGCGCTAGATATAATCCAAGCATGGAATCTACGCGCGAAATGCGCCTTTTTACTGATAAAAAAACCACTTGCTTGTGTCTGAGGCGGGGAAGCTAAGCGCCTCAGCTCTCGCGTTTTTCAGCCAGTTGAGAGCAGGGCGCACTCCCCCGCGCAAACTGCTCATGGCGCCGCTTGGCGCCGCGCAACCTGGCTGTTTTTGTTTAAGATGAATACTATCGGAGAACTATTATGACCATCTATCAAAATATTACGCAGCTGACTGGCCGTACGCCGCTTGTGCGTCTGAACCGTCTCGTCGCGGCGGGCGGCGCGGAAGTGCTCGCAAAACTGGAATTCTTCAACCCCACACACAGCGTTAAGGATCGCATCGCGGTAGCCATGGTAGACGCCGCGGAAAAACAAGGCTTACTCGCCCCTGAATCTATCATCCTGGAAGCTACCTCCGGCAACACCGGCATCGGGTTGGCCTTCACCGCCTCCGCGCGCGGGTATAAGAGCGCCATTGTGATGCCGGAAACGGTCAGCCTGGAGCGCAAGCTGCTGCTGCGCGCTTTGGGCGCGGAGCTTATTCTTACCCCCGGGCCGGAGGGCATGGCTGGCGCAATGGAAACCGCTCAGACTCTGCGCGCAAAGGATAACCGCTATTGGCTGGCCGACCAATTCAACAACCCAGCCAATGTGGATGTGCACCGCCGCACCACCGCGGAGGAAATCTGGCGGGATACAGACGGCAAGCTAGACATTTTAGTAGCAGGCGTTGGCACCGGCGGCACCATCACCGGCGCGGGCAGCAAACTGCGCGAATACAACCCCGCTCTGCGCATCATCGCGGTTGAACCAGCAGCTTCGCCGGTGCTATCCGGCGGCAAAAAGGGTCCTCATCCCCTGCAGGGCATTGGCGCGGGTTTTGTCCCATCCATTTTGGACACACGCCTTCTGGATGAAATAATTGCAGTGGAAGCGGAAGACGCCTTTGCTACGGCCCGGAAAATGGCAACGCTTGAAGGCATCCCGGTCGGGATTTCCTCCGGTGCGGCGGTCTGGGCGGCGCTGCTGGCTGCCTCCAGACCGGAAAACGCTGGCAAGCGCATCACGGTAATTATTCCCAGCTTTGCCGAGCGCTACCTGAGCACTAATCTTTTCGCGAACATCCGGGAGGAACTTAATGTCGGACGCTGAACCCTTAATCTTGTCGCCTTTGGGTGCTCCGTCCGCGCGAAGCGAGGGTACTATGGGCTTATTCAAGCAGATGACGGAAGACATAAACACCGCTCTGGAACGCGACCCCGCAGCGCGCTCGCGCTGGGTTGTGCTCACAACTTACGCTGGCGTGCATGCCGTCTGGGCGCACCGCGTTTCCCATTGGTTGTGGAAGCGCAATTTTTACTGGCTGGCCAGGGTGAACGCGCAGATATCGCGCTTTTTCACCGGCATCGAAATTCACCCTGCTGCTCAGATTGGCCGACGCTTCTTTATCGACCACGGCATGGGCGTCGTCATCGGTGAGACGGCTGAAATTGGCGCGGATGTTACGCTTTACCATGGGGTCACCTTGGGTGGGGTGAGCCTCGAAAAGGTCAAACGGCATCCAACCATTGAAGACAGTGTTGTAATAGGGGCGGGCGCAAAAGTATTGGGTAACATCACTGTCGGCGCTCACAGCCGCATTGGAGCGAACGCGGTCGTGGTCAAGCCGGTACCACCGCATTCCGTGGTGGTAGGCGTTCCCGGCCAGATAATCCGGCGGGCGCAAGAAGCCGCCGCGCCTTTAATTGACCTTAAACACACGGATCTTCCAGATGCGATTGCGGACTGTATTCAGGACGTAAATGAAAGGTTGGCCGCCTTAGAACAAAAGATGGACGTGCACTCCCACCCCAAAGCCCCGCACTACCAAAAAAGCGAAGGGGTTTGGGAAATCTCAGAGACGGAAGATTACGCTATCTAACAAAAAACGACCGGCTTTCAGCCGGTCGTTGATTTTTTACTGCGCGCCGTCCCGTGAGCGGAATAATTCCCTCAAGGCGGCAGCGAGGACTATCAGAACCAGTATCCCGCCGGTAATCACGATGCTTTCCACCTGCGCCATAGGAGGCGCTGCCGCGACCGCTGTCGCGGTCAGCTGGGCCGGGTCAGGCGTGGCTTCCAGCTCACCAGCAAGCGTGAGAGCTGTCGTCGGGGTGGCAGGTATGTTGAATCCTGGCAGCGCGAGCACTGTCAGTACCAAGCCAGCAACCACAACGATAAGGATCAGGATCAGGATGACCTGATTCAGGTGTCCGGGGGGGAGTTTAAATGGGTTTGTTGGGGTCATTTGAAGCCTTCCACAGCTTGTTTTGCCGCTTCTTCAGGGGTGTCATTATCGCGCAAAACCGCGAGCACAGCACCGCGCAGCGCTGGGGAAACGCTCGCCATTACCTCATTGACTGGTAAAAACTTGGCGCCCAGGGATTGCTGCATTAATGGCATCCTGAGCGTCTGCTTTTGCCAATTCTCAAGCGCTGAAGGCCTGGCGGGAACCCGCCCGAAGGCTTCACTCCAGGCGCCGAGAAAGCCGTTTTCCACCAGATATTCCGCCAAACGCAGCGACAGCGCCTGGCTCTCCGAATCCTGGGAACTTAACGCCCAGAGCCAACCGCTGCTGAGCGTAAAACCAGTTTCCAACAGAACAGGAAGCTCTTCCGGCGTTGCCTCGGTTTTAGCGTATTGAGCCAGAAAGAGGCTCAGCGGAGCGGCTGTGCGGCTTGCGCTGCCGTTCAAAAAACTTTCCCAGGATTGTTGAAAATTCTGCCACTGCGCCGATTCTTTCAGGATGCTGCCGTTTTGCTGCCCCTCCTCAAGCAGGATGAGAGCCTTCAGAAGGATTTCCGCATCCAAAGCAGGACGCAGCTGGTTGCCTGAGAAAGCCCCGCCCAATTCCATGTAAAGAGTCAATGGCAGCAGAGCTTGCGCATCGTCCGCGGGGAAAGAGAAAACGCTGCCGGGTTCGGCAATACTTTGCCAACCCGCCTGCAAAGCAGTGTCCGCACCTGCTTTCGTAATTAAAGACAAGGGATCGCCGATAAAAGGGATGCCGTATACCACGCCCTGAATCAGGCTCATCTCGTGAGCGTAGGGGAACCAATCCTCTTCATCCACAATACTCGTCAGGGGATCCAGCGGCATCACCAGCGACTTTAAGGCCGCTGTTTCCAAATCCCGACGTGCTAATAGAATTAAATCGGGCATTGCCTGCGGCGCGGCGGAACTGGTGGCTGTGAGCGCATCCAGCAGCCCACCTGCACCGGAAAGATTCTTAATCCGGATGGTGATGGTGATATCTTCCGTTTCCGCGAAGGTGGCAAGTCGGGAAGCCAGGAGCGAAGCCGCCTGGTTATCGGCGCCAGGGTCCATTTCGGCAGGCAGCCAGAGAACCAACTCCTTTGGCGCCTCTGATTGAAACGGTTCCGTTTGGGTTTCCAAGAGAAGCGGCTGCGTTTCAGTCTGCTGCGGCAGCGCCGTCTCGGTTGTGGAAGGCGCATTTTGCTGCCAAGGTAAACCTGTTTGCGGCAGCCAAGACGCGCATCCCGTCAGCGCAAGCATTGTGCTGAGCGCGACAAGCAATATAAGCGCGGTGGGCTTCTTTGCTTTATTGGCTTGTGGTTTCATCTTGCCTTAGGTTATACCACCAAGTGCCGCGAGGTACCTTCCAGCCTTTATCCCAGCTTGATTTCCGCGCTGAGCAGGCGCGTGAGAAGTTCAATCGCATATTTGACATCAGAGTACGAAACCATCTCAGATGGAGAGTGAATGTAGCGGCAGGGGATCGAGAGGCAGCCTGCCGGTACGCCAGCATGCGCCAGCTGTATCGCGCGTCCATCGGTACCGCCCGCTTCCAACACTTCCAGCTGGTAGGGCAGCCCTGCGCTTTTGGCAGTCGCGACCATCCAATCTACCACCCGCGGGTCCGCGATGAAAGAAGAATCGCGTACCTTAATCGCGGGTCCCTTATCCAACGCCACTTCCATCTTGACTGTGCGCGGGGTGTCCCCGGTCCGGGTGACGTCCACAGCCAACCCGACATCAGGATTGACGCCGTACGCGGCGGTGGTAGCTCCGCGCAGACCAACTTCTTCCTGCGTGCTAAACACAAAAAACACTTCGTGCGGGGTCTTCTTCAATGCGCGCAGCGCCTGAATGGCGACCGCCGCGGAAACTCGGTCATCCATGGATTTCGCCACCAGGTGGGCGCCCATATCCAGGAAAGGCCGCTCAAATCCGCACACATCGCCCACGCTCACCGGGCAATCTTCACGGCTAAGCGCGCCTGTATCAATAAAGAGTTTATCCAGGGTCGGCACGGTGTTTGGTTCCAGACGCTCGCAGCCGATTACACCGCGCGTGCTATTCATAAAGAGCACGCGGCCGCCAATACAGGTGAGCGGGGAAACGCCTCCGATGGCGATAAAGCGCGCGAAACCGTTCGCGTCCACATGCGTAACCATCAAGCCAATTTCGTCAATATGCGCGGAAACCATCACCCGCAATCCGCCGGGCTGTTTGGTACCCACCCGGGCAATCAGATTGCCCAACGCGTCCGTGCGAATTTCCTCGGCGTAATCTTTAATCTCCTCGATGACCGCTGCCCGGATTAAATTTTCCTGCCCGGAAGGTCCGGGAGTTTCGACCAGTTTTTGGATGAGTGTCAGCAGGGCTTCATCGCGTGGTGTGGTGGATTGGGTTTTGGTCATCTTATGCCTCCAATGGCGTTAGAATTTTTGAATCAAGGCGCGCGAGCGCGGCGCTCAACAAGCGCAAGGTGTTTTCCCAGTCTGCTCTGCGGATGAGACCAGCCGCGGTATGGCAGTAGCGCTGCGGTACGGAAACGGATATGCTGGGCACTCCGGCGCGGGTCTTGTGGATTGCGCCAGCGTCCGTGCCCCCCGGGTTAGGTTGGCGAATTTGATATGGAATGCCCTCATCCTCCGCGGTTTTCATCAGCCACTCTGCCAGGCGCCTGTCCGCGATGGTCGCGCCGTCCATCAGGTAAATGGCGGGGCCGTGGTCCAGGCGGGTATTGTAGCGCGTGTTTTCGCCGTCCTCATCGTATGAAGGTAAATCATTGGCAGGCGTGGAATCCACCGCGATGCCGATTTGCGGATTGAGGTGGTAGGCTGCCACCCGCGCGCCGCGCAAGCCAACTTCTTCCTGGACGGTAAAAGCCGCCAACAAGTCGATATTCTCTGGCGCTTCGCGTAAGAGTTCAATCAGATTTGCAACCCCCAGGCGATTATCCAGCGCTTTGGCGCGGATGCTGGGGCCAATTTCGGTATAGCGCGTCGCAAAGCCAGCCCTATCTCCCACTTTTGCTTTCGCGCCGCCATCCGGTCCTAAGTCTATACGCAGTTGCTCAAGCCTGACCGCTGTTTTGCGTTCCTCAGGCGTCGTTAAATGGATAGCTTTCGCGCCAATCACCCCGGGAATATGCTCCCGACCGACGATGACAGCTTTTCCGACCAGTTGACGCTCATCGATTCCACCAACAATGGAGAAACCAAACAGTCCATCGCCGTCATCCTGGGTCAGCATAAAGCCGACTTCGTCCATGTGAGCGGCGATCATCACCTGCACTTTGCTCGCTGCCGAGCCAACCCTGGTTGCCAAAACGTTCCCCATCGCGTCCACTTCCACCTGCTGGCAGAGGGGTTTCACTTCGCGCAAGACAATCTCGCGAACTTCCTGTTCATCGCCAGAGACAGACAGGGCGTCGCACAGACTGCGAAGCAGTTCAGTTTGTCTTTTGCCAAGCTTCCGCCGGCTGTTTTTCGGTGTTGTTTTATTAGGGCTCATGTTCACTTCCATTCCAGAGTCTGCATAAAATCCTGCGGCAGCGCGCTGATAAACTCCGCCATCAAGCGCCCAGCCCGGCGCACATCCTTGAGGGAAACGGTCTCCACTGGCGTGTGCATGTAGCGCAGCGGAATGCCAATCAGCAGGCAGGGAATGCCAGACTGCACCACCTGAATGGCGTAAGCATCCGTGCCAGTCATGGTTGGCGTTGCCTCCCGCATGAAAGGTATGTCCAGGTCATACGCGGTTTTGGCGATGGCCTCGTAGAGCGAAGGGTGGATATTAGGTCCCCAAGCCAGCGTTACGCCTTCGCCCAATGGAAAGCTGCGATAATCGCCGCCCAGGCTCCTGGCAAAGGTCACGTCGATTGCGATGGCAAAATCCGGCTGGATATCCACCGGAGAGGTGAACGCGCCTGTAACGCCAATCTCCTCCTGGCTGGAAGCTACCGCCCATACATCCCAGGCGTGCTTCCGGCGGGAAAGGATGTCGAGGCAGTGGGTCACCGCAGCCACGGAAACGCGGTTATCCAGGGTGTGGCCGGCTAACGCGGTGGCTCCCAATTCGATGGGTTCCTGGGCGAAAGACACCACGTCACCGACTCGCACCAACTTCTCCACTTCGTCAGGGTGCAATCCGGTTTCAATCAGAAGATACTGCAGCGCTACAACTCCGCTCCCTGCCTCAGGCGGCAGCAAGTGCGTGGGCGGCAAAACCACCATTCCCTGCAAGTCCTTCCGGCCGTGTACAACGACCATTTGCCCGGGCAGGATACGAGGGTCAATCCCGCCGACCTGCGTGAAGCGCAAGAATCCTTCAACAATACCTGTCACCATCATGCCAATCGCGTCCATATGCGCGGAAAGCATCACGCGCGGGCGCGGGTCGGCGCCGTCACCGCGCTTAAGGGCGTGCAAACTGCCCACGCGGCTAACCGAGAATTCATCGCACAGCGGCTGCCAGGCAGCTTGTACGATTTCCCGAATAGGATCTTCGTAGCCCGATAGGCCGGGAGCGGACAACATTTGTTTCAGATGCGGAAGCAAGTCAATAGTCATGGCACTCTCTTAAGGTGAATTACGGCTCAGAACCGGTGGGCGTATCTTCCGGACCAGGAGTATTCGTGCTGATGGGAGGTTCGGTCAGTTCTGGTGTGTTTGTGGGAGTTTGCGTTGGTGTGCGGGTAAGGGTTGGCGTAAGGGTTTGCGTGATAGTAGGGGTGATGGTTGGGGTACGCGTGAGGTAAGGCGTCAGCGTGATGGTGGCTGTACGCGTGATGGTCGGGGAGTTCACCGGCGTGGGGGTGGAAGCAAGTGGACCGCGGTTGATACGCAGGAGCACAATCCCCAGGATATAACAAGGGATGGTGATCAGGATCATCAAAATCAGCAGATAACGCGTTCGGGTTCGCCTGGAAAGCGTGTCCAATATATACTCCGGGTCAGCCAAAGCTTATCGGTATAAAGCTGACGCGCTGTTAATAATACCATCAGCAAGCGAAATAATTCTGAATTGCGCTATAATAGAGAAAGTCGCCACAGAAATGCGATGTAACACCGTTAGAATCAGAAGGAGGCATTCAATGGCAAGCAAAGATAAAGCCGGGAAAGAAGAACGTAAGAAACCCAAGTTGGACATCAAGGAAAAGCGAAAAGCCAAGATCGAAAAGAAAAAGGCTGGAACGGTCATCTCGACTAACGCTTAGGCACAAACAACCATGACTCCAGGCGCCAAGATGGCGCCTGGATTTTTTATCGGGTGAGTAGATACATCCTGGAAGAAAACTACAACTTGACATCTCTGTTTGAGTCAGTTAGAATCTGTGCACTCTGAAATCGGGTCGTTTTTTCACGAAAACTTCTGTCTGAATTCGGCAGCGGGCCTGTAGCGCAGTTGGGAGCGCGCTTCAATCGCACTGAAGAGGCCGAGGGTTCGAATCCCTCCAGGTCCATCATGAGCCGGGAGGCGCTTGATGGCCAGCCAGCAGGCGCCGACTGATTGAACATTACAAAGTGGAAGAATAAAGCATTGATAACCAGGGCCCATAGCGCACGCAGCCCCCTTCCGGGGGATTGGGAGCGCGAAGGGCAGCTTAAGAAATCAATAACCAGGGCCCATAGCGCACGCAGCCCCCTTCCGGGGGATTGGGAGCGCGAAGGGCAGCTTAAGAAATCAATAACCAGGGCCCATAGCGCACGCAGCCCCCTTCC
>Ga0208459_1000863_pt1 | contig 30513 bp, 25 predicted proteins | sample AD_UKC087_MetaG_FD_184433 | JGI IMG/M metagenome (GOLD analysis project Ga0208459, IMG submission 184433) | Active sludge microbial communities of municipal wastewater-treating anaerobic digesters from USA - AD_UKC087_MetaG (SPAdes) (version 2) | ecosystem: Engineered > Bioreactor > Anaerobic >... | reverse complement strand
GTGGAAGGCGCGTCGGAGCCGTGGACCGCGTTGATGGCCAGCGACTCGCCGAAATCGCCGCGGATGGTGCCTGGTGGCGCCACCGCCGCGTCGGTCGGGCCGATCATCTCGCGCCAGCGTTGTATCGCATTGTCCCCCTCGAGCATCATCGCGACGATCGGGCCGGACGTCATGTAGGCGCAAAGGTCCTCGTAGAACGGCCTGGATTCGTGCACATGGTAGAAGCCGCGCGCCTGTTCAGGGGTCAGGCGCATCATCCTCATGATGACGATCCGCATGCCCGACGCCTCGACGCGGGACACGATGTGACCGATGTGCTTCTTGGCGACCGCGTCGGGTTTGATAATGGCGAGCGTACGCTGAACAGCCATGAGATGCGCCTCCTGTCCAGGAAGATTGGAATGTCCGTGCCGTCAGAGCCCGAGCAGCCAGTCGATATCATCCATCATGACAACCGCCAGCACGTCGAGCAAATCGCCGGCTGCGTCAAGAATAGCGCGGTCCGAACGGACCGAAAACGAATGATCCTGGATGGACATGTCGCCCGGTGCGAGAAGCTGTGCCGGGATTCGGGGGTCGACGCGGGCGGCTTCGAAGGGAATCCCCACCAGGCGCTGCCACGCGATCTGCATGTCGGCCTTCAGGCGCTCAGCGGCGTCCGGGGAAGATGCGATGGAAACGGCCAGGAATCGATCCTGCCCACCGAAGAGCGCGGTACCCTGGCATGTCTCCGGCTTACACCAGCCTTTGTCCGACGGGGCGGGGAAGAAGAGGGCGGTCTGCTCCCATCGGTTGTCGGCTGAAAGCTCGCGGTAGATGCCGGTCTTGCGGGCAAGCACCTTGTCCAGCGCGGGCTGTCGCGAGGCGTACAGGGACGCTGCCATGTAGACGGCGTTCTCGTCGCCGGCGATAAAGCGGCCATCGATCACGCCGAGCGAGACCCGGGTGCCGCGTCTCATCACGCAGGGGCCGCTGAAGTCGTTGACCGACCAGATCGACGCGTCGACCGGCACGACGACCTTGTCGAGGCCCGCGCAGGTCAGAAGGCGTCCGCCCGTGGACAGTTGAGCATAGATGCAGGGTCCCTTGAGCGAGCCGATGTTCACGCCGTAGATGTCCAGAATACGGGCCTGGACAGCGGCGATATCGGCGCCCCGGGTCAGCTTGGGCGCCGCATGCGCCACGCGATCAAGCACCTTCATCAGATTGGCCGGATCGAACGCGGCGAACCACACGACGGTGGAAGGCATCAGGGATGCCGGCGCGGCCATGAACGCAAGAGAATCGTCGGACCTCGCCAGAGCGGCAGCCGAAACGGGAGGTGTCGGAAGGGCGGCTTCACCCGTGGCTTCAACCGGCTTGTGTTTGCGCCCGCCGCACGAGCATCCGTCGCAACCTGGAAGCGCCAGCAGACCGACACAGAGCACCAGCCAAACCCCTGACAACGACTTCATTTTCATTGCACCACCTGTCTGGTCGAGCCTGTTTTGAAAGGAAAACGCTCGACCAGGAATCGGCCCAGGAAGAAGACGCCGACAGCGACGGCGGCCCCGGCAATCACGTCAATTACGTAATGATACTGCAGATACAGGGTCGAGAACACGATTGCGGCGAAAAACGGGGCCAGGGCCAGGGCCACGGACTTGCGCCAGGAAAAAAGCGTAAGGAAGACCAGCACCGGGCCGGCGGTGTGTCCACTGGGGAAACAGTCGAACCTGAAGTTCGAGGCGTTATGGATGGCCTCGCGGATGCCAATCACGAAAGGATGCCCCGAAACAGACTGGGTAAGGTTAATTATTGATGAAAATTCGGGCAGTTGCGCGATAACGTAAGGAGATCTGGCCGGAACCAGGATGTAACCGGTGAACGAGGCCGCGAAAAGCAGCGCGACCGATGTCAGAAACGCGGCGAACCGCTGATGCTGGCGAAACGGCAGCATGATCAGGGCGAACATGAAAACCGTGTAGTAGACCGCGTAACAGACCTGAAGGATGTTGACGGCCCACGGCGTCAGCAGTGACTGAAGCGCGGCGTTCGGATTGGTTCCCATGAACATGAACCGATCGATGGCCATCAGCGTCGTCTCGGCGCGGAACGGATTCAGGAACTCCACAACCATGTCGAAGTGCATGTAGACGAACGGAAAGACAACGTAGAGTCCCGCGGAACGAATCAACAGCGAAACCGTCGGTCCCGGGTTCAGCCGGAAAAGCATCCGGACCATCGCGATGTAACCGACGATCGCGGTGGCAAACGCAACCAGTGGCGTGCGGGAATCGGGAAGCCTGTCGGAGAACGCGGCCACGACCGCGATCAGGGCCAGCAGAAAACCCAGAACCACGAAGTCCATCGGTTCGAAACCGCTCCCGGGACGGCTGTTTTGAAACGTCCGATAAGACATATTATGTCAACTCAACCGTTTGTCGGGGTAGCCGGAACGGCCTGACCTTCCCCTTTGTAACCTTCCGGATTAACTTTCGAATCACCGGTTCCTGAAGGCATCTTCGTCGGCGTTGGCAGGTTGTCCTCGAGCGGCTTTCCAAACACGCGGCGCCATTCATCCGGATTCTTACCCTTGTCGGTTCCCGTGATCTCGCGAAGAGCCTGATGCGCGCGCTCGGCGACCATCGGATTCTCATCCACGAGTCGATCGATCAATTCAGGGATTCCCAACTTTGTTTTCAGATCCATCAAAGCGCCGACCGCGCGCAGCCGCACAAACGCGTCGTCGTCCCTGGTGGCCTTGCGCAGTCCGTTTACGGCGGTCAGGTCGCCGGCGGCTCCCAGGGCCCAGGCCGCGTTGGCGCGCGTTCCCGCGAATGGATCAAGTTCCAGGGACTTCAGCAACAAGCGCACCGAGGCCGGTGTCGGATGCTGGACAAACGTCTTGGCCGCGATGGCTCGCACTTCCTGCTTGTCGTCGCACATCATCGCGCCCATCACGGAAGTCAGGGATTCCTCGGTGTTGTCGCTCTTAAGCAGCCCCATGATGATCAGGGCCTGCGAACGGATTTCGTGGTTTTGCGATCTCGTGGCGCGCTTGAGCAGTTCCAGATGGGCCGGCGGGTCCTTGCGGATGATTCGCCACGCCTTTTCCGCTGTGTGTGCCCTTGAAAGCAACTCCAGAATCTGACGTTCGTCGTCGGTTTCCCAGGCCCTTTCCAGGTACTCCCAGTCAGGATTGACTGCGCCTGGCTCGCAGGCCGATATCTGGTCTATGGCTATTGATTCGGGGGTCTTCGGGGGTTCCTTCTTCTTTGAACCACATCCGCATCCAACTGTCATCAACGCGACGGCCGACGTGACGGCCAGCATCGTTGCGGTAAGCGGCCAACTAGACCGCATTTCCGGTCCCGGCATGCAGAAACCTCCTTCAAAACCTCGCCGGATACAACTCGAACGTTGTTAACCGGCCGGTGACATTCTATATTAAAACAGCCGAAACGCGGTACGGCTGATTTGGCATGCGGCGCCATAAGGATAACAACATGAATTCATTCAGTTATCATTCCAGATCCGAGGCGATTGACAAGCTGACGACACAGGTTTTCGACGTCGTCGTTATCGGTGGCGGCATCACAGGTGCCGGAATCGCCCGCGATGCCGCGATGCGCGGTCTTTCGACCGCGTTGATCGAGCGGTCCGATTTCTCGGTCGGCACGTCGTCCCGGTCTTCGAAGCTGGTGCACGGTGGGCTGCGTTACCTGAAAAACGGCGAGTTCGGCCTGGTTCACGAGAGCACGACCGAACGAAATCTGCTGACATCGCGTATCGCGCCAAACCTGGTCCGTCCCCTGCCCTTCATGGTCCCGATCTGGGAGACCTCCAAGCCTGGCCGGGCCGCCATGGGCGCGGCTCTGATGATGTACGATGCGCTGGGAAACTTCGGAAATCACAAGATAAACCGGCCCCTTTCCATTAACCGGATGCTCGCGATCGCCCCGACACTGCGCCGGGAAGGACTTAAAGGCGGTTTTGTCTACTACGATTCCGTCACGGACGACACGCGTCTTACCATCGAGTCCATCGTCGATGCGGTCAGATATGGCGCGGTCGCGGCGAACCGGGTCGAGGCCATCGGAACCGAGTTCAGGAACGATCGCGTGGACGCGGTTCTGGCGCGTGACACCACGAACGGCTGTCAGTTCCGGGTAATGGCAAGGTCCGTGATCGTCGCCACTGGAATCTGGTCGACCGAGACGGCCGTGACGGTCGGCGCGCAGCCAGGCGCCAGGCTGGATATCAGACCCACGAAGGGTTCGCATATCGTCCTGCCGTACAGCAAGTTCCCGATAAGTCACGCGGTCACGATGATGGCGCCTCGCGACAGGCGGGCGATGTTCGTGATCCCATGGAACGGAATGACCGTTCTGGGCACCACCGATACCGATTACAAGGGGGATATGGGCGAGGTGTTCGCGTCCAGATGGGACGTCGACTACCTGCTCGAGGCCGGGCACCACAACTTCCCCGGGATGAAGGCTTCGGCCGCCGATATCGTTGGCACATGGGCCGGCCTGCGACCGCTGATTGCCGGGTCCGGCTCAGAATCCTCGGTCAGCCGCGAACACAGCATTGTCGTGGACTCACGTGGAATCGTGACCATCGCCGGTGGCAAACTGACCACCTATCGAGTGATGGCGGCCCAGGCACTGAAGGCCGCGTCTCCTTACTTCAACAAGCCTCTGGGCCGATCAACCGCCGGTTCGATCCCGTTGTCCTGCGCCGAAGGTCTGGCCTCGCCGGCGGCCCGCGCGTCGCTTGCGGATGAGTTGATCAACTCGGCCGGGCTTGAGCCCGACGTGGCCGATTCCCTGGTCACCAACTACGGAGTGCGAGCCAGGGACGTTGCCGCACTTATCCGGGATGATCGTTCGCTGGCGGAAAGAATGGTCGAATCACACCCGTTCATCCTGGCCGAAGTCGTGCACGCGGTGCGTTGCGAGATGGCAATGACCCTCGAGGATGTGTTGTTACGACGCACGCCGGTATTCTTCCTGGACAGGGACGAAAACGGCGCGACCATCAAGGCAGCCGCAGCCGTCATGGCCGGCGAATGCGGCTGGGACGATCGACGGACGCAGGCCGAGATCGCGTCGCTGCTGGAACGAAAGGCCAGGCATCTGGAGTGTCTGGCCTGAGGCCGAATCTACCTGAATGGCGCCACGCTGATTGACCGGACGCTCAAAGGCGGAGTCTGGCCAGCCTCCTCGACACCGAAGTCCCGAAGCTGCGACCAGTTCAATATGGAAAGCACCCTGCCGTCAAACGGCGTCGGGGGAACCAGCATCCCGTAATCGAGCGACACGCCTTCGGCGGGAACCAGGCCGGCGTCCGCCTGGCTGGAGTATCCAAACACAAGCGTGGCTTCGGGCCCCAGTCTGTCGCGAACGAATGTCGCAACCTCGGAAAGGGGAAGGCAATCCCCGCCCTGCCCCGTTTTTCGCGGCGACAGCCTGATTTCGGGTGCGAAACGTTCCAGTCCGGCAGCGGCCAGCCTGTCCAGCAGACCGATGAAATCAGCGGTTGGAGTGCCACAGACCGACAATGGAAACGAACCGGCCAGATCCGCGAATCCCTTAAACGCATCGAGCAGGTAGCCGCTGTTGTCGGACTCGCACAGGATCCTGTCGGCCGATCCGGTATCCCTGGCTTGATGCACCAGGGCAATCCCGACGCGACGGCCCGAGCCGCCAACGTCACGGCGCGCGGAAATCACCGCCGCGGCAAGCCCGTCGCCCAGGCGGTGGGTCCCGCCGGTGCAGACCATGCAACCCGCCGGAGATGTCGAGTCGACCAGACGCCTGATGCCCTGGTCATCCAGAAGCTCGGTGCCCGTAAGCCAGACCGTCTCGCCCGCGCGGAATCGGCCCCGCGACGCCGCGAAACCTTCAATGGCGTCGATGCTGGCGGCGACCATGTCCGACATCGGGGCAAAAGAAACGCTCAGCCCGTAACAAAGCGTCCTGTACCTGCACGCGCCGCACGCGGAAAGGCGAACGAAACCGACCTCCTCGCCACCGCTGCGTCCACCCGGATCATCCGAGTCATGCTCCCTGAAGCTGGAACGCTCGTACATCTTCAGATCGATGCCGGCGGTCGAATCGCCCAGCATGCAGGGCGGGATGTTGAACGGCTTGATCAGGTAGCCATGTGAGGCGCCCGCGGCCGCCGCCTTGCGAATCGCGTTCAGGAGACCGTCCAGAGCGACCGGGGACGCCCCCTGGAAGTTCGCCTTGCCGATGATCTGCGGCTGAAGAATCATCAGGCGCACCCCGATGGCGCCCAGCATATCGGTCAACCGGTCCAGTTCCTGAACGTTGCCGCCGTGAATCACGGTGAAGGTGTTCAGACGGAAGCGTCGAGGCCCCAGCGCCTGCTGCGCCTTGACGCCGTGAGACAAGGTTCGTATTGCCTGGGCGAAGGCGCCCTTCCTGCCGGTCATGGCATCGTGAACAGCGGAAGACATCCCATGAATGGAAACGCCCATACCGTCCAGCCCGCCGCGGACACAATCACTGAAAAATCCTGGATCCGACAGCATGCTGCCGTTCGTGGTTACGGACACATGCTGGAACCCGACACTTCTGGAGTACTCAACCAACGCCTTGAAATCCTTGCGTATGGTCGGTTCTCCGCCGGTCAGCGACAAAGTCGTGAACCCGTTCTCGACGCCCCAGCGAATCCTGTCCCTGATCACCTCGGATGGCACCAGCCGGGTGTAACCCGGGATTCGCCTGTATCCATTTTCGTAGCAGAATACGCAGCGGTTGTTGCACTGTATTCCGGTCTCGACCACCAGGGTTCGTTCGTGGACGTCTTCCATGGCCGGATTTTAGCCCAAAACACAACTCATTAAGTGTATTATTCCGGCCGACAGACCCATGTGCGACAGTGATGATATCCTGTCCTTGGTCGACAAGGACGCAATCGCGCGAGGCGGACTTATGAAGTTGGCGTCAAAACTCTTGATTTTAATAACTTTCGTCGTTGGTGTTTCATGTGCTTCGACTAACTCGTCGATCGTTTCCCGTGGCGGTGTCGTCAAGGTGACAAACGCCTCCGGTGAGCAGATAGAGGTGTTTGTCGACGGATCTCGATTCGTCGTGATGGAACCTGGCGATGTCGATGAACTGGACAAGATCATTTCCGGCCGGCGGCTGCTGAGGGCCACCGGTGTGGACTCGGGTCTTTTCACCGAACGCGAGTTCGATCTCGAGATCGGATCCGCTCAGGAATGGGTTGTCACCCGGTTCGGAGAGGTTCTGGACGGCGGACCCGATAGCCTGACGACCGGTTCCATAGACGTGGACAACACGCTGGATGCCGCGGTTGTGGTTACGGTGCCCGACCAGGGCCCCAGAACGGTTCCACCCGGAGTCAGGCTCAGGATCTCCGGTATTCCGTTCGGACTGATCTCCGTGTCCGCGGTGGTCGAGGGAACGGATTTGTCGTTTGCCACCGAACTTCACGTCAAGAACGGCGCTGTGCCGGTGTTTGCCATCAACCAGCCTTCACGCGCCATCAGGGTCGAGAACCGCAGCGGTCGCCCCGCTGTTCTGCAGAGCAGCACGCATTCACCCAAGCTGATTCCGGATGGTCGCGCGGTCGTGCTGGATTCCATAGTGACCGATCAGGTGGATCTGGTGGTGCTGGACACCGCCCGACGGGTGCTTGCATCGCTCAAGGTTCAGACGGTCGCCGGCAAGGTCATCGATGTTGTGGTGAACCGTCCTGCCGGGGTACTGAAGATCGTGTCCGACGTGGACGAAGACGTTTCAATCTACGCGGACGGCGTCCTGGCCGGAAGCTGCGCGGCGCGCGGCGGCGCCACGATTCAGGGACTGGTTCCCGGGCGCAACAACCTGAGAGCCGTTGACGCGGCTGGAACAACCGTGTCCGTGGCGCTGATCGAGATCGGCAGCGAACCGGCGCTGTGGCTGCTGGACAAGACCGGTTCCGCCATGATGGCCCCCGGCACTGGCGGCATCGAGGTCACGAACACGTCACACGAAAAGACGATGGTTTACCTGGACGGGGCGTTGCAGGGACCAATCGGAGCCGGCGGCAGGATGCTCTACCCTTCCATCCCGCCGGGCGACCACGAGGTCGTGGTGATCGGGCAGTCCGTGGAGTCTTTCGCCAGGGCCACGATCACGGTTCATGAATCCGCCGTCGTCTCGTGGAAGGCGATCATGCCCGGGGCGACCCTTTCCGTCAGGAACGACGGAACCGAAGCGGTCAACGTCTTCTGCGACGGCCGCCAGCTTGGCAGCGTAGAGGCTGGCGCGACAACCGCCTTCCCGGTGGTCGAGGGAACCCACAGAATCGACATCGCGGGGATCAGGTCGGCCTCGTCCGTGGTGCGTGAGACCGATTTCCCGGCTGGAGCGACGACGTCGGTCGTCTACTCCGGTCAGTTCGCCACCGTGGTAATCACCAACATGTTCAGCGACGCAGTCGAGGTCAGAATCGATGAACGCGTGCTGGGGATCCTGAAACCCGGCGAACGCGTGACCGTTTCGGACGTGCGGCCAGGCACGCTCCGCCTCTCGGCCCAATCGACGGACCGCCCGGTCAGCAGCACGGCCACAGTCACGCTGCTCTCGGGTGAGGCGTACGACTGGACAGTAAATCCCTGATTTAATTTAGATATCGCAAACTAACGAACCAGCGGGAACCATAGATACAGCCACGCCCATGTGAACGGCCCGACGAACAGAAACGCGTCTATGCGGTCCAGCATGCCGCCGTGTCCCGGAAACAGGTTGCCGGAATCCTTCACGCCGGCGGATCGTTTGAAGAGTGACTCGACGAGGTCTCCGGCCTGGCCCAGCGCGCCTCCGATCAGGGACAACGCAAGCAGCGGCAGCGGCGGATAGTCGATCCGTAGCAGCCAGGTCACCAGGAACGCGCCGCCAACGCTGCCAACCATTCCAGAAATCGACCCGGCCCAGGTCTTGTTCGGGCTGATCAACGGGTACATCTTGCTTCTGCCGAACAGGCGTCCCCCGAAATACGCGAGCGTATCGTTCATCCACGTGATCATCGCCGCTACCAGGAGCGCCCAGCGCCCGCTGGCGACGACCGGGGCGGTGAATCCCTGTTCCGGCCTGAAAAGTCGAAGACAAAGGGCTCCGGCCAGTCCGACGTAGACGATTCCAGCCACCACCATCGCGGCGCGCCGCCCCGCCGACTCGATGGGAGCCGGGCTGAGCAGAACGACCATCAAGCCAATCATCCCGGCCAGGAACACGGCCTGGATGGCAACCATCCCGAACTGCTCGCCGTCCAGGAAGAACGACGCGGCCACCAGGGCCAGAGCGCCGGCCGCTGTGACCACCGAATCCAGAATCCGCCCCGCGGCAAGCCCCGCGAACTCCCAGGCCGCCCCGGTCACGAATACCGCCAGAATGATACCAAGCACCCAGAATGGGGCCAGCGCGACCGCTGCGATAATCGCACCGGCAAGAAGCAGACCTGTCAGTACTTTCTTAATCATCGGGCTGATTCGGCCTCCGTTCTGAAGAAACCAAGCTGTTTCAGTCGTCTGGCGGACATTATCGCGTGCCAGTCCCATCCCGTCGAGGACTGGAACGAACGCCTGTACGCCTCGATCGCGTCCGTTCGCTGTCCGGCGGCTTCATACATCACCGCAAGGTGATTCCAGCACTCCGGCAGGCCAGCGGACATCGTGGGCACGTTCCACAGCAGGGAGGCTTCCTTCTGGGCTGCCAGCGCCTTCTTTCTATCGCCGTAGACGTGCATGCCCCAGGCACGCGTCTCGAGATACCCCGGCCTGCTGGTGCCGGCAAGGGCAATCGCCGCCTTTATGTCGCGATCAAACGTCGGCCGCGCGAGGCGGTTCACCGACAACGAGTACGCGACCGTGTTGCGATAATGCGGATTCGTCGGATCAAGGTCGATCCTGGACTGCATGACGGTTGAGAACTCCTCGAAGTCTCCGGCCGCAGCCAGCATCTGAGCCCTGGTAAGCAGATAGACGTCGTCGCCACGCGCCACATCATCGATCAGACCAATGGCGAATCGCGCGAACCTGGACACTTCGGGGGCTGGCAGCTCAGGCCGGTCCAGCAGCAGTGAACCGGCTTCAAGCGCCACGGAAACGATATCGACCGGAATCCCACCCATCTCGAGGGCGCCCTGGAGCCACCCGATGGCGTCATCCACGCGCCCGTCGAGCAGCGCGGTCAGCGTGGCCGCGCGCACCATCTCCATCGTTTCCGTAATCGAGGGCTTCGACGCCATCGAATTCAGTCCGAAGAACGGCCCCGAGATCGCCCTGCGAAGGTCATCGAACCTGAGAGATACCCGCCCGCCGCAGCGTCCGTCCGTGAAAAGCCGTGCGACATTGGACGGGTACGAGTTATCTGCCGCGATGTAGTCCTTCACAAGCCCGTCGGTCAGCTTCGAACAGAACAGTTCCTTGTCCGACGCGGCCGCGTGGAAGGTATCCAGCAGATCGCGGGCGATCTGCGATTCCGGGAACGCCGAGTCGAGGAACCAGACCGGATAAAGCGAGCTCTCAATCTCGTCCGGAACCAGGCGCAGCGCGGCACCGTCCCTTACCAGGTCCTTCGCCAGCGTCGTGACCACGTCGAGCCGCCCGCAACGCGCCGCGGATTCGACCAGCCCCGTCATTATGTGTGTCGGGTCACCGGCTTGCCTGGCAAGGTCCCGCGCGGTCGCAACCGCTCCGGCCGTATCGCCGGACTCGCACTGCACCTTGAAACGGTTGATCCCGAATTCGACCGGCTGCCTGTACGTGTCCTTGACCAGATCCAGGAATTCCCCGGCCTGGCCGAACCTGAACGACTCCACGAAAAGCTTGAACACTTCGGCATAGATCTCGCCCGGGAAGGCAAGACGCGCGACGATCTCGGCCGCCTTGCCAGCGGCATCCGGGGCTCCGGAGTCCAGCCTCTTCCGGATCGCTTCCAGGGCTATCCGCGAACTGGTCTGATTCAAGGCGCCCGCCTCGTCCCAGCCCCTGATCGCCACGTCGGTCTGTCCCGAGGCCTCGGCAACGGCCACCCGCAACGACGCCCTGACGATGCGATCGTCGGTCAACGCGTCGACAGCCTCGTTTTTCAACGGGTTTTTCCCACCGGACATCGCCCGGGACTGAACCGCGATCCTGGCGGCCTGCGACATGTCGTCGACCTTCGATTTCTCCACCGCCAGGAAGCGCATGGCATGGTCTGCCGCTTCCTTCCATCTGCCGCAGGAATGAAGGATGCCCGCAACCGCCAGCAGATCCGGTCCTGAGGTCGGAACGCAATCCACCTTGCCGGCGGCGGGAACGCACATGCGCGCCATCGCCTGCCGCATCGTCGCGTCGTCGCCATCAAGACACGCGGCGTACAGGGCGGTCTGGGCGAACGCCGCGCCGCGTCTTTCCAGTGCCGCAGCCGCCAGCGAACCGGCCCTGCCCCGCAACGCCTCGGCACGAACCCAATCGGAGATGTCCGGGCGACCCTCTGCATCGGAAATCGCCGAGACCGAACGTATTCCTTCCAGGATCCCGAACACACGGGCCCTGCCCGCGGGCGAATTCGCCTTTCCGTCACGCGCGGCCTCGACGGACGCCAGCGTCAAGGCAAACCATGACGGCATCACCGCCACGCCCGACGCAACGCTTTCAAGTACCCCGGCCAGTTCGTCACTGGATGCGGCCCGCACGGCAAGGAATTTGACCACGTCGGACGCCCACGGCTGGTCGATCTCGCTGGCAACCTGCGGCGCCAGCAGCCTGAACTGGGTCAGAGCGGCTTCCGTCTGTCCAGCCAGCCACAGTGTCCTGGCCTGGAAACCGCGAAACATCGGCGCCATCGTTTCGTCCGGAATCTCCCGGCCTTTCTGGACCCCGACACGGTAATCCCCTGATGAAAGGGCGACCGCCATCGTTGTCTGCAGTGCAAGTCCCTTGTCTTTCGAAACGGAAACGTATCTGGTCAGCACCGCTGCCGCGTCGTCCGGGCGGTCGCGATCGACATACATCGTGTAGGCGACGACCAGCTGAGATGCATTCAACTCAGCCAGCTGCCTGTCGGTGAGGCCCTTGAACACCTTGTCCGCAAGCTCGAATTCGCCCTGCGACAAAAGCAGGTTCATCACCATGAAGCGATCGGCGCGCATCGAGGACAACGCCGCATCCATCGCGGCCCTGCCCTGCTTCCTGTCACCGGCTCCGAACGCAGCGTCGGTCAACAGCATGGCCCGCAACCACTCGTCCTGGATCACGCCGGCCGCCACCAGCTTGCCGACCATGCGCTGCCAGCGATCGTTGCCGGCCATCACGCGAAGCTGCTTTGACGAGTCAAGCAGAGCTGTCACTGCCTCGTCGCCAAGCGCATCGGCCTTTTCTACAACCTTGAAGGCGTCATCGATTCCGTACTCGAGCATCGTCAGCAGCACCAGCCCTGGAAGGCCCTCGCGCGATGTCTGCGAGTACGCCCCGGAATTGATCCGTCCGACCAGGCCCTTCACGTCAAGGGTCATTCCCGAAGCCCTCAGCATCGCGGCGGCACGGACGCACTGATCGCCCGAAAACGTGACATTGAACGCGCAGACAGCCTCGGCTGCCTCCATCGCTCCCGCCGCGTCGTGCAACTGACACTGGTACTGGACGATTGACAGCAGTATCGGACCCAACCCCGACGCGGGCACCGCGTTCTTGAGGCGCCGCGCCAGTTCGAGGGCGACGTCGGGCCGGCCGGAGTCCGCCAGCAGCGAAAGCGTGTCGCTGAATTCGGCGAAGTCGTTCACCGCCACCCCGTTCAAGGGGTCTATCGAGATCTCATTTGCCCGGCCCAGCCTGCGAAGAGTGTCGACCCAGCTGTGGTAAAGCGTGGCCCTGGTTGACGCGGACTCATCCTTGATTCCCTTGTCGAACCACTTCAACGCACCGGTCAACTCGCCCAGCCGCGAAAACTCCAGTGCCACGGAAAGGATCAGCAGGGTCCTGAGCGACGAACCGCTGATCGCGCGCTCAAACAGCGCGTCGGCGGCAGCCCTGTCTCCACGCGACAAGGCGATGCGCCCCTTGATCAGCGGGCCGCGGCCCGTGGCGTCGTTGGGGAACGCTTTCGCGGCGACATCCACCGTGCGCTCGGCCAGTTCCAGGAACCCGCCCTGAAGCAGCGCGTCAGCCAGGACGAAGTATCCGACCTCGTCGGACACCGGTCCGCGCAGGAAAATGTCTATGTACCGCGCCACGCACTCCGGGTCGCCGGCCTTCAGACACTCGTTGCCCACGGCGTACGCCTGGGCCGGCGGCATCCTTTCAAAACGACGCTCCTTGTCCAGCAGCGACAGCGCGGCGCTGCGACGCCCAGCGGTAAGCAGCATGTCGGTCGCCGTGGCCACCGCGGAACCGTCGGGCTGGCCAAGCGAGATGAATTTCTCAAGAGCTGCCACCGCGCATGGTTCGTCCCCGGCTTCAATGCAGGACTGCGCAAGCCTGCGCTGGATTTCGGGGTCATTCGGAGATGCCGTGGCCATCGCGCGCACGGCGACAGCGGCAGCCTCACCGCCGACTCCGGCAGAAGCGGCAAAACGATCGATCAGGGTAACCAGATCGGCGTTGCCGTGCGCGCCATCGAAGGCTGCCTTCACTTCGCCATCGAGGTCCCCCTTCAGGGCGCCGTTGCGGATCAGTCTTGCCCGCAGAAGATGCACGCGTGCCGGCAGCAGCGGGTCCGGAGAGGTCGAAACCTGCCCCACGCCGCACGGTTCCAGAAGCTTCGCGCTTCCTTCATGCTCGTCATAATCCAGGAATTGCAGCGCGATCCGGTACCGCAGCGGGCCGCATTCCTTTTCGTCACGCAGTCCCTCGCCGGCAAAGGCCGCGGCATCGTCCATCCTGTCGATCTTGAGCGCGGCTCCAACCACGTCGGGCGCCATCGCCGGCGAAAGCAGCCCGCCCGCGCCCCGCACCTTGACGGTGAAACGCACAGCCGCATCGAACCTGCCCTCGCCGATCAGGCGCTTCTGAACCCGAGCCTGCCGCTCGACCGCGTCGCCCCCGGTCGCGCCCGCGCCCCTGCCCACGCTCCAGTTCAAGAACATGTCGAGGGCCTTGTCGGTCTCGCCCGCCTTCAACAGGAGAAACGCGATCTCGAACGGCGCGTCCTGCGGTACCGTGAACCGGTCGATATTCCGCTTCGCGAAAGCGGCCGCGTCACCCGAAGCGCCGACCCTGGCCAGCACCGAGGCGACCGCGAGAGTATCGACTCCGGGGCAACCGGCAAGGCACGCCTGGGCTGCCGCGGCCAACTGCGCCGGTTGTCTGGCGGCCATGAAGGTTTCGGCGAGCACCGCCAGTTCGTCCAGGGAAGCGACACCGTCGGCGAGCATGGCCCTGGCCGGGCCGACCGCCGCGGCGGCCATGTCCCTGTCAAGATACATCCCGACCACGAACACGCCCTGCTCGACCCCAAGCTCGTCTGCCGCGCGCGCCGCGCACTTCGCGTCCCTCACGTTCAGGCAGTTCTCGAACTGTCTGCGCCGCAGCGCAACGGCATCGTCGGCGCCTGAAGAGGCGGCACACCCGGCCGCTGCCTCCAGAAAGGGCTGGGCCGCGACGAATCGCGTGGACGCTACAAGAATGTCGGCCGCTTCAAGATTGGCGGCCACGCATCCCGGGCCGGCCGTGGGGGCGACAGCGACGTATTTCTTAAGGTATGAGGCCGCTTCCGCGTCCGAGCCAAGTCTTGCCTCGGCTGCCGCGCATACGGTCAGTGAATCATTCGGGAGGGCGTCCGAGTCGTCCAGTCTGCCGCAGCCCACCGCCACGGCAAGGTACTCGCCGGATTCCAGCAGTGTTCCGAGCAGCCCGGCGGCCCGTGCACAGACAGCCTCGGCCGTCTGGTCACTCGAACAGTCATGGCCATCGAGGGCCTCGACCGCCAGCAGCGCGTCATCCGCTACCGGTCCTCCTTCACGCCCCGAGGCCCGATTTAATGGAGACACGGAGATCGAAACGGCAAGCAGAACAACCGGCAAACTGCGGAGTAGTGTCATTATGCCCCCGGAACGAATAACCGGGCGACCGAATCCCTTCACGGGACGATCCGCCAACGGCTAACGCGTTTTATAGCCTTCATCGGGAGGAACCGGGTATCTGCCGGTGAAACATGCATCGCACCAGCCGTCACCCGAACCGCCGGACACGACCTTGTGCATTCCCGCGACAGACAGGTACCCGACGGAGTCGGCCGTCAACTCGCGCGCAATCGCCGACGTATCGTGCAGCCTTGCCGCGATGAGTTCTTCCCTGCAGGGCGTGTCGATGCCATAGTAGCAGGGCCAGCGAGTCGGCGGCGAGGAAATCCTGAGATGAACCTCACGGGCGCCGTTGGCACGAACCATCTGTACGATCTTTTTTGAAGTGGTGCCTCGAACGATCGAATCGTCGACCACGACCACGACCCGGTTGCGGATCACCGCCTCGACCGCCGCCAGCTTCAGTTTCACGCCGAAATGCCTGATGCGCTGTTCCGGTTCAATGAAAGTCCTTCCAACGTAATGGCTGCGGATCAACCCCATATCGAAGGGCACGCCGACCTCGCGGGCAAAACCGTTGGCCGCGGACACGCCCGAGTCGGGCACCGGAATGACCACGTCCGCGTTCGGCACCGGCTGCTCAAGCGCCAGCTGGCGTCCGAACAGGCTGCGCATCGTGTAGACCTGGCGGTCGAAAACCACGCTGTCCGGACGGGCGAAGTAGATGTGCTCGAACACGCACCTGGCCAGTCGTGGCGCCCTTACCGGGCGGACGCTCTCCCGACCTTGACGCGAAACGATGACGATCTCGCCGGGCTCGACCTCGCGTTCATAGACGGCGCCGATCAGGTTCAAGGCCGTCGTCTCCGAAGCAACCACGGTCGCGCCATCCAGGTTTCCCAGCACCAGGGGCCTGAATCCGTAAGGATCCCTGACCGCCACCATCTCGTCCCTGCCCATCAGGACCAGGGAATAGGCCCCCCTGACCTCCTCCATCATGGCGGCCACGCGGTCGGCCAGGCCTGGACCGGGATGCGACACAATCGTGTGCAGCAGCACCTCGCTGTCGCTCGATGACTGGAACAGATGGCCGTTGCTCATCATCCGCCACTTCAGCGACCCGGCGTTGACGATGTTGCCGTTGTGGGCCAGCGCCAGATCGCCGCCCGAATACTGGCAGAGCATGGGCTGCGCGTTCAGCAGCGAAGAGGAACCGGCGGTCGAATACCGCACGTGGCCAATCGCCCGATCACCGGGAAGACCGGCGAGTACATCGGCCGAGAAGATGTCCCCGACCAGTCCCATCTGCTTGTAAACAAGCACTTTTCCGCCGTCGGACGCCGCGATCCCGGCGCTTTCCTGGCCGCGATGCTGCAAGGCGTGAAGGCCAAGGTACGCCAGAGTCGACGCCCCCTCGTGCCCGAAAATTCCAAAGACTCCGCACTCGTCATGAATGCTTTTCAAGACCAATCCTTCCTTCGCTAGATGTGATTTCTTTATCGTGACGCCGACGCACGCCGGGGCCACCGGTCAACTGCAATCAGCGGCCGGGACCATCGGCACCGCCGGGCTCTTCCGGATCAGGCTCATCCGCGACGCACTCCGCGGACTCGTCAATGGGGGACGGGAATATCGATTCGAGTTCGACCTGAACCTCTTCCAGGGAACCATCCGTCGCCACGGTAAGCTCCTTGACCAGCAACTCGCGAGCCTGGTCGAGCAGTCGCTTCTCACCAAAGGAGAGCGGCTTCTCGTTGCGCAGCAGATACAGATCGCGCAGCACCTCGGCAACATCGAACACCGAGCCGGTCTTCAGCTTTTCCAGGTATCCACGGTAGCGACGGTTCCAGTTCTGACGCGGGCTGTGGGCAGGCCGACTCTTGAGCAGGCCGAAGACCTGCGGCACTTCCTCGGCGCCAATGACCTGACGAAGCCCGACCGCGAGCGCCTTGCTGAGCGGAATCATGATGCGATCGTCGGAGTCCAGCAGTCGGAGCATGTAGAACGTCTGCTGATTCCCCGACACTTCCCGGCTCTCGATTCCAAGCACCTCGGCAACCCCCTGAGCGGGATACACGGCCTTGTCACCGATCCTGAAATTATCGAACATCACCCACCTCCACCGTATCGACCGAAGCGGCCCCGCCACCCGAACCATCAGATCCGGACTGACCAACACCTTCCCCGTCAACAACGGAACCATCCGGGCTACCGGCATCGGACACGCCGGCGTCGGCCGAAGCCGCCTTCCAGTCGCGTCCGCAGATGTCCGCGACCTTCGCCGCGCGCCTGCCACCCGGGAACATCACACGATAATCCGAACACTCACGCTGAAGCTCGTCGAGGCTGTCGGCCGCGGCCAGCGCTTCAATGTAGGCGACCCTGACCTTCTCGGATTCACGGGTCGCGGGAATGTCACGCATCAGGCCGGAAATCCTGCCGATCGCTCCGGCGGGCTTCTTTCTGGTCATGTAGAAACGCGCGACCTCGAGTTCGTAGGATGAAACGGTGTCGATCATCCGGTCACGCATCTGCAGGACCTGCCCGCAGTATGGACTGTCGGGGAAATTCCTTACGAAAGACTCGATGGCGCGCAGCGCGGAACGCACATCGCGCTGGTCACGGCGATCCGAGGGCGGAACCAGGAAGAAGTCGCCCGAGATCGACTTGACCTTGCACTCGGCCAGTCTGAAGTAGGCGTAGTGCAGGTTCGGATTGCTGGTCGACGAATTGATGAACGCGGTGTATGCGACAGCCGCCTCGTCGAACATGTCCTGGTAAAAAAGCGTGTCGGCGATGCGCAGCCGGGCCAGCTTGGAGTACTCGATGTGGGACGGGGCGCGAGCGGCGGCGCTGAAACTCTTGAAGGCCGATTCAAAGTCGCCTTCCCTCAGGGAGGCCAGTCCGCGAAGGTAATGCGCCCTGGCCACCTCAAGCGTGGTCGCAACCTGGCCGGGGACCGCGGCCGCAGGCGTCTGCGTTGTGGCGCATCCCATCAAAACTATTGCGATAAACGCAAGCAGAAACGAAGTATTTCGAATCGTCACGGCAACACTCCAGCCGCGGATATCGTATCCTTTCGGACGCATTTCTGTCAATAGCCGGGGACGCTCGAGCAGCCCTGAACGGGGATATCACTGGCGAATCACTGCTGGTCCAGATTGCGACGGTACCTGGAAATCACCTTGGTCACGTAGCCGCGGCAGGCGTCCGGCACTCCGCCGGCGCGTTTTACCGCCCCGGCACCGGCGTTGTAGGCCGCCAGAACCAGTTCGATGTCGCCGTCGAAACGGTCTGAAAGCAGCCGGATCAACCTGGCCCCTGCCCTGACGTTCTCGACCGGGTCGAACGGGTCCTGAACCTCGAGGTAGTCCGCGGTGACCGGCATCAACTGCATAAGGCCCTGCGCGCCGACAGGCGAAACGACATCGGGGTTGAAACCCGACTCCACCTCGATGATGGCCATCAGAAGACCGGCCGGAACCCCGAACTCCTCGGCGGCGGCAGCCACGATTCCGGGAAGATCAACGACCTTTCCGACGTCCGGGGCGGGTTCGCCGACGTTATTAGCCACGTCCCCGTCGTTCCGGGCGCCGGATGAACCGCTGTCGCCCGAGGCCGCCGCATCGCCACCGGACTTGGACGCCTTGTTGAAGATGTACCAGACGCCGTTCTTCTCGCACTTGTAAAAGATCGTGTCACGGTACCGCTGGGTGTGGCACTTGGCGCCCTTCGGCTTCGACGGCTCGCGGTCCAGGTTTTCGTGCACCGAGCATTTCATGCCGTCCAGCTTGCGGTTGAACGAGATGATGGTCTCGCCGTCCTTTCGCACGCAACGGTAGATAACGTCGCCACGGGCGCCGGCCGGCAGAAGCAACGACGCGACACAGGCCATTACGGCGATGGCCGGCAGAATGAGGGAACGAGTAAGGTCAGTCGGTGGCTGTCGCATCCGAACCTCCCTTGTTGATGTCGTCCACCTGTTCCTCCGGTTCGGACGGACCAATCGCGAAGGCCCGTCTGAAGGAAACCTGCCCACGAATGATGAAATATCCGCCGAACACAATCAACTGCAGCAGTTGAAGAGTCCATACGGTCAGCGCGTAAGCGAGGCCGGCCGGATTGCCCGCCGCTATCCCGTAAAGCTCCATCGGCTTCAGGAGGAAATACCAGAACGAGCCGACGTTGGCCGGCGCGTTCGGGATCATCATCCCGACGACGATGGTGCTCATCATGGCGAAGCAACCGATCAATGGAATCCCGATCGGGGTCCATCCGGCGGCGGTCTGCATCTGGAAGCCGTGCGCCAGCACCCACAGGCCGAAGCCGTTCGACCCCCAGTACAGCAGCGACATCAACAGAAACAGGAAGAAATTGCGCGCGTCCGGGAAAACGGCCAGCCCGGCCATGAAACGGTCGAGCATTCCGGCGACCCGACGGCCGAAGCCACCCGCGCCCGCGCCCGAAGCTATCGCGTGAAAAATTCTGGACAGCGTGCGACGGAACGCGAACATCATGACAAGCCCCAGGACCGCGGCGCCGAACACTGCCATCGCAATCCATGTGCCTATCTTCAGTTCAAGATACGACTCGGCATTCGAGGACGGCATGAACAGCAGCGCAACGGCCAGGAAACCGGCGACGATCACCCCGTCAACGACGCGTTCGACCACGATGGTCGCCATGGCGGCGGACCGCCGGATCGGGGTTTCGGTGGAAAGCAGCATCGGCCTGACCAGTTCGCCCAGACGCATCGGCAGCAGGAACACAGCCATGTTGCCGACCGAACAAACCCGGTTCAGCGTCCAGAAGCCAACCCTGCCCAGCGGAGCCAGCAACGGCTGCCAGCGCCAGAAGCGGAACAGGTGCAGGGACAGCAGCGTCAGGAAATACAGGGCAAGCGTCAGCAGCGAAACGCGCCAGTGGTCGGTCGTGACCATGCCGTCGACCAGGCGCAGCCCGCCTTGAAAAATCGAATTCACCGGCCAGTCCCGGAACGCCAGCCAGATGAACAGCACGCCGATGCCCGTGGATACAATCCACTTCGCGGCGTTTGCCAGCCGTTTTCTGGTAACCGGATTCATCAAGCGTCAGTTCTCCGGAAGGCTGCCGTCATTCCGGCCATCAACGTCGACCGAGCCGTCCCCGTCGCCCTCGGCTCCGTAGTCCACGTCGTCCCCGAGTTCGCCGCTGGCGCCCATTTCGTTGCTGTCCAGCATCCTCTCGGACACGAGGGTCCACCGGGTGCCCCTCAACTCCCACTTTTCCAGAAACTGCCGCCGCTCGACGGTGATCGACTTATCGCGAATCACGCTTGCCTTAACGACCACGGTGGCCGCGTCGTTCGTTCCCTCGGGGGTCTTGTGGTACCTGACCGACAGGATCGTGAAGTCGACCAGCGTGTAGGCGTTCAGTTCCGGGTCGTGCATCGACAGGAAGGATTCCATCATATCGCGGTCGACATAGGCCGCGGCACGCTGTACCTCGCCCGCCTGAAGCAGATGCGTGTGGAAATAGCTCAGTGTCTGGTCAAGCCGATCCACCGAACTCAGGTGCCCGCCGCACCCCGCCATCACCGCCAGAACGACCGCAAGCCCGCCCCAAAATCGAAACCTGGGTTCGAATTTCCGGGGCCAAAAAAGAAACCTGGGTTCGAATTTCCGGGGCCGGATCATCGGTATCCTCCGGGGCGCCGTCGCGCTCAGATGGTCTGGTTGGCGTGACGGATCGACGACCCGCCGCGGCGATAGATTAGCACCTGTGCCGCATCACTTCAAAACGAACGGCTGTGACGCCCGGCAGACGATTTCGACGCCAGATCGGGCACATGGCTGAATCGCCTTGAATTCGTGAGTGTCAATGACAATAATTCGCCCGTGACGGAGATGACGAGCCGATGAAGATCGCGATTGCCACCACAGATGGAAACGTTCTTGCGCGGGAGGCGGACCGGGCGCCCGGTTTCGTGCTTTACGAGATCGAGGGCGGAACGGCCCGCAGGCTTGAATACCGGCGGAACCGCCGCAGTCCGCGCAGCGTCGTGGCCGCGATCAAGCCGCGCGATATCTCGAACACTCTTAGCGACTGCTCCGTCGTCGTGGCCGGCTCGATCGGCGCCCATGCACGCGACTTTCTGGAAAACACGGGAATCGAGGTCGTGGTCACCAGCGAATGGCTGGTGGACCGTGCCGCCGCCCTGTTCGCCCTGACCGCCCTGATGGACGACTCCAGGGTTGACCCCGAAGACCTCGAAGCCTATCCTCGCGACATTGATGTATCCGACGACGGCTTCGATGCGTGAATCTTCATCCGACCAGCCTGCCGTTTCCATGTCCGGCGTGAACGTCTCCTTTGAAGGCCACGACGTGCTGCGCCAGTTCGATCTGCAACTTGCGGAAGGCCTCGTTCACGGCATCCTGGGACGCGGAGGCTCCGGTCGCACCACGCTTATGCGCGCCGCGGGAACCATTCTCAGGCCGGATTCCGGAACGGTAAGCGTGTTCGGTGTCGACGTCACGACCTGCACCGCCCGTGAACTGGACGAGGTCCGTTCGTTCATAGGATTCCAGTTTCAGAATCTGGCGCTTTTCGACTCGATGTCCGTTCTGGACAACGTGCTGTTTTCCTTGACAGGCGGTGAACCCGAAAACGCGACCGACGCGGATCGCAACGCCGCCCTCGCGGCTCTCGAAGGCATCGGTCTCGCAAAGGCCCGACACAAGCTGGTTCAGCAGCTTTCCGGCGGCATGCAGCGTCGTCTGGCGATTGCCCGCGCGCTCGCTCCGCCCAGGGCACGACTGCTGTTCTTCGACGATCCGGCCGGCGGACTCGATCCGGTTTCCGCGTCGTCCATGCTCAGGTTTGTCACATCCCGACATAGCGGTGCCGGCGGACGCACGCTGGTCATATCCGGGCACGACACACGGGCGATGCTTGAGAACTGCCATTTGCTGCATGTGCTGCACAACGGTAGGATTGCGTTTTCAGGGACGCCGGAACAGGCAATTTCCTGCAGGGATGCGGCTGTTGCCAGCATCCTGAATGGCAACAGGACGACACGACGCGTGACGTCCGGGATGGCATGAACACTTGAACGACGACGCGACGACAGCGCCAGGCCGGGGTTCCAGAACGCCTGCCGGCTTCGCCATGTTCACGGGCGCCCTCGCCATGACCACGGCCAGCGCGACCTTCGCAATCCTCCGGGGCCGGATCGACTACGGGCTTACCCTCCGCCAGCTCCGTATAGTCACCATCGAGTCGCTGCCCGTCATGGTGCTGGTCGCGCTGCTGGGCGGACTGGTCATGGTGTTCGAGTCCGCCGGCGCCATCGAGGTGACCGGCGCGGACGGTCTTCTCGGGTGGGCTTTCGGCCTGGCAACGCTGTCCGAGGTCGCCCCCATCCTGGTTGCCCTGATGTTCGCCGCCCGCTCCGGCGCCAGAACCACGGCCGAGATGGGCACCAAGTGCGTCACCGGCCAGATCGACGCCATGCGCCTTCTGGGCGTCGACCCGGTTCCCTACCTTTCCGCGCCCGTCTTCGTGGCAATGGTGCCCATGCTTCCACTGATGATCGCCCTGTGCGACGTCTGCGCCATTTTCGCGGGCGCCGCCGGAGCGGCCCTGGTGGTCGGCATTCCGGCCGACATGTTCTTCATCTCCATGGTCGAGGGACGCCTTCTCGACGAACTTCTCATGGGACTGGTCAAGGGCTTCTTCTTCGGAGGGGCCATCGCTGCGGTTTCCTGCACGCTCGGACTCAGGATCCGCGGCGGGGCATCCGGTGTCGGACACGCGGTCAACGACTGCGTCGTCTACTCGGCGGTCGGAATCTTCATTTTCGACCTGCTGGTAGACCTGGTCTGGCTGATGGCGGGGGCTTGATGAGCGCGAACGGCAGGTCGATATCCAGCATCCCCGCCCTGACCGCGTCCACTGTGCGCGTGATGCTGACCAGGCCTCCGACGTTCAACAGAATCGTCTCCGAGGTCTATCAGTCCGCCAACCGGTCGCTCGGATTCGTGTCCCTCACCCTCGCCTTCTTCGGAATGATCCTTGTATACCAGGGATGCATGCAGGCCATGCGCATCTATCCCGACCTGTCCAGTGCCGGCGCCATTGTCATCAAAACGATGGTCCGGGTGTTCGGCCCGCTGTTGACCGGCCTGATGGTCGCATTCCGCGTGGGCGCCGGCATCGCGGCCGAGGCCGGCACCATGGTGGTTACCGATCAGGCGGACGCCCTTACGGTCAGCGGCTCCACGACGACCCGGTGGCTGGTCGCGCCCAGGTTCGCGGCCTGCATCATCGGCGTCCCCCTGCTGACCACCATCGGGATCGGCGCCGGCGTGCTTGCGGGCGGGGCGTTCGCATGGGCCAGGTTCGACATACTCCCGGCCACGTTTTTCAGGATCTACATGGTCGAGTGGGAAGACGTGGTGATCTGTTTCATCAAGTCTTTTTTGAACGGCGCAACCATCCCCATTGTAGCCGGGGCCGCCGGGCTGGCGACCAGGAACAGTTCCGAGGGCGTGGGCATCGCGACCACCAACGCGGTCGTCAACTCGGCCGTCGCGGTCGTGATTATCGAGTTCCTTGTGTCTTTCATAGCGAGTGTGACCGGGCACTGAGGCAATATGGAAAATAGCGGATACATGGTCGAGTTCGCGGACGTGCACCTTTCCTTCGGGACTGAATCGGTGCTGGCCGGGATCTCCACCGGTATCCTCAGAAACCGCACGACGTTCATAGTCGGACGCAGCGGATGCGGCAAGTCCGTGCTTACCCGCCTGATGGTCGGCATGCTCCTTCCCGACCGCGGCGATGTCCTGGTCAAGGGAGTAAAGCTCGGCACGATGCGGGAATCTGAGATTCGCGCGATGCGCCGTTCACTCGCGCTTGTTCCGCAGGCGCCGGCTCTTTTCGACACGATGGATATTCTCTCCAACATCGCTTTTCCGCTGATGGCCGGTCGCCTGGCTTCACCCGGGGAAGCGGTCGCAAGGGCTCATGAACTGCTTGACAGGTTCGATCTGGGCTCGCGTGCCCAGGCCATGCCGCTTGACCTGAACATATCGGACGCGAAGATCGTTTCCATACTCAGGTCCATGTCGCTTGAACCGGAATGTCTGATACTGGACGAACCGACCACCGGGCTGGACGCTGTCGCCCGCGACGCGGTTGACGGCATGATCGGCGAGCTGGGACGCGACGGTCGAACCACCATCGTGGTCGTGTCGCACGACATGCAGGCAACGGTCGCGATTGCCGACAACATCGTCTTTCTGTATAACGGTGGCATCCATCTCGAAGGCAGTCCGGCCGAATTCCTGGCCGCGGCGGGCCATGGGGATGCGCGGGACGCTGTCGACCCGGTGCTGGCTCAGTTCATCTCGGGCAGTCCCGATGGCCCGATGACAATGGGGGCATTCTGAGATGACCGACAGACGACTTACCGAAATCAGGGTCGGGATACTGGTCCTGGTTTCCCTGGCCGCGATAGCGGGTTTCATCATCGTGCTGGGGGACGTCAACTTCGGCACCATGCGACACTTCTACGTCGATCTTGAAAGCACCGGTGGCGTGAAGAAGGGCGCGACGGTGCGGATGATCGGCGTGTCCCTGGGCAAAATCACCGATATCCGGCTGGTAAAGCCATCGACGGACTCCGGCAGGGACGTCGGGGTTCGCCTGACAGCCGAGATTCCTGAAGAGAACTTCAAGTTGATCCCCGCGGGGGTGACCGCCTCGGTCGCGGTTCAGAGCATGCTGGGCGAAAAACACATTGAGTTGACGCCTCCGCCGCCCTCCCCCGACGCACCGTTCAAATCGCTGGACGACGAGGCCGTGATCACCGGACGGGCTCCGGCCGGACTCGAAGACCTGGGTGGTGACGCGACGGAACTTGTCCGGAAGCTCAGCACGTTCGTTTCCGACAACGAGGAATCCCTGGCCGGCGCGGTCACCGAGATCCGTGGCCTCGCGGCGCGGGCTAACGACTTCCTCGACACCAATCGTCCAAAGCTGGACGAGACGGTCGAGAATCTTCGAGCCACATCAAAGGCGCTGGCCGATGGTGTTTCAAAGAACAGGATTCAGCGGGTGCTCGGCAAGGCCGAGACGATTGTCGAGCGCTTTGACAAGGCCACTGTCGGCATCGAGACCGAGCTGCCTGTTATCGTATCGAAGGTCGGCGATCTGGCCGATCACGCCGACACACTGGTCGTGGACGTGAACAAGCTCGTCGACGACGTGTCGGAACCGACCACTGCGACCATCAAGGATCTCCAGACCGTGGCCGCCGATGTCAAGGCCGGTCGCGGAACGGTCGGAAAGCTTCTGACCAATGCCAGTATTTTCGACGATTTCGCGGCATTCGCCGCGGACATCAAGGCGCACCCTTGGAAACTCCTATTCAAAAGATGATCGCGCGTGTGCGAGGGCTCGCGCGGCGGTCGCTTCCGATGACGCTTCTGATTCTGGCCGCGTGCTTTGACGCCGCGGCCGGCGAGGATGAGGCCGCCAGCATCGGTCCCGAACAGGCGGCAAGGATTCTGGCCGCGGGCGATTCCTCTTTCAGGGCGGGCCGCGTTGATGAGGCGCTGTCCACTTACAGGACGGTGGGCAACCGCTTCCCGACCTGGTGGATTCCAGGCGCCAAGTACATGGTGGCTGCCAGGCAGGCGGGACTTGCGCAGGATAGACTTATGACCGGGCTCGAGGCGCTTGTGGAGTTGCAGCCCAGCGGTCCTTACCTTCCCATGTTGATGACCATTGCCGCCGGAGAACGCCTGTCTCCCGATGACATACAGCACCTGGAACAGCTTTCGAATGCCGAGACAGGCCGCCCGCTGCCTGCCGTCCCGATGCCCTCCAGGGTACGCAACGACGATCTCGATTCACGCTATCGAATGGCGCGGGCAATGGCTCTCGAGGCTGCCGGCCTTGTGTCGGCGGCGGAAGCGGAATACCGTTTCCTGTTGAAGCTGAGGCCGTTCGCGATCACGCCCAGGGTTCGCCTTTCCAGATTGCTCGAGGCGACCGGACGCGGCGACGAGGCCCGTGCCCTGCTGGCCGGGGCCGAGGGTGTCAGCCTGTTGCCATCCAGAATCCGGATGCTATCCGGACAACGGTGAGACAGGCGGAACCTTTTGAACGGTAAATTGATCAAAATTCTTTCAAAAAGTCCCCTTTGGGGTGATTTTTTGATTGACGGCACCGCCGGTCCTTTGCATTATACGGACGGCCTGTGCATTCAGGGTGTACCCGGCAACGGCCGCGGTACGGTGACCCCTCGATTTTATGCGGGGGAACGCCGTTTCGCTTGATTCGGAAATCCTTTTGGGGACAGTGTCATGATAGTTGGACTCATAATCGCACTGGTCGGGGCGTTGGTCGGTCTGATTGGTTCGCTTGTGCTGCCGTGGCTGAACGCCGACGTCGTCGGATTTCAGGGCGAACAGGTTGCACTGCTGAACGGAACGGCCTGGCCAACTGGTATCGCTGCGATGGTGCTGGTCGCCGTCTGCATCGCGCTGCTGGGTCTCGCCCTGGCGATGGAACACAGGCGCAAGCTCCTGGTCATCCTCACGATCAGCCTTTCGGCGGCGGCTCTCGCGCTCGCGTTCATCACCCCGTTCTTCGCGCACGGCGTGATCGCGGACAACATCCGGAGCGGCGTTCTTCCGCCGGAAACGCACATTGCCATGTCCTGGGGATTCCACTTCATATTCTTCGGAATCGTGATTCTGGCCTTCGGATGTGCATGGGTTCTTGGTTCGGTCGGCTCCTACAAGCTGTCCGACAAGGTCCTGCGCGTGGCGCACCTGTGGCACGGACGCATCGTCCACGAAACGACGTTCACGGAACGCCGCCCGATCCGGGTCGGTGGCGACGCCGGTTGCGACTTCGTGATTCCGCTTGGCTCGGATCCGGAATCGACCGAGTCGGTCATCCTGCTGAAGCCGCTTCCCGATGACAAGGCCTCCGTCCTGCTGGGCGGCATGAAGGGCCGCGTCAATATCGGCAGCACCCTGATGACCCCGGAAGAAGCGGTCCGCAAGTTCGGCAACGCCGAGGTCACGATTGACAAGGGTGACTGGGGCACGCTGGATTTCGGATTCAACCAGGTGTTCTTCAACTACGTGCACCCCGACGTGGTCATCGGCCGCGGCGGTGCTTTCAAGTCCCACGAGGGCGTCTTCGTGGCGGCCCTGGTCGGATCCGCCGTGTTCGCGGTGGCTTTCTGGCTGACGGCTCAGCTCGCATGGGATCCGCTCACCTCCATCGACCGCAGGCCGCTCGATACGCGCCTGATGAAGGTCGAGGCCGCGGTGGGCAAGGAAAAGGACGAACCTATCCCCGTCATCCTCGAGGAAGAAGAGGAAGTCGTGGAACAGTCCGATGATCGCTTCGGCGACCCGACCGCCCCTGCTGCGGATGCCGGCCCCCGTCGCGACAGCGCGATGTCCGAGAAGGTCGACGTGAAGAACATCGGCCTGGCGGACCTCCTTTCGAACAAGCTCGGCAAGAGCGGCGCAATGTCAGCCATTCTGTCGAACGACACGGATCAGTTTGAAAACGCGATGGCCGTCGCCATGGAAGGCACCGAGTCCGACCTTACCGTCGGTAACGGCGCTGGCGGATGGACCTTCAAGGGCACCGGCGCAAGCGGCGGCGGTACGGGCGGTTACGGTCGTCTGCACGGCCTCGGAAACGTTGATACGGGCGGCGGAATGGGAATGCGCGCCGGACTCGGCAAGAAGGGAACCAAGAAGGTCGGTACGATGAAGATCGACGGCATGACGGGCTCCAGCTTCTGCCAGAAGGCGAACATCGAGGCGGTCGTGAAGCAGCGCGCCGGCGCCATCCGCGCCTGCTACGAAAAGCAGCTTCAGATCAAGGAAGGTCTGTCCGGCAAGATCGCGGTCCGCTGGACGATCAACCTCGAGGGTCGCGTCGACTCGGCGTCGGTTACCACGTCCACGATGGGTAACGCCCAGGTCGAGTCCTGCATCCTCGGCGTTATTCGCCGTATGCGTTTCGAAAACCCGAAGGGTGGTATCTGCGTCGTTCAGTGGCCGTTCGTGTTCAGCCCGGGTTAATGGCCTGGTGACGTTGTTCCGGTCCTGGGGACCGGGTGCCGCAGGCAGAATCGGCCTCCGGCGCGGGAATTGTTGACATACTTTGCTTTGGCGGCTATAAACTCCGCTTGCCGTGTACAGTTCGCGTTCATTCGTGACGTCGCGGCGGGTGGTGGTTAATGGTGGCCCCGGGTGTTTCGGGGCGATTTTGGTTGAGGGTTAGTTTTCAGGAGGGTTCCACAAGATGTTTGGATTCATCGCAGAGGCATTCGAGAAGGGCGGCGCGAACATGTTCGTTATTCTCGGTATCGCGGTCTTCATGTTCGCAATCATCATTGAACGCCTTGTCGTCCTTTACTTCCAGGCGAACGTCGACAAGGACGACTTCATGAGGAAGTTGACGAAGTACATTCTGGTGGGCGACCTCCGCAACGCGATTAAGCTTTGCTCGATGTCGAAGTTCCCGATGGCCAAGATCCTTCACGCCGGCCTGACCAAGGCCAAGGAAAGCGACGCCGCTGTCCAGGCTGCGATGGATGAAGCTGCCCTGCGCGAGATCCCCAAGATCGAAAAGCGCATCGGCTTCCTCGCCGTTATCGGTAACGTCGGCGTTCTCGCCGGTCTGCTCGGCACCATCTTCGGTCTGATCGCATCGTTCGCCGCCGCCGCAAACGCGGAAGCAGCCTCGAAGGCGACTCAGCTGGCAGACGGTATTTCCGAAGCAATGTTCAACACCGCCTTCGGTCTGGCAGTCGCGATCACCGCGTCGATCTTCTACGCCTTCTACCAGGCGAAGAGCCAGTCGCTGGTTGACACGATCAACGAAGGCACCGTGACCACGCTGAACCTGATCACGGCCAACCGTGACAAGTTCGACGACAAGGTCTCTGAGTGAGTTCGGTCTGTTGACCCTGTTTAGTGTCGTGGCCTAGTGTTGCTGCGGCATCTCCGGGTGAACCGGACCTCAGGAGGCTCAAATGGGCGGCGTACAAGAATCAGGAAACGGCAAGCACCTAAATCTTGACCTGAACCTGACACCTATGATTGACCTTATGACTGTTCTCGTCACGTTCCTTCTGATGACGGCAGTCTGGACGAACCTGGGCGCCATGAAGGTCGACCAGTCCGTGCAGAAGCCGAACAAGGAACAGCAGCGCGAGCAGCCCAAGCGTTTCACGATCGTCCTCAAGGACGAGGGATACACGGTCAAGTTCGACAAGGAAGAGCCCCAGTACATCCGGAAGATAACCGATGCCAACGGGACCCTGACCTTCGACCAGAAGACCCTCGTCGAGAAGATCAAGGAGTTGGACCTGCCGGCCGAGCAGAAGGTGGTTGTAGCCGCCGATGACAAGGTCGAGTACAACGACATGATCGGTGCGATGGACGCGTGTTACCAGAAAGGACTCTTCAATATCGTCGTCGCTGACGCGGCGTCGGTAATGGCTGAAATGTGATGTAAGGTTTCTGCCCGCGTGCCCCGTGCGGGGCGTGCGGACCTCGTTGACGGAGGACACAATGTCCATCAAAGCGCCAGGCAGCCGATTCGGTTCCAGCGTTCACATGAAGGGGCTGCACATCGGTAGCAAAGGCAATCGCAAGACGCTGGGGTTCTACCTCAACCTGACTCCAATGATCGACATGTTCACGATTCTCGTCGTGTTCCTGCTGATCACGTTCTCGGCCTCGGGCGAAATCCTGATGAGCTCGAAGGATATCGAACTCCCCCTGGCTTATCAGTCCCGGCCCCTGGAACGCGTCCCGACTGTCGCGATTACCGCCGACTGGATCGTGTTTGAAGGCGAGGAAGTCGTTAAGACTGGCATGGTCAACGAAGAAAACATGCCGGACCAGAAGATTGGCGAGCTGTCAAAGCGCCTGAAGGAATCCCAGGAACTTTACAGCAACAACAATCGTCCGCCGGCGGACCCTGAGGCCAAGGCAGAATGGCTCAGGAAGTCTCAGCAGATCATCATCCAGGCCGACAAGAAGATCCCGTTCGAGGTCATCCGCCTCGTCATGACGACCGCGGCCAACGAACGCTACTCGTCGATCAACTTCGCGATCAACAGCAAGGGCGATGCGCCGAACCCCGGCGAAAAGAAAGCCGAGTAACCGCCTTAGCCCTGCCCCACCCGTCCCAACCCAGGTTTCCTTTTTCACCCAACCCAAGTTTCCTTTTTCGCCCAACCCAGGTTTCCTTTTTCAACTGGATCCACCGCTCCGCAAACAAACCCAGGTTTCGCTTTTCCCTTACCCAACCCAGGTTTCCTTTTTGCCCAACCCAGGTTTCCTTTTTCAACCGGATCCACCGCTCCGCAAACAAACCCAGGTTTCGCTTTTCCGTTACCCAACCCAGGTTTCGCTTTTCCGTTACCCAACCCAGGTTTCCTTTTTGCCCAAC